>OGLG01002012.1_pt1 | contig 10082 bp, 5 predicted proteins | sample 1572621 | NCBI WGS metagenome assembly OGLG01 (sample SAMEA2581912, study PRJEB24529) | metagenome | biome: Human gut stool | place: China | collected 2011 | reverse complement strand
GGAAGCAGAAATTTCCCTGCTTCGGATAGTTGCAATCAGCTTGTCAAACTTCGGAATCTGACCAATATTTGCGAACTCGTCACAAAGGATTCTCACATGATAAGGCAGTCTTCCATGATGAACATCATCGGCTCTGTCGCATAACAGATTGAAAAGCTGACTGTACATCATAGCAACCACAAAGTTAAAAGTATCGTCTGTATCCGAAATTACAATAAACAGTGCCGTTCTCTGATCTCCAATCATATCCAGTTCCATTTCATCATAAGAAGTCAGTTCCCTAAGTTCCGCAATATCAAACGGAGCAAGTCTGGCACCACAGCTGATCAAAATCGACTTTGCCGTTTTTCCTGCAGCCAGTTTGTATTTTTTATACTGCCTTACTGCAAAGTGGTTCGGCTCGTCCCTTTCCAACTCCTCAAATAACAGATCCACAGCATTTTTAAACTCTTCATCTTCTTCCCTGGTTTCACTGGCATTGATAAATTCCAGCAGGGTTGAGAAATTCTGTTCTTCTTCTGGTGCTTCATAATAGATATAACCAATCAAAGCACAATACAGCAGACGTTCCGCTTTCGTCCAGAAATCCTCGGAAGATTTTTCTCCCTCGCCCTTGGTATTTACCATGATTGTATTTACCAGTTTCAGAATATCTTTTTCAGAACGAATGTAATGAAATGGATTATAATGCATACTCTTGGAAAAATTGATGGTATTCAGCACCTTGATTTTGTAAGGAGCCATTACCACCCTGCCATTTTTATCACGCAAAATTTTTCCGTTTTTATCTTTCTTCGGTGTCCCTCTTGCTAACATTTTACCACATTCCACGATAATCGTTCCCTTTGGATCGGTGACCACAAAACTTACATTGTCCGGCATCTGCATAAGCTGCGGTTTTACATAAAATCGAGTCTTACCGCTTCCAGATCCACCTATCACTATAATATTCTTGTTTCTGGCGTACTTCGGTTTCTTTGGTCTACTGTTCATGGTCAGACGTTCCGTTTGTGTCAGCAGAATATTATTCTCAAAAACCGGATCAATAAAAGGTGCTATATCCTTTTCATTTCCCCACCTGGCAGAACCATATTCCTCCCCCTGGCGAAACTTCTTTCCATTCTTTCCCTTGAAATATACCACTGCCCATATGCCAACTGCTGCGATTGTTCCCGCAACCAGACTTTTCAGCTTCATGCTTGGCAACAGCTTCTTAAAAGCTAATGGATAATTCATAAGAAGAATCATCAGCCTGTCTACTACTGTACTGCCCCTGCAATACTGATAAAGCCAGGTACATTTATTTACCACATAAAACACAACCACATACGGTATATGTAGCAGAACCTTTTTTATTACTTCCACATTCGGGGGACGCACCTGAAAACCTTTCAGTTTTTTCTTTATATTTTTTATCCCACTCATAATGTTGGCTCCTTCTGCTTCTCTTTTGATTTCTCCCGTTCTCTCTGTTTGTCCTGGTTACGGGCTGTGATTGCCTGCTGTAATTTCTTACGGACAGATGGTTTCTTGGTTTTATTCAGTGTCTTTCCGGTAAACTCCCGAAATGCTGCTGTCATCACCTCCACATCTCTCGCCTTAAAGAAAACAAAATATCTTGGTGGATCTACAGACTTATCACGTTTTAGGCTGAAATCAATACCATATTTTTTTGCAACCTTTTCAAAAGCCTTAATGTTATTATCTGTAATCTCAATGTTGGAAAGTTGAATATTCTGCTGTGTCAGCTTCTTTAAACTCTGCTTTCCATGATATTCTTTATCCGGAGGTGCCTTTGTCTGCTGTTTTCTTACTTTCTCTGCTTTTTCTTTCTCCACTGCCGCCAGAAAACGCATCATTGCCTGTTTCAATAAACGGACTGTCACTTTTCCACCAGTGATACATAACGATACGGTTTTCTCATTTACTTCTTCCTGCAATAGAATCACTCCCTTCCTGAAAATCTAAAATTCATATATTCCCTTCGTACATATCATGCTGCACCAAAGATGAGTAATAATTGCTGATGGTCAGCGGTGCATTATATAATACTGCCAACAAATACTGACGCATATTTACTACTTTACTGGTATTTTCTTTCATGCAATGCAATACGAACCGAATATGCTCTGCATCCAGTTTTAAAAACTGGCTTTTTACTACGGATAAAGGTTTTCTGTCCCCTCCAATCCGTATAAACTCCTGTTCCGAACACACCACATCTACCATTAACCCCACAATCTCATCCAACATATGCCGGTTGAAATCATCTACGATATAGTCATATCCAATGTGTTCAAGGATAATCTGCTGATAAGCATTCCTTTCAGCTTCTTTCCTTTTCACTTCACTGGCATCTGAATAGAAAGAAAGATACTCTGTATCGTTATTCTCAGTATTACTATCCTCTATATCATTACCTGGCAGTTTACACCTGTCTGCATCGGTCATTTGTACCTTTCCTGAGAAGTCATTTTGACCTGTCTGGAAGTTCTCTTTGAACCGTTCTGGTGATACGCATTTTTTTACATAGATTCTATCGGGATTTCCCAATCCCTGTCTGACTCTCGTAATCAATCCGATTCCTTTCCGGTCATCCAGTTCCTTTAACAAGCACCGGACTTTTTTTACTCCACATCCCATAAGCCCTGCTATCTGCTCCTGCGAAAAATATATATACACTTTTCCCTCCGAATCCATCCACCGATTCTTCACAGATAACTGCATCCGGTCTAGCAATAGACCATACAACAACTTAGCTTCACAGGTCAGTTTTCCAAATACCGGACTGGTAAAGAGAATCTTGGGAATCCGATAGAACGTATACTGTTCTGCTTCCTCCCCGTAGTGATACGGGAATATGTATGTATCCTTATCCAGATTGTTTTTTCCTCTGCTCTTTTAGAATTTTAGCCATGCAATAGCCAATACAGGGATTTCTTCCATACGGACAGCCTTTGCATGGAACCCAAAACCTGTGTGCCGGATCTGGATCAGGTGGCTTTTCAGGGAGCTGATAAAAGCATCTCATCTGCCTGCATTCCTTTTTCTTTTCATTCCAGAAATAACAATATTCACAGGATTTCGGCTTGTCCTCTGCATATCTAATCGCCATCGCTTTCTGACTCCTTTCTCCTGCTCAGTTTTTCCAACATCTGATCTTCCTGTGATGCTACTCTCAGACAGCAATACATCACAAAATTAACTGCTGCAATAATTGCTACAACCGCTATAATTAATACCTGTTTCATAATACATTCTCCCTTCATTTTTCCTAGTATTAACCAGAAAGAGAGCATTTATGAATCTTTTTCGTCCGTAAATGCCCTCTTAACTAACTGATTTTTATTTCTTCTTTCTTGCCACCCATACCGCTGACACTACACCTGCCATACCTGCTACTGCAAGCAGAATCCAAAGCAGCATATGTGTATCATCTCCGGTTTTCGGTGTATCTGTTACCTGTGTAGATGGTGTTTCCGGTGTTGATGTTTCTTCCGGTTTTACCTCATCTTTCATCACAACTTTCTGAATCTCCCCGGTATCTTCCACTGTGAACTTCACGTCCTCAGCTATCAGATAACCATTAGGGGCAGATTCTTCCCGAAGTGTATACTCCCCAATCGGAAGCATTTCAATGTAATGCGGTTTCTCCTCAGAAGTCCAACTCTCTACCGTTTTACCGTCTTTGTCGAGAATTGTCAGTTTTGCGCCCGGCAGTTCCTTACCGGAAATATCCGTCTTGGAGATCTCTACCTTGGTAACATCGTCTTTCATCTCGATTTTCTGTGCTTCTACGGTATCTTCAACGGTAAATGTAATGCTTTCCGCTGTCACAAAACCATCTGCTGGTTTTGTTTCTGTCAGGGTATACTTCTGTCCGACTACCAGTTCTTTGATGATATGAGCTTCTTTACCGGAAATCCAGGAATCTACAACCTTACCGCTTTCATCAGTTACCTGTAACTTGGCACCTTCCAGCTCTTTTCCATCTGTCAGGGAAGTCTTGGTAATCTCAATTACTGTCGGTTCATCCTCAAAAGTAAATGAATAAAATACTTTTTCCTTTTCCGCACCTTCGTACTCAAATGTAAACTCCTGTGTTTCATCTGTCGTTGCAAATCCAGGTGCCGGGGAAGTTTCCTTGATATAATACTCAAAACCAATCGGTAAATCTGCTGTAAAAGTCAGTTTTCCTTCTTTATCCGTTGCCAGTTCTTCAATCACAGTATCCGCTTCCAGAATAACTTTTCCGTCTGCTCCTGTAATATCATTCTTGGCACAAAGGGCAAATACTGCACCTTCCAGTACACGATCCGAATCTTTCTCTTTTTTCACAACTTCCACTTCCGCTTTCTGGCGATTGTTCTGCCAGTCAGCAGAGTAAGTGACTTCTGCAGTATCCTGATCTCTGTATGTCAGATCAATTTCTCTTGCCTTATCATCAAGGACAAAACCATCCACCGTAGCTTTCTCTTTTACATAATACTTGCCAAGCGGAAGTCCTGATACTTTGGCAACTCCGGTATCATCCGTCATAATGGTTGCTACCAGTTCATCTTTTTTATAATAATCTTCACTTTCCCCGTCAGCAGATTTCACGTCCTCTAAAGCAAATACTTCAAAGGTAACATCTTTCAGACTGCCTGTTACATACTGGAATAAATGGCTGATCCATCCTCCAACAGAATCCAATGCCGTTACTTTATCCAGAAACTCTCCATTTTTATTGATGATGATCGTTCCTGTCGGCACATCATCTTTCATTTCCACTTTCTGGATTTCCCCAGTATCCTCAATCGTAAAAGTGACCTCTTCTGCCTTGAGGTATCCATAAGGAGCTATTTCTTCCCTGAGAGTATAGGTTTCCCCTACAGTAAGCCGTTCAATCATATGCTGCTCACCTTTTACAGACTTCCATGTATCAACTACATTTCCATCTTTGTCCAGTACCGTAAGAGTCGCACCAGATAATTCCACGCCAGTAGTCAGGTCAGACTTGGAAACCACAACTTTTGTAGGCTGATTTTTAAGTACAGAAGATAACTGCACGACCTTAACCTCCTGTCCCTGGTACTCTGCCTTTACTTCCAGAACTTCATCTGAAAATACATAGCCATTCGGTGCTGCCAGTTCTTTGATATAATACTCTCCAAATGGCAGATCCTGTGTAAATACAGCCTTTCCATCTTCTCCGGAAACAGCTTTTCCAAGAAGTGAGCCTGCTTTCACAATCACAGTTCCATGAGCTTCTATGTCATTCTTCGCATAAAGTCCAAATTCTGCCCCTGCAACTGCTTTTTCTGTATCAGCATCCTGTTTTTCCACCGAAATTTCTACCTTCTGGCGTTCATTCTCAAAAGTAGCTGTCTGCTCAATGACAGGTGTTTCCTGATCTTTGTAAGTAAAAGTGACTGTCTGTGCTTCGCTGTTTAAAACAAATCCTGTTGGCGCAGACGTTTCCACAATCTTATAACTTCCAAGTGGAAGATTCTTCAGGACCGCTTTTCCCTCTTTATCGGTTGTAACAGTTTTTACAAGTGTTCCGGCTGCATATTCCAGAATACGGTTTCCATTGTCATCTTTCTGGAAATCAGCGGTATAAATATCCTCCGCAGCATAAATGGCAAACTCTGCTCCTTCCAGATTTTCTGTCTGATATGTAAAATCATCCTTGAATCCGTCCAGAACTTCGCCCTTTTTCACGATAGTCAGTTCTCCCTTAACTGGATGGTTCTCATAAATTGCTTCAATGATCACATCCCCGGAAGTTCCATCCATCTGATATGCAGTATTAGAATCAACTGTTACCTCATAATAATTTTTATTCAATGTGTAACCGAACGGGGCATTCACTTCCTCAATACGGTAATTTCCGATTTTCAGATTCTGCGGAAGAATCAAATATCCCTGCTCATCTGTAAAATAAGATTTGTGCTTAACCGTTGTCGGATAGGTTGTAACCTGCTCCACATACTTCTTATGATCCAGGTCATAAATCTTAAACTCTGTATTTTTCTGTAATACTGGTTTCTTAGTTTCATCATCCTGTTTGATGATTTTCAGCTTTGCTTCAAACTCATCATCCAGAAGTACTCTCCACGTCTGTGGCTGGTTCGGATTATTCTCTGTGATACGCACTGTAAAATCATCTACCGGAGTATAATTGTGAGGAGTTGTAGTTTCACGCACAATATAAGTTCCATATGGAAGTGCGATACTGCAAGCATAACCCTTTTCGTCTGTGAACATTTCTGTTGCACCATTTTCCCCGATCACAACTGGTGTTGCAGAAGCAAACTCATAGTTTCCGTCTGCTTTCTTTGTCAGGGAAGATTCCAGATATGCCGTAAATCCGGCACCTTTCAGCAGATCAGCGTCTGTTTTTCCATTATTGGCTGCTTTGATGATCTGGAACGGCTGTTTCATTACCTGCTCCAGTGAAGTGCAGTCACGTTTAACCTCTGCTACCAGATCGCCTTCATAATTGCAGACCAGATCATGTTCTGTTTCGTCTGCCAGATAACCCACTGACGGACTAATCTCTTTCACATAGTAATCTCCAAGATACAAGCCATCTACAGAAGCCTGTCCATTCTTATCTGTTGTAAGAGTAGCAACCTGCTCCCCGGCTTTATAGATCACACCGGTAATACCGTCCGGATGAACAATATCATTACGAGCGTACAGTCCATAAACTGCTTTTTCCAGTGTCGCATCTCCCTGTGCAACCGCCTGTTTTGTTTCCGCATCTCTCTTTTCCAGAGAAATCTTTGCTTTGACTCTCTCATTTACAAATGTATGAGTGAATGAAACTTTCGGCTCACTGTCACTGGTATATGAGAACTTAAATGTATAAACATCTTTAGAATTTCTCAAATATCCCTGTGGTGCCTGTTCCTCTTTGACTACATAAGAAAATCCAATCGGAAGATCTGCGTTAAATGCCGCTTTTCCATCTGCTCCTGTCGTTAATTTTTCAATCAATGTGCCTTTCTTCACTACTACATTTCCGTCTGCGTTGGCAATATCACTGCCAGCATACAGGGCAAACACACCTCCAGATAACGGATTTTCGGTATCCTTGTCTTTCTTTACAACACTCACATCTGCCTTCTGTCTGTCATTTGTGAATATCACATCAGAAAAGACTACTTCCACATTCTGTCCAGCATAGGAAAGTGTAACTGTCTTTTCCTCTCCAGCATTATAAAAGTTCTCCGGTGCCTGCATTTCTTTGACAACATAAGTTCCAAGATGCAGATTTTTCAGGATACAAGCACCGTTTTCGTCTGTCGAAAGGTTTTCTTTCACAAGATCGCCTTTGCTGTAAATCTTCGCACCATAGGCAGAGATAATATCTTCTCCTGCATATACATTATAAACAGCACCTTTCTGACGTCTGTTTTCATACTGGAATACTGTACCATTCTCGCTGACATCTGCCCCTGCAAGAACCTGTCCTTCTTTATATACAGTCAGTTCGCCAAGCTGCTCTTTATCCGGTACCGTTGTTGTCGTGGTCTTACTTGCTACCAGCTTCACATTGTAAGCGGTTGTATTTACCACATAACCTTTCGGTGCTGTGATTTCTTTCAGATATACCGTATCCTGTGTTTTTACAATCGTTGCAGAAGATTTGCCATTGCTGTCTGTTTCCGGCATTGTAGTAATCAGATTTTTGCAATCTGCATCACTGTAAATACCAAATACGGCTCCTGCAAGGTTTACATCTGCTGCTGAATCTTTCTTCATAACTTCTACAGTTGCAAGTTCAATCCAGGATACTTTAAAATCCACGTATTTTTCATCATCCACGCCTTCACCAAACACCAATGCCAGATCCTGATTTCCAGATCCTGTAGAAATCTTATAAGCTGAATAATCTTTAGTAATGCTTCCTTTCATTGTTGTAGACCAACTCTCTGCCACATCACTTACCTGTGTCAGTGGTGCTGATAGATAAAACTTCGTACCACCGCAGATTTCAACATTTGCTCCAGCTTTGCTTGTTTTTCCTGTTGACAGGTTATGAAGTTTTACACCTGCAGGGAGTTTCATAGTAATTGTCTGTAATGCATCTGCCTTAAATGTTATATCCTTTGTTCTCTGACTGTTACCCTCTACATAGGCTTTTACGTTTGCATCTGAAAAAGACATTGCCACTGATGGAATATCCGGTTGAGAAACGCAATAATTATAAAGTTTCTTTGCAAGATTCTGTGCAGTGCTGTTTGCACCTGAAAAAGCGTCTCCACTACCATTTGCATAAGATGCTGCAAGGTGTACCAGAATAAATCTGGCTCCAGCACTTAAATTGCCGTATCCATTCTCTTCTGTGAAAAATCCATCATCTCCAGAAGCTTTTGTGCCATAATAACATACCTTAGCAAGTGCTTTTCCATCTCCCACCTTATTAATTGTATAAGTTCCACTTCCTGGTCCTGGCTTTGATGGCTGTACACAGTATGCTGTGGCAGATACATTACCAAATTTCACAGTATACTGATAAGTAAGGTAACTACCATATCCATAATCTGCGTAACGATACATGGTTCCCCTTGTAACAGAAACCTGCTGTGAACTTCTTGCATTTCCTGCAGAAGCCATAAAGGTTACGGTTTCTCCTGCATCCATTGCATACAGATCAATTCCATTTGTCTCTGCCTGTTCTAGCACTTCAGACACCGTAAGTTCAGTTTTCGTATCAACTGTGTTTTCCCGGTGCGACTCTGAATCGTCATCACTCTGCTCTGTATCTCCAGTGCCACTATCATCGTCCACTGTAATTTCAGAAGAACTCTCTGACTGCATTTCTGTTTCAGGTTCTTTTACAGTGATATTTCTGCTGATTCTGTAAGATGGATGACCACTTACCGGCTCTACCGCATATACTGCCTTGTAGGTGTCCGGTGTATGTGTATCGAAATCAGCTCCGGATTCATTTTTTGCTTCATGGAACATGATTTTTATTTTACTCTCATCCACTCCGTCAATACCGGACAGATCTACTTCCACTTCAAATTCCTGTCCATAGGCAAGTTCAATGTCATTTGCTGCTACAATTTCATCTGGATCAAGCGAATCCTGTACCTCTTTTAATTCCGGATACTGCTGCTCAAACGGTATTTCTTCCGGTTCTAATTCCGATGCAGAAACAGCTACTGGCTGAACGATTACAGACGCTAACGTGGCAACTGCCATGACTCCTGATAAGAATCTTTTGAACTTCATTTTCATTTTGACTTAATCCTCTCTTTCTTCACTTATCATTGTTTTTCTTTTCAGCAGGTCTATACCTGCACTATTCAATCATTGGAACCACCTCCCGATGTTTTTGTTACTGATACCTGTACATTTCTGAAAAGATAACAGCACATGCATATGGCGGCACCTGCACTAAGCGAAGCACCGCCACATGGTATCTGCTGTCATCTCCAATAAATGGAAATAACAGTTTTAATAAGGATCAAGCATTTAAGCCGCAAGAGGCCGTTCCTTGTAAAAGTGCCTTTCAGCCGTTTCTCTTTCACGTTCTCTCCGAATCCTGGCCGCTGGTTATTATGCGTAGCTGAGTTTCCGGGTATCCCCTCTTGCTATCTATATGAAATTGTCAAGGTACAAGTCCGGGCTTTTTCTTTTGAAGAATTAACCCTTCACCTATAAAGCTCGGCATAGGGTGTTTACCAACCCCCTTTTGCAAACTTTTTTATTTTTTTCTCAGTTTCTTTTTCTCATTACTTTCTGCGAGTTCTTCTAAACTGGCTCTCAGCTTGGCAACTGCCTTATTTCTCATGTTGTTGACTGCTGCTGAACTGATTCCATGAATATCGGCATATTCCTGATAGGTCTGTTTCTCAAAATAAAGAGCATAAATAAGTTCCTTCTGCTTATCCGTCAGCATATCCATCATGTTTTCTGTCATCATCTGCTGAACAATCATTTCCTCCATGTCCGGTGCCACACTCTCTCCAAGCTGCATTTCTTCCATAGCAGAAGATAAAGAAATACAATGTTTCTGATTGCGACTGTCCAGATTGATACTCAGGCGATCCTCTCCATGAAGAAGGAAACGCAGATAC
>OGLG01002008.1_pt1 | contig 10101 bp, 8 predicted proteins | sample 1572621 | NCBI WGS metagenome assembly OGLG01 (sample SAMEA2581912, study PRJEB24529) | metagenome | biome: Human gut stool | place: China | collected 2011 | reverse complement strand
ATCGGCTGCAACGATACCCTTTGCATTGACCCGGACGCCGTGGAGGATTTTTGTGCCAACCACTGCACCCTGAAAGAGGACGGGCTGTACAATAACAAAACCGGTGCCCGCGTGCGCGCGCTGGGCGTGGTGCATGTGTTTGGCAATATGGCCGATATGCCCCGCCTGCTGGACATTGCCCGCCGCTACAAGCTGATTTTGATTGAGGACGCCACCGAAGCGCTTGGCACCCGCTACACCGCAGGCCCGCTGGCTGGCAAGGCCGCCGGCACCATGGGCGATATCGGCTGCTACAGCTTTAACGGCAACAAGATCATGACCACCGGCGCAGGCGGTTTTGTGGTTTCCAACCACGCCGATTGGGCCGAGCACGCCAAGCACCTTTCCACCCAGGCCAAGGCCGATATGCTGCAATTTCTGCATGATGAAGTCGGCTACAACTACCGCATGAGCAATGTGGTGGCGGGCGTGGTGCGGGGCCAGTACCCCCATTTGGAGGAGCACATCGCCCAGAAAAAGGCGGTCTACGAGCGCTATTGCGAGGGCCTGCGGGATCTGCCGGTGACGATGAATCCCATTGTTGACGGCACCGAGCCAAACTACTGGCTCTCCGCCCTCATCATCGACGAGGACGCCATGTGCGCCCAGCTTCGAGATGACAGCCGCGCCCTTTATTATCCGAAGGCGGGGAAGTCCTGCCCCACGGAGATTTTGGAGGTCTTGGCGAAGTACAACGCCGAGGGCCGCCCCATCTGGAAGCCCATGCACATGCAGCCTATGTACCGTCTGCACGAGTGCATTGGCCGGGAGGGCAGCCTCCGCTGCCGCACCAACGCCTATATCGCCGGCGGCGTTCCCGACGTGGGCGCGGACATTTTCCAGCGGGGTCTGTGCCTGCCCAGCGACAATAAGCTGACGGAGGAGCAGGTGGACGGCATCATCGCGCTGATCCACGCCTGCTTCGCGTAAAAAAGAGCATAGGAAGTTATTTTTGTGAAACAGGGAAAGCCGGGCGTCTACGCCCGTTATATCAAGCGAATATTGGACGTTCTTCTCTCCGGCTGCGCCCTTGTGGTGCTGACGCCGGTGCTGCTGATCGTGGCCGTTCTGGTGCGGACAAAGCTGGGCAGCCCCGTCATTTTCTGTCAGGAGCGCCCCGGTAAGGACGAAAAGATCTTCAAAATGTATAAGTTCCGCTCCATGACGGACCAACGGGACGAAAACGGCGAACTGCTGCCCGACGAGGTGCGTCTGACGAAGTTTGGCCGCGCCCTCCGCTCCACCAGCCTTGACGAGCTGCCGGAGCTTTGGAACATCTTCAAGGGAGATATGTCCATCGTCGGCCCCCGGCCGCAGCTGGTGCGGGATATGGTGTTCATGACGCCGGAGCAGCGTCTCCGCCATACCGTGATGCCGGGTCTGACGGGACTTGCGCAGGTCAGCGGACGCAACGCGATCTCCTGGGAGGATAAACTGGCCACATGGTCGATGAACACCGACTTGCTCACCTTCAAGAACCTCGAGGTGCTCGACAGATGGGCCAAAATGCCGGGAAATATGTATAAAGGTACCGATGTGCGCAACATCTGGCTCACCGAAAACGGCTCCAGCACACCCACCTACAGCGAAACCGAGCTGCGCGAGCAGGCTGCCTGCGCAGCATATGCCCTCAAGAAGGTGCGCAACCTCAGCGCTATCCAGACTCTGATCTGGCACGCTTCGACCGACAACGACGTGGAAGGGAACCTGAATCTCGGCCTCCACTACCGCGAAAATTATACACCCGATCCATGGGGACGCAAGCCCGCGTGGTATGTTTTCCGGGCTTTCGGAACCGCCGACGAAAATGCCGTGCTCGACCCCTACAAATCGGTTGTCGGTATTTCCGACTGGAGCGAAATCATGCACCAGGTTGTCGACTGAACCGCTACGCAACATTAGGTAAAAAAGCATAATCATAGAGATGAAAAAGCTGAACGGTTATCAGCCATACCGCTGTAAATTTGCGATGTAACCTTTAAAGAAAGGCGAACACACATAACACAATCATTAATCATTTTTTTAACACCTAAGTTTAATCAACATGAAATCCAAATTTATTTGTAGTGGAATGGCTCTGGCCGTTGCATTCATGTTGTCGGCAGGCGCTTCGGCCGAGTCGTTAAAACTGAAGGATGTTTCAGGCAATGAAACGAAAGTGGATCTCGCTACGCTGAGCCACATTGATTTCAATGCCAACCAGATGGTGGTGCACGCTACCTCGGGGGAGCATACCTTCAGTCTTGCAGATATCGACCACATGAAGTTCGACATGGAGATGACCGGCATCGAAACAACCGAGGCTACGCTCGACGACCTCAATGTGGCAGTGGAAAACGGTCTGATTTCGGTCACCTCGGCCTCCGGCTCCGCTATTGCCGTGGCAGTCTACAGTATCGGAGGCTATACCGTTGCCATGGAGCAGGGCGAAGGCTTCGTATCTGTCGACCTCAGTCAACTTCCCAAAGGCATCTACATTGTTAAAGCCAACGACAAAACCATCAAATTTATCCGCTAACCCCTTCACATCTGATACAATTACAATGAAAAAAATATTACTCCTTGCAGCCGCAGTGGCTACCGTTGCCGCTTCTGCTCAGGTCGACGAATACCGCATGAAGGTCGCCCTCGCCGACGGCACTTCCGCCAACTATAAAGTGGCCGACATATCCCGCATAGACTTCTTCACCGTTGAGCCCCTAAGCCTTGTGTTTGATGACGAAAGCAACAAGGGCTACAACACCACCGTTTCCAATGCCGATGGCGTCTACAAACTTGATTTCACCACCGACGCTCTTGAGAATGTTGTCTGGACTAAGGGCTTCGATGCTCTGCAGTCGTCCGACTGGGTGCTCAAGCTTACCTACCGTTGCACGCTCCCTGTAGCAGACCTTTCGTTCATGCTGTTCGATGGAGGATACGGTATGTATAACCCCATTGTAGCAGGCGTAAATTCCGGTGCTGAAGCCAACGTTTGGAAAACCGTAAAAGTCGACCTTAGCGCTGCCATTGAAGCAAACCGCTGGAACCTCGACGGCAAATCCGGAGAGCGTATGCGCATCAACTTCAACGGAATAACCCAACAGGTCTGCACCCTTGAACTCAAAGATGTTCAGCTCGTGCCGAAATCGCAGGTTGAGGAAGAACCCGTTGCGCTTCCCGACGTTCCGGTTACTTTCCCCGAAACCGGCAGCAATACTGCTTATGACGTGACAGTAACGAATGCCGACGGTGTCTTCACCATGGCGTTCCCCGTACAGTGGAATGACAACGGTACTATGAAAGACGTTCCTGAATGCGTTGTATGGAGCTCAGGTATCGAAGCTCTGGCTGGCACCGACTATCAGCTCCAGTATACATATCGCTGCACCATACCGATTGAAGAGACTAAGATTATGCTCTTCAAGGCTGAAGGAATGGAGTGGTATGCCATCGCCGGAGATCCTTTCGTAAGAAGCTCAGAGAGTACTGCTGCAGCTGCCAATGAGTGGAAGACCGTGACCATCAACCTGAAGAGCGTTATTGAAACTCACGGCTGGAATATCAACGGCAAAACCGGCGAACGTATCCGCATCGGTTTCGACGGCACCGTCGGCAAAGGTGCCTTCACCCTTGAGCTCAAGGACGTGAAACTCGTTCAGAATAAGTAATCTGATTCCCTGATATCACTACGTTTATTTAGAAGAGGCTGATGCCATTGCAGGCCGGTTCCTGCTCCGGCGTCAGCCTTTTTTATGCCCTTTTCCGGCTGCCTCTTATGAGGAATTTCATATTGTCGGGGGGATGCAGAACCACACGAAATGTAGGGACGCACGGTCTGTGCGTCCAAATATAATATTTGATTTTCAGCCAGATGCGCGGACGCACGAGCCGTGCGTCCCTACAATATGGGCGAAAATTGGCGTTCTGCAACATCCTCCGGCAGTAACAGGAATATTTTCCGTATATCCTTAAATCTGATTTGTTAAGTAACCGGTCGGAATAATCTGATCAGGAGTATAAAATAATTTTGAACAGTTACTTATAATGGGAGTTACATATCATATTGCTGTGGACCTCGGTGCGACAAGCGGCCGGGTGATTCTCGCATCTTTCAGCGGAACGAAGGTTACTTTTAAGGAAATCTCGCGTTTCAAATATCCTATGCTTTCCGTTGGGGGATGTCTGTTCTGGAATCTACCGCAGATTTTTCTTGAGGTTAAGACGGCAATCGACTCTGTTATCCGCGATTTCGCCAGGAAAGAGAAGCTGGTTTCTTCGATAGGCATTGATACCTGGGGGTGTGATGTGGCATTTTTCTATAAAGACGGCTCGCTTGCCGGCCTTCCCTACTGCTACCGCAATTCGTTCACGGCAGGTGCCACTGCGCGTTTTGCCGGGGAAATGCCTCCCGAAGAGCTCTACAGCCGCACGGGCATTCAGTTTCTCGACTTCAACACTCTGTTTCAGCTCTACTGCCTGCGCAGCCTGAAACCAAAACTGCTTCAGGCTGCCGACTATATTCTCTTTATGCCTGATGCGCTGATTTATATGCTTACGGGCGAAGTGGTAACGGAATTTACCGTGGCGTCGACCTCACAGATGCTCAACATCAATACCGGCGAGTTCGACCCCGACCTGCTTGCGATTCTGGGCCTTGACCGCCATCGCTTCGGCCGCATGGTGCAGCCGGGCGAAGTGGCGGGCACCTACCGCGGTGTGCCGGTGGTGGCCGTTGCCAGCCACGATACGGCTTCGGCTGTGGCGGGAATCCCCACCCCCGATTCCAAATATGCCTATCTCAGTTGCGGCACCTGGGCGCTGCTCGGCGTGGAGCTGCCGCAGCCAAAAGCCGGTCCGAAGGCTTTCCGCTATAATTTTACCAACGAGGGCGGAATCAACGGCACAACCAGGCTGCTGAAGAATATCTGCGGAATGTGGATTTTCGAACGTATTCGCTCCGAATTCGGCCAGGATGATACCGACATCAACCTGCTGGCAGCCCTCTGCCACGATTCAGACCTCGACACTCTGATTAATCCCGACGATCCGGTGTTCTCCAACCCCGAGAGTATGTCGGAGGCTATACGAATCTACTGCGAGTCGAATTCGCTTGCCGCGCCGAAAAATCTGGCCGACTATATCCGCGTGATTTACCGCAGTCTGGCCCACCGCGTGGCCGAGGTGATGGGGCTTCTGCGCGAGGTTTCGCGCGAACCTGTGGAACGCCTTCACGTGATTGGCGGCGGCTCGCGCAATTCGCATCTCATGAAAATGCTCGCCGACGAAACCGGCCTGACCATTGTGGCAGGGCCGGCCGAATGCACCGCCCTGGGCAATGTTCTGGTGCAGTTGAGCAGTCTGAATCCCGACGTCGATATCCGCGACATTGCCATAAAATCAACCGAAACAATAACCTATAATCCACAACGATGAACGAACAAGCAATTCTGAAGGCCTACGAGATAGCCCGCGAACGCTATGCGGAACTCGGAGTCGACACCGAAAAGATTATGCAGCAGATGCAGGATTTCCACTTGAGTATGCACTGCTGGCAAGCCGACGACGTGACCGGCTTCGAAAATCAGGGACCGCTTACGGGCGGAATTCAGTGCAACGGCAATTATCCCGGAAAGGCCAATGATATCGACCAGCTGCGCCAGGATATCCTCTATGCCATGAGTCTTATTCCCGGGAAGCACCGCCTTAATCTCCATGAAATCTATGGCGACTTCAAGGGGAAAAAAGTAGACCGCAACGAGGTGACTCCCGAGTATTTTGAAAGCTGGATTCAGTGGGGCACACAGCATGACGTGAAGCTCGACTTCAATTCCACATCGTTCTCACACCCTAAGAGCGGCGACCTCACTCTGGCCAATCCCGACAAGGGGATACGCGATTTCTGGGTGGAACATTCCATGCGCTGCCGCGAGATTGCCCAGGCTATCGGCGCGGCTCAGCACGACCCCTGCATTCTCAACACATGGGTACACGACGGATCTAAAGACCTCACTGTATGCCGCTATTACTACCGCGAACTGCTCAAGGAATCGCTCGACCGGATTTTCGAACATCCCTACGACTGGATGAAGGATACCGTGGAATCGAAAGTGTTCGGCATCGGGCTTGAAAGCTATACCGCAGGCTCCAACGACTTCTACACCGCCTACGCCTCGAAGCGGGATATGATGATAACGCTCGACACGGGCCATTTCCATCCCACTGAATCGGTGGCCGACAAGGTCTCGGCAATGCTCCTTTTCGTGCCCGAACTGATGCTCCACGTGAGTCGCCCCGTGCGCTGGGACTCCGACCACGTGACCATTATGGACGATTCCACGCTCGACCTCTTCAGCGAAATTGTGCGCGCCGGCGCCCTCAACCGCGTGCACTATGGACTCGACTATTTCGACGGCACTCTTAACCGTATCGGTGCCTACGTAATCGGCAGCCGAGCCGCCCAGAAATGCATGCTCCGCGCTCTGCTCGAACCTACCGACAAGCTGTGTGCCTACGAATTGGCCGACCGTAAATTCCAGCGTCTGGCCATGCTCGAGGAGGCCAAATGTCTCCCCTGGAATGCCGTATACGATATGTTCTGCCTGCGCAACGGCGTGCCTGTGGGCAACGACTACATCCGCGAGGTGGAAAAATATGAAACCGAAGTCACGTCGAAACGATGATTCTTATCGGTCTGCTCATTATAGCCGTCGGCGCCTTCTGCCAGTCGAGTTGCTACGTGCCCATCCGCAAAATCAGGCAGTGGAGCTGGGAAAGCTACTGGATTGTGCAGGGGGTGTTCGCGTGGCTGGTGCTCCCGCTGCTAGGCGCTATGCTGGCTGTGCCGCAAGGCCATTCGCTGGCTGAGCTTTTCGGCGATGCGGCGCCGTTCAGCCTGTGGATGACCATGGCATTCGGCGTGCTCTGGGGCATCGGCGGTCTCACTTTCGGGCTGTCGATGCGCTATCTGGGCGTTGCCCTCGGCCAGTCGATAGCTCTGGGCACCTGTGCGGCTCTGGGCACGGTGATGGGCCCCGTGCTGCTCAATGTATTTTTTCCTGAAACACACCCTCTGCATGCGCTTACGGCATCAGTGCTTATTGGAGTGGCCGCCACGCTCGTCGGTATCGCCATTATCGGTGTGGCCGGCTCGATGAAGGCCTCCGCGCTCAGCGAGGAGGAGAAAAAGAAGGCGGTGGCAGATTTCAACTTCCCCAAGGGGATCGCCATCGCCCTGCTTGCAGGATTCATGAGCGGTTGCTTCAATGTGGGGCTGAATTTAGGCGCCGGTATCAATTTCGGTGCCGCCACCGACCCCATGTTCCGCGCGCTTCCGGCCATTTTCCTCGTAACGCTGGGCGGATTTGTCACCAATGCCGTCTACTGCTTCTGGCAGAATACTAAAAACCATACATGGGGCGACTACACGCGCGGCGGTGTGGCCGTGCTGGCCAACAATCTGCTTTTCTGCCTCCTGGCCGGTGCGCTATGGTACAGCCAGTTCTTCGGCCTCTCGCTCGGCCAAAGTTTTCTGGTCGGCTCGCCGGCGCTGCTCACGCTGTCGTTCTGCATCCTCATGGCGCTCAACGTGGTGTTCTCCAACGTGTGGGGCATCATACTCCATGAGTGGCAGAATTGTTCGCGGGCCACAGTTGTGGTGCTTGTTGTCGGAATAGCCGTTCTCATATTTTCCTGTTTCCTACCGCAACTAATTTAAAGAAAGATGTCCTCCATACTCCTCGACCGGCCCGCTCTGAAGGCTGAAATCGACCGCGTGGCCGAAGTGGCCGGTTACCTCTGGCAAAAAGGCTGGGCTGAACGCAACGGCGGCAATATCACCGTTAATGTAACTGATTTTGTCGACGACGTCATGCGGCAGCTCCCTTCGCTGGGTGCCCCGGTGGCTATCGGCCTTACGCTCCCCTCCCTTAAGGGTTGCTGGTTCTACTGCAAAGGCACGCAGAAGCGTATGCGCGACCTTGCGCGGTATCCCATGCAAAACGGTTCGCTGATACGAATCACCCCCGATTGCGCCCACTACGAAATAGTGGCCGACGAGCCGGTGAAGCCCACTTCCGAACTCCCCTCGCATCTGGCCGTTCACAACTATCTGATTGGCAAGGGGTCGCCCTACCGGGCGTCGCTCCATACCCATCCCATAGAGCTTGTGGCCATGAGCCATAATCCTGAATTCCTGAATAAAGACGTGCTCACCCGCCTGCTGTGGTCCATGATTCCCGAAACAAAGGCCTTTGCTCCGCGCGGTCTCGGAATCGTGCCATATATGCTCCCCTCGTCGACCGAACTGGCCGACGCCACAATTGAGGCCATCGACGACGACTACGACGTGGTGATGTGGGAAAAGCACGGCGTTTTTGCCGTGGATACCGACATTATGAGCGCCTTCGACCAGGTCGACGTGCTCAATAAGTCGGCTAACATCTATATGTGTGGCCGCTCTATGGGCTTCGTCCCCGGCGGTATGACACCTGCACAGATGCAGGAAATCTCCGACGTTTTTCATCTTGCAAAATAATCCCGCCTCCGGACCAGGCGCCACGCTTGCTGCCCGCACTTCCGCTGCTTTATGCTGTCGGGTGTGCGGGCAGTCGCACTGACGCCCGAAAAGGATTTATCATCATTTTGGAAGATTCTAATTTTTTACCAAAACATTCTAAAAAATAAACGTAATATATAACCAATGATAGTTTACCTTTAATTTTGTGTTAGGATGAATAACACGCTGAAAGGAAAATATCTGGAGCCCTCCGAGCACGACAGCCTCTGGGGGCTTGAAACTACCTGTATCGGAACGCAGCAGATAGGCATTCAGGCGGCGTATCCGCCACGGTTTCATCCAAGTGAATATCACCTTGATTCGGAAAACGGAAGAGTCCTCGACGAGTATCAGCTTGTATATCTGGTGTCTGGAAACGGTATGTTCGAGTCAAGGCATTGCCCGCTGCGCAAAATTCAGTCGGGCGACGTTTTCATGCTTTTTCCCGGCGAATGGCATTCCTATAAGCCTCTTTCCGATACCGGCTGGGAGGAGTACTGGGTAGGATTCCGCGGAAAGGAGATGGATAATAAGGTGGCAAACGGGTTTTTCAATGTTCATTCCCCGGTGTTTCGCATCGGCCTTTCGGTGGAACTCGTGAACCTCTATTCAAACATTCTCGACATTTCGCAGAAGCAGCCGCCTGGCTGCCAGGCTTATATCTCGGGCATGGTGAGCCATATGCTTGGCCTGATCTATTCGCAGAGCATGCAGGTGAAAGATAATACTCCCCAGGTCGAGGAAATGGTGAAACTGGCTAAAATTTATATTTCGGCAAATCTGCAGTGTCCGCTTTATTCCACTCAGGTGGCTCAGCACCTCAAGGTGAACCATCTCTATTTCTGCCGGCGCTTCAAGCAGTACACCGGATTCAGTCCGTCGCGCTACATCCGCGAAATGCGTATCCAGCGCAGCAAGCAGTTGCTCTGCACTACAAGTCTCAACAGCCAGCAGATTGCCTACGACTGCGGATTCGAAAGCTCGGGTTATTTCTGTATGGCTTTCAGAAAATCAGTGGGGATGACTCCTCTGGAATATCGTAGGCTCGTGTGTAGCAATGACGCCCCGCGCACCTGATTTCTCAAAACTTAGATAATGATGGCACAGCCGGCACAGAAACGATGCCGGCTGTGGCGCTTTTTACGCCTTTTGCGGTGGCTTTTACCGTGATTTTGCCGGCGTCGGCGGTTGAGCGCAGTATGAGCATAGCTTCGCCGCGGAAAGTGGTGCGGCTATTGCCGACGAAGGATTCATCGCTCAGGAGGTTGGCGTTGCTTACGGCCTGAATGGTTGCCGGCCCGTCGACGTGGAATTGCAGCTTCATATCTTTGTCGGGCACTGTATGGCCGTTGCGGTCGGTAATTCTGAAGCGGATATAAGCCAGGTCCATCCCGTTGGCGGCAATCACTGCGGTATCGGTTTCGGCAACGATAGCGTAAGGCTGAAGGGCCGTATGCATGCTGTCGCGTGCGGTTTCACATCCGCCGGCATAACCTGCGGCGAGGATTTCACCGGGTTCGTAGGCT
>OGLG01001998.1_pt1 | contig 10171 bp, 7 predicted proteins | sample 1572621 | NCBI WGS metagenome assembly OGLG01 (sample SAMEA2581912, study PRJEB24529) | metagenome | biome: Human gut stool | place: China | collected 2011 | reverse complement strand
ACTTCTTGGACGTATGCCTTCAGCCGTTGGTTATCAGCCAACATTACAGACAGAGATGGGTGCTCTTCAGGAGAGAATCACATCTACTAAGAACGGATCTATTACATCTGTTCAGGCTGTATATGTACCAGCCGATGACCTTACTGACCCGGCTCCGGCTACAACATTTGCACATCTGGATGCTACTACAGTTCTTTCAAGATCAATTGTTGAGCTTGGTATCTATCCAGCCGTTGACCCGTTAGAGTCTACATCAAGAATTCTTGATCCAAGAATTGTTGGTGAGGAGCATTACAAGGTTGCAAGATCAGTTCAGGAAATCTTACAGAAATACAAAGAATTACAGGATATCATCGCTATCCTTGGTATGGACGAGCTTTCAGAGGATGATAAGCTTGTTGTTTCAAGAGCAAGAAAGGTTCAGAGATTCTTATCACAGCCATTCTTCGTTGCAGGACAGTTTACTGGTCTTGAAGGAAGATATGTTCCTGTAAGTGAGACTATTCAGGGCTTCAAGGAAATTATCGAAGGAAAGTATGATGACATTCCAGAGAGTTACTTCCTTAACTGTGGTGGAATTGATGATGTTTTAGCTAAGGTAGAGAAGTAGAAAAGAGGTTGTAATGGCAGATTTACAGACAATAAAGCTTCTGGTTAATACGCCGGACAGAGTTTTCTACCATGATGACGCTACATTTGTTGAACTTTCTACCAGTGAAGGCGATATAGGTGTTTATCCGGGACATATTCCGCTTACTGCAGTTGTTGTTCCTTGTGTTCTTAGCATACACAATGGTAATGATGTAAAGAAAGCTGCGGTACACGGTGGAATTATAGAGATTCTCAAGGATAAGATAACTATTCTTGCTGAGGTGGCAGAATGGTCAGATGAAATCGATGTAGAAAGAGCTAACGAGGCGAGACTGCGAGCTGAAAAGAGACTTGCCAGCCATGATAATAGTCTGGATATGGTAAGAGCAGATGCAGCGCTTAAGAGATCGCTTGCGAGAATTAAGGCTGTTAATTAAATAATATGTATAAACCTTCCATTATCTGGGAATATTTCAGGTGATGGGAGGTTTTTTATATGGTAAGGATATATAGATTTCAGAGGTTGATGATAGCAGCCGCAGTAATTATATGGGCAGTATTTGCCGGCAGACTTGTATACAAGGGCATAAAGGGTGAGGCAATGGATGTTGTAGATACATTCTGTGAAAATGTTTACTATGATATAAGCGCCGATATATCAGCGACAGGAAAGCTTGACAATGGAATGTCAGATACTGCAAAGAAACTGATGATGACACAGATGGCAAAGACTCTGGGGCTTAACAGATATAATATAACGGAGGATGAAACAGGAATATATCTTACACAGCAATCAGTTAATGGCAGCGCAGATATATCAATAAAAAAGAGCAGTACAGGAGAATTTTTTATAACTGATATAGAACTGTATAAGGGATTTGAGAGCACTTCAGATTATGAAAAGCTGATGAAACAGGTTTTAGAGGAATATGGAATAGATACTCATGTAACAGTCAGCATGAAAGGAAGCATTGCTGGGGATATGTCACAGTATGATAAGAGCGAGGTCAGCGGCAGAATGCTTAAGATGCTGGGTGCAAAGACTGTGACTACGGGACAGATACAGGATTCATATGTTGTGTATGCTTATGCTAAAAGCGTTAAGGATTCTGTAAGCATAGGAAAAAACAAGATAAATGTTAATATAACAATGAATTATGACGAGACAAGGGGAGTGACGGATATACAGCTTTCAACACCGATATATAATGAGGATTTCTGATAATGATTTTTAAGGCATGAAACTTGCTATTGTGGTTTTTGTCTAAAGAGATTAAAATAACCATGTATATCCAGAGGATAAATCAAGAAAAGATGAGGCAGATATGGAATTAAAAGAGCTTTTAGATAAATGTATTAATGACAGGCTTATTGATCTTACAATAAGCGGACAGAAGGTTAAGAATGAAGAAGGTGTGATGAGAGTTAAGATTCGTCCGGTCCAGCTTAAGGATGAGATAAAGTATCAGGCATCAGAATTCGTGGGAAGAAAAGTGCTTCACACCAATTATTCAGAAGAAGAGATTAAGACAAGAATTACAGAATATATGGAGAACACATTTAAACAGGCGCAGTTTAATATGACAGATGCGACTGCCACGGTGCTTAGTTCAAAGAAGGGCGCATGTACCTGTAAGTATAAAAGGCTTGCACAGATAAAGAGTCAGAAGGATATGTCACACAACAGAACCAAGACATATATTCTTAAAGAGGGCGAGAAGGTGGATTTTCTTGTTGATCTTGGAGTTATGACTAAAGAGGGGGCAATTGTAAGAACAAGATATGATAAGTTCAGGCAGATTAATAGATTCCTTGAATTTATAGAGGATATTCTGCCACAGTTAGATAAGGATAAAGAACAGACAATAATTGATTTTGGATGTGGAAAATCATATCTTACATTTGCAATGTATTATTATCTTAAGGTTCTTAAGGGATACAATATAAGAATAATCGGGCTGGATTTAAAGAAAGATGTTATTGAGCATTGCAACCAGTTAAGAACGAAATATGGTTATGAGAGACTCAATTTCTATGAGGGAGATATTGCTTCTTACAAGGGTGTTGAGTCTGTAGATATGGTTGTAACACTTCATGCATGTGATACGGCTACAGATTATGCACTCGCCAAAGCAGTAAAATGGGGTGCGAAGGTTATACTTTCTGTGCCGTGCTGTCAGCATGAGGCAAACAGAACAATTGCAGATGAAACTCTTTCACCTGTCATGGATTATGGAATCTTAAAGGAAAGATTTGCAGCAATAGCGACAGATGGTGCAAGGGCAAAGCTTTTAGAATCTAAGGGTTACCAGACACAGATACTCGAATTCATAGACATGGAGCATACACCAAAGAATCTGCTTATAAGAGCTGTTAAGACTGGAAAGCCTGATGCTAAGGCTTATGAGGAAGTACAGAATATGAGCAGGGTGCTTAATATTGACCTTACGCTAAAGAAGCTTTTGGAGGATTAAATTGAAAAGAATCAGGAATTATAGTATATCAGGTTCTAAGTATTTTATACTTGGAGTTATATTTTTAGTTACGGTTATCATAACATTTATATCAATGAAATTCGAACAGATAATGCCGTCAGCAACCACTATGGCAGATGCAACTCTTCCAACAGTTGCAATGGATACAGAGGCAGGCACACAGTATAATGTGCTTCATGGTTACACTTCGGAGCTGGATTCAACATTGTTTTATGGCAATATTACACCGGTTAATAAGGATAGAAAACTTGCGATAACAATTAATACATATGGAGAAGATGTTGAGTCGGTCGGCTATAAGATACGTTCTTTAGAGGACAAGTCTCTCATAGAGAATACAGAAGTAAGTGGATATCAGGTAACTGATAATAAGATAAATGTTACATTGAACATAAAGAACCTTCTTGATACCGGAAAAGAGTATGCTCTTGAGGTTGTTCTTAAGACAAAGAAACATGATGCAGTTTATTATTATACAAGAATTATGTATGGAACAGATTACGATCTGCAGAAGAAGCTGGATTTTGTCAGGGATTTCAATGCATGTACATTCGATAGTGCAAGACTTAAAGATATAGGAGGATATCTTGAAACTTCGAGTGTTGGAGATAACACTAATTATGGAAAGGTTAATATCAACTGTTCACTGAGTCAGATTGGATGGGGAGATCTTGAACCATATATAGAAAGTGAGATAACACCAGAAATTATATCTATTAATGACGACGTTGCAATAATAAGGCTTGATTACAGAGTAGGAGCTGCTAATGATTATTCTTCAAGTGATACATATAATGTGAATGAGTATTACAGAATACGTCAAACTAATAGTGGCTTTTATCTTCTTAATTTTGAAAGAGAGATGAATCAGGTATTTGATGCGAAGAATGACCTTACTTCTTCAGCAAAGATTAATCTTGGAATTAATTCTTCAACATATGTTAACTGTACTTCTGATGAAAAGGGAATATATACCTATTTTGTTAATCAGGGGTCACTGTGGTGTTTTAACAGCAGTTCACAGACATTTACAAGGGTATTTTCATTCAGGGGTGAGGAAACTGATTCTGTCAGAGAAGATTATGATGCCCATAACATTAAGATAATGAAAATAGAAGATAACGGAGATGCAACATTTTTAGTATCAGGATATATGAACAGAGGAGAGCATGAAGGACAGGTTGGCGTATCTTTATGCAGATATTCATATTCAGATAATGATGTTACTGAAAGATTGTTCATTCCAGTGGCAATTCCTTATAACATTCTCACACAGAATGTTGGCGGCGTTTCTTATGTTTCTAATGACAAATTCTATATACTTATAGATGAGACTCTGTATTCTGTAGACCTTGTAAGTAAAGAGGTCATGACAGAGATAACAGGACTTAAAGAAGATGCTTATGCAGTGTCCGATGCGGGAGATGCTATTGCATACAGTGTTTCGGGAGATATATATAACACAGATACTATAAGAATACTTAATATGAGCAATGATAGTGCATATGAGATAAATGCAGATGAAGGTGATACATTAAGACCGCTTGGTTATATTGATTCTGATTTCATATATGGAATGGCGCATAAGGCTGATATTATATCAGGAGCAGATGGAAGCAGGACTTATGCAATGTATAGGGTTGGAATTATTGATGTCGACTACAATCTGATTAAGGAATATGAGCAGCCGGATATATATGTTTCCAGTACAGAGGTTCAGGGAAAGCGAATAACACTTTCACGAATTGTGAAATCTGGAAGCGGTTATGTATCGACAAGTATAGATCAGCTTATTAATAAAGATGAGAATGTAATAGAAAATGCTGTAAAAGCCGAGACAATAAGTACAGATGCAAGGAAACAGGAACTGTATATTGAACTTATAACCAAGATAGGTGATATATCGGTTACTTATAGAACTTCTGGAGAGATAATATTTAAGGATAATACAAAGCTTGAACTTGAGGATGAATTTTCATGGGATGGAAGATATTATGTATATGGTTATGGCAAGTTCCAGGGAAGCAGAACACAGCTTAATCAGGCAATAACCCTTGCATACGACACATATGGAACAGTAGTTGACAGCAATTCCAAGCTGGTATGGAAGAGATATAAGAGTACACAGGCATCAATAGATGGCATTGTACCGGTTACATCTGGAGATTCAATTACTAATGCAGTTGCTGCGGTAAGTAATTATCTTGGTGCTGATTTCAACGCAGTGTCTTATATGGAGCAGGGACATACCGCTGTTGAGACATTTGACAATATAAGCGGTGTACATGGAATCAGTCTTACGGGAATAACTTATGAAAAAGCACTCAGCTATGTAGGGGACGGAAGTCCTGTGATAGCAAGGATTGGAGAAGACGAATATATAATTATTACTGCATATAATTCAAGTGAGATTGCATATATTGAAGCGTCGACTGGAGCACAGAAGACAGCTTCAATGAATGAGGCAGGTAAGATGTTTTCTCAGGGTGGTAATATATATGTAACTTATTACAAATAATGATATTCATAAGGATTTAAGTTTATGGCAAAGAAAAAATTATCTAAAAAGAAAAGAAGACGCAGATTAATAAGAAGGCTTGTATTATTAATAATATTACTTGCTTTTGTAGTAACTCTGGCGATATTTTCACCAAAGATAGTAAAAGTTATACAACTGGCACAGGATGCCAAAGAACTTGTAAATGATAGTTCAGCAGACACATTCATGGCATCAGGAACAACACTAATATATGACACTGATGGCAATGAGTTATGCTCAATGATGGAATCAAAAGACATGTATTATATAGATATTGGGCAGATTCCTGATACACTGGCAGATGCATTTGTTGTAATGGAAGATAAAGATTTCTATAAACACAAAGGAATTGATATCAAAGCCATAATAAGAGCTGTAATAGCTAATACGGAGAATGACGAAATTGTCCAGGGAGCCAGTACTATAACACAGCAGCTCGCCAAGAATATATTCTTAAGTCAGGAAGTTACATGGCAGCGAAAAGTCAAGGAGATATTTGTTGCGACATATATAGAGAAGAAGTACTCGAAGAATGAAATTCTTGAGTTTTATCTTAATAATATCTATTTCGCCAATGGATATTATGGCGTTGGAGCTGCGGCAAGAGGATATTTTGACAAGGAAATTAATGAACTTTCTCTTGCAGAACAGGTATTTATCGCGGCAATACCTAACAGCCCTACAAGATATAATCCGCTTACTAATTACGATAATACGATGACCAGAAGAAATCTTATACTTGAGAAGCTTCTTGCGAATAATAAGATAAGCCAGGAAGATTATGATACAGCAGTTAATACCCAGATAGTGCTTGCACAGCAGCCGGAGGTATCTAAGAATAATTCGGTGGAAACATATGCAAGACATTGTGCTATAGAGGGTATGATGCAGGCTAACGGATTCGTATTCAGAACGGATTTCAGCAGTGATGATGATTACAACCAGTATAAGGATCTATATGAACAGAGTTATACATTGTTCCAGCAGAAGCTTCTTTCGGGTGGATATAAGGTATATACAAGTATAGACATGGATTTACAGCAGAAACTCCAGGATGCAATAGATGACAATCTTAAAGGTTATACGGCCATGAAGGATGATGTCTATGAGATGCAGGCGGCAGCTACATGTATAGATAATGAAACTGGAAATGTAGTGGCTATTGTGGGGGCAAGAAGTCAGGAACTTGAAGGATATACATTAAACAGGGCATATCAGAGCTACAGACAGCCAGGAAGCTCCATTAAACCAATACTTGATTATGTTCCATATCTTGAGCGTGGCAATACACCTGATACAATCGTAAAAGATGAGTATATTGAGAATGGTCCTAAGAATGCTGATGGAACATATATGGGCAGTATTACATTAAGGACGGCAGTAAATCTGTCACGAAATACAGTTGCATGGAATGTACTTAAAGAAATTACTCCGAGAGTTGGAAGTTCATATCTGCTTAATCAGGGATTCCATAAGATATGGATGGATAAAGATTATGATGCCATATCAATAGGTGGTTTCACATATGGAGTATCGACAGAAGAAATGGCTGGTGCGTATGCAACAATTGTTAATGACGGACAGTACAGAAGAGTTACATGTGTGTCACAGATAAAGAATGTGCGTGGAAAAGTTATATATGATTCATCTAACAGACAGCAGAAGATATATGATTCAGATGCATGCAGAATGATGACTGACATGCTAAAGACAGCAGTAACTGATGGAACTGGACGGGAAGCAGCAACGAATAATGCTATTGTCGCAGGAAAGACTGGTACAACTAATTCTAATTATGATTCGTGGTTCTGCGGATATAGTGCTTATTATACAGTTGCTGTATGGCAGGGGTATGATTATCCTGCAACAATATCACAGATCTATACTAAGCAGATATTCAGGCAGTTTATGGAATCTGCACATAAAAATCTTTCAAAGAAGGATTTTCCATCATATGGAAAGAAGAGTGATGTGCAGGAGACAACAAAGGAGACAGAATCTGAGACTGAATCGGTAAAGGAAACACAGAAACAGACACAATCAGAGACACAGAAATCTTCACAGACACAGAATCCAAGCCAGTCACAGCAAGAATCACAGAGTGGTTCATCAAGTGGAAATACTGGTACTAATCCAGATAATACAGGTTCAACACAGGAGACAACACAGAGTAATAATCACACAGATAAAAAGCCGGACGCATAAGCGCCCGGCTAAATTATTATAACAATTAAGCTGTAAGTGAATAATTACTTACCGTAATGAAGTTCGTTATATTCCTTAACTCTCTGCTGGATTCTTTCAACAGGGCTTAAGAGGTTACTGATTGAAGAATCATGGTTAAGTGTATCAATAAGGAGAGCCATGTATTTGCTCATATCAACATTGATGTACCAAGGCTTAGAGAGAAGCTCTGATGGCTGGTATACAAGGTTAGTTGTAAGGATTCTGTCGATAATACCATTCTCATATGCTTCATCAAATTTCTTGAATCCGTTAGTGAAAAGACCGAATGTAGTTGCACAGAATACTCTGCTTGCACCACGCTTCTTAAGCTCAGAAGCAACATCAATCATACTTTCACCAGAAGAAATCATATCATCAATGATGATAACATCCTTACCTTCAACATTAGTTCCAAGGAACTCATGTGCAACGATAGGATTACGTCCATTAACAATCTTAGTGTAATCTCTTCTCTTATAGAACATACCCATATCAAGACCAAGAACATTAGCAAAGTAAACAGCACGTCCCATACCACCTTCATCCGGGCTGATGATCATCAGATGCTCGGCATCAATGGTCAGATCCTTTACGTTCTTTAAGATACCTTTGATGAACTGATAGGAAGGCATTACATTCTCAAAGCCATTCAGAGGAATCGCATTCATAACACGAGGATCGTGAGCATCAAATGTGATGATGTTGTCGATTCCCATATTGTAAAGCTCCTGCAGTGCTAATGGGCAGTCAAGAGATTCCCGGGCAGTTCTTCTGTGCTGACGGCTTTCGTACAGGAATGGAAGAATGACAGTGATACGGCGGGCTTTTCCGCCGACTGCAGCAATGACACGCTTTAAATCCGCAAAGTGATCATCTGGAGACATATGATTGGTATGTCCGCAGAGTGAATAGGTCATGCTGTAGTTCGTAACATCTACCATGATATAGAGGTCATAGCCCCGGACAGACTGATTGATAACACATTTCGCTTCTCCGGAACCAAATCGTGGAATATGAGGCTCGATGATGTAGCTCTCTTTGTGATATTCCTTGAAAGCAATATCGTTGTGATGCTCGTGTTCGCGATGCTCTCTCCAGGTGGACAGATAGCTGTCTACTTTTTTTCCTAATTCCATACAGCTTGCAGTCGGAATCAGTCCGAGAGTACCGGTTGGCATGGTTTCCAAAATTCTTTCGTCGTTTGGCATGATTTTCCTCCAGGTTTAAATTAATTGATAAACATATATGCATATAATAGACCCATAACTATGGGGTATTATCTGGAAATGATGCGTGTGCGTTTCTGTTTGCGGATATCTTCTTCTGTGAACAGATTGATAAACGTATAGGAATCTAAAATACGTGAAAATGTTCGTTCAGAATAGGACTCCTTGATCCGTTCCACACTTAGGTTGGTAGAAATAATGGTGGATTTTTGCCGGATCAGCCGTTCATTCACACACAAAAACAGCTGGGAAGAGGTAAAAGAGTTAATCAGTTCTGTTCCCAGGTCGTCGATGACTAACAAATCGCAGTCGAAAATGTTCTGGTGTGTGGCAATTGCATCGGAATCTTTTTCAAACACACCTTTGCTTAATATATCAAATAATTGAAATGCTGTAAAGTAAATTACGGAATATCCGTGGTCAAGAAGTTCTTTGGCAACACAGTTTGTCAGAAAAGTTTTTCCGACACCGGTTTTTCCGTAAAACAGCAGATTTTTTGGCTTGTGATCAAAATCGTCAATAAAATAATGACATTCCCGCACCGCTTTTTGTGCGGTTTCATAAGAAGAAAGTCCTGTCAGCGGATTTTTTTCCTCTTTCGAATAAAAATCGTAGCGGAAATTGTCAAAATTTTCAATACGGAGTATTTGGCGAATGTTGGACTGGGCATAGACGGTATTGATAATTGCCTGTTTAAAACAGTGGCATTTTTTCCCGTCGATATACCCGCTGTCTTTGCAATCCGGACAGGTATAAACCGGGTCCAGATAGTCTGCCGGATACCCGCTTGCAGTAAGGAGCTGCTGCCGTTCCAGAGACAGGGCACTTAGTTCCTGCTTTAAGATGGCCAGTGCATGGGTGTATCCATCAAGATGCAGACGCGCCTGACGGACGGAAGAAGATGCAACACTTGCATCAATTTCCTTCAGACGGGGAAGCTTTTTTAAAACCTCCGCACGCCGTGTTTCGAGAATATGACGGTTATGCAGTTGGCGCTCATCGTATTCATGCATGATCTCATCATACTGTGCATTGGAAAGCGGCATTTGATTCTCCTTTTATTGCTCAACAGATGATATGGGAGTGATTATGAC
>OGLG01001994.1_pt1 | contig 10207 bp, 6 predicted proteins | sample 1572621 | NCBI WGS metagenome assembly OGLG01 (sample SAMEA2581912, study PRJEB24529) | metagenome | biome: Human gut stool | place: China | collected 2011 | reverse complement strand
GCGGGCGAGTGAGTCGCGGCGCAGCGAATCGTCGCGCGCGGCGTCGCGGGCTGCCTGAGCGGCTTCGGCGGCTTCGATGGAGTCGAGAGCCTGCTGGCGGCGAAGCTCTTCGGCCGCCTGCTCGCGGTTGGTCGAGTCGATCCACCACCATGCCGAGCCGCCTATGATGGCCAGTAAAACAATTACAATCGCGGCGATGCGCGGCCCGTAGTTGCGGCGCGGTTCTTCAGGTTCGTCGTCGTAATATCCGTTGTCGCCGATGGTAGGTATTCCTCTCTGGTGGAGTGGAGTGCCGCAATTGCGGCAGAAATTGTCGGAATTGTCGACCTTACGGCCGCACGAAGGGCATCGCATCTTGCTCATATCATGGTAACTTTTTCGCAAAGTTAACGAATCTCGCCCAACCCTCCAATAGCTTTGCCTATTTGCCGCGGTAGCTTGTGCGGGCGCGGAACATCTGTTCCTTTATGCCGCCGTTGCGAACGAAATCTTCTTTGATATTATCGATCATTTTGTTGAGCATTGCAATGGTCTGATGAATCAGAGTGAGCATCAGATTACAATATTCCTCATCGTTTAGCTTGGGAATGAGAGCGGTATAGTCATTGGTGGTATTGTGGCTGCGGCAAAATTGCAGTAAGCGGTCGAATCGTTCGTTCCCTATTGTCCAGAATGAGACGTTGCGGGTGCGCATATAGTCTTCGTAGTCGTTTAGCAATTCGTGAAGACTTCCGCGGGCTACGCCGAAAAGCCTGATCTCGATTTCGGCAGATGATGCTGCGTCAGCTCTTCCTTCGGCAATATTCTGTTTGCCCGAACGCGCAGCTTGAAGCATCTGGTCGTAAGTCCGATCGGTCTTGGCTATTCTCTGTTGAAGAAAGAAATAAGTCATATCGTAGATGGCTTCGGCCTTGAGAAAGAGATATAGCTTGCGATAGGAAGTCTTCGGCTTCGCAAAATCGAGCGTTTTCATTGCTGAGCGGTTAAGATAGCTAAATTAGCTAAGATAGCTATGATGATTATATCCGCAAAGATAGCTTATTTTGTGATAAATCTAAAATTTGTTAAAGTTATATTTTTGATAGAAAACTATTATAGTGAAGAAAATAGTATTATCTTTGCGTCTTGGAATAGGTTTAGAGAAGCCCATCCACCAAAATATTTTAACACGGAAGTGTCTGACGATATTTATCGCTTAAAGTGTGACAGCTTAAAAGAGATAACCATAAATGTTCGTCAGCACTCTCGCGATGTAGACTATGCAAAATCTACAGCGTGAGGGTCGCTGTTTTGTTCTCGGTTATCAGGTTTTTGTCACACACCTAAGCGATGAGAGGAATCAGCAGCTCTCACGCTTTCGTGTAATCTTAAACCAATCAGCAATGGTCTTCAGGGAGCAGGACACAAGTAAAAACTATGAAAAGTCGGTTGAGATTTATTGCTATATCGGCTAGTTTAATTCTTTTTTTGACAGGAACTTCTCAAACACTTTCTGTTGACAATCTGGTTTATACCGCACATTCAGATTATGCCACTGTAAAGGGAGAAGCAAATGAAGACTGTTCGAATCTTCAAAGTGAAGTGGTAATCGACGATGTTGCTTATCGGGTGACAGAAGTAGAAGCCGGTTCTACAGGTAAGCCATCTATGACCACTTCCGGCGATCATTTGATATTGCCATCTTCGATTGTTAAAATCGGCGACTATGCTTTTTCAGGCGCAAATTTTGAAGTTCTTGATATTCCAGCAAATGTCAAAGAAATAGGAGCGGGCATTATACAGGGTAGCTCGATAGCGACATTGAATTATAATGCGGTTGATTGTACGTCTTTCGGTTCGCTTCACAGAGGTTATTCGAGCAATTTGCGGACCGTCGTCATAGGTGACGCAGTCGAAACAGTCCCTGCTGGCTTCTTACTGTTTAATGACGAGCTGACAATTCCCGCAACCTCATCATCTTGCAAAGTAAAAAGCCTGACTGTAGGCAAATCGGTTAGTAAAATTGGTACTAACGCATTTACTCCAGCGATTTATTTGACTACACTTGACTATCGATCGACATATATGGATCCGAATGAGTCTCGCTTTGGCATCAATGTTGAAAACCTTACGCTAGCTGAAGGCATCACTTCAATTCCAAATTATTTCTTGGACTATCGAACAAGCCCAACAAAAAATGATTTAAGATATTTAGATTTCTCCCCAGCGGGAGTATTAACTTCTCTAAATTTGCCTAAATCAGTCAAATCAATCGGTAAGTATGCTTTCGTCGGACAAAAAAATCTTGCCATAGTAGAATGCGAAGGAAGCGTCGGTGAGTCCGCATTTGAACAGAATCGTTCGCTTAAAGCTGTCGTTGTGAAAGGGACTATCGCTAAAAATGCTTTTAGGGTTTGCACGAATCTCCTTTATGTTATTTCAGGATCTTTATCTCCATCCGCATTCATTAAGCATACATTTGGCTCAGCAACTGGTTTTCATGAATTTCCTTATATTGAATTGACTGAGAACTGTAGAAGCATAGGTAGTAATGCTTTGAATGATAACTCCAAGTTGAGAATTGTCAAAGCTCCTGCTGTTCCTCCGACTTTGACTTCTACTTCGTTTAACGATGATACTTATACAAAGGGTGTTCTTATAGTTCCTGTAGGGTCGAAGACTGAATATCAGAAGTATACATCTTGGAGTAAATTCGCGACGATTGTAGAATGTGATTATTTCCCGACATCTGAAGTCATTGAGAAGGTCAAGTTGTCGACAAAAATATCAGATCAGGTAGCCGTAAGTCATTCGAGTCATAATTTGGGAGATGAAGCAAAGGTTGAAGTCAATCCCATGGAAGGATGGGAAATCGCCGCAGCTAAGTTTAATGGTGCTGATGTTATTTCTGATTTCAAAGACAACGCATATATTACACCACCTCTTGAAAAGGACTCTGAATTAGTAGTAGATCTTGCTTATTCCCATCCATATGAGGTACTTGATGTCACCTCTTCTCTCGTAACTCTTCCTGATTCAAATCTCACAGTAAGGGCCACTTCGGAATTCCTTGAGATTAATGGACTTCACGAAAACGCGAATATTTCATTATTTACGTTTGCCGGTTTAAGATTGTTTAATGTTACATCTTTTGGCCCCATGATTAGAATCAGTCTTAAAGATCACGTCAATGGCGTTTATATTCTTACTATTGATTCTAAAGGCTATAAACTGATTTTTTAATCTTAATCTATATATTATTAATTGTCGGGAGCAATTTTAATTTTGCTCCCGATAACTATTTTTCAGCTGATTTTTGGCACGTTGAACTTTTCGGGTGTGGGAGTTGTTGATATATCAGAATGATGATTGCAGGCCGGAAGGCAGCAGCCGATTCAAGCCCGCGTTCGCGGTGAGCATATCGGGCAGATTTTCTTCCGGCAGATGATAAGATTGAAAAACCGCCGCGGCCATCGGGCTACGGCGGTTTTTCAGTATCGTGTCAGCGGATTTCAGCCGAGAAGCGCGTCGAGGTTGGCTGCGATCTTCTCTTTGCTCTGGAAACCGACGAGGCGCAGGTCGCCGACAGGTTTGCCGTCGCGGAAGAACATCAGTGTCGGAATCGACATGATGCGGTATTCTGTAGCGAGGTCGCCCTCTTCGTCGATATTGTATTTGCCGATGACAACTTTGCCTTCGTATTCAGCTGCAAGTTCGTCGATGGTCGGGCCGAGTTTCTTGCAGGGGCCGCACCAGGTTGCCCAGAAGTCGATCATTACGGGTTTGCCACTGTTGATGAGTTCTTTAACGTTTTCGTCGGTGAATTGAAAAGCCATGGTTTTTATGTTTTGAGGTTAATTAGTTTATTTTGAATTGAATATCTTCGCTCTGGAGCATTTCGACAAGCGCGCGGTTTATGGGTATTTTGTGGCGCGAGGTCAGCATTATGCTCCGGTTGATTTCAGGATCGTAGATGTTGAAAGCCAGAGCTCCGCAGTTCTCGTCGGAGGTAACGAGATGCTGATGGAGCAACTCGCATATCGGCCCGTTGAGGTCGTTGCGGCAGAGGTTGATTGTTATTTTGTTGGCGACATCGTTTTTCGATTCGCTGAGAAGGTTTATCTGAAGGATATTGAAGAAGACGTCGCCGTCGCGGAAGCGACGTTCGTATTTGCCGCGTATAAGTATCGGAGTTCCCGGAACTCCATAGTTGTGGAAGTTTATGAAGGTCTGGCCGAACAGCCTGAATTCTGCCGAGCCGCTGTAATCTTCGACTTTAAGGATGCCGAACTTGCCGCCTTTGCGCGACACACGTTCTTCGAGACTTATGACCATTCCCCCCATTGTTACTTCGCTGCCTTCAACGGGAACTGCTTCGTTGTAGGTCTTCATCGACATCGAACAGCCGTAGTTGAGCTGCATGTAGTAGGGGTCGAGCGGATGGGCCGAAAGATACATGCCTACCAGATCGCGTTCTTTTTCCAGACGGGTGGCCGCCGGCCATTCTATGGCGGGACTGATCTGCGGGCGGCCGGCTGTGGAGCTGGCCGCTTCGTCGTCTCCGAAGAGCGACATGGCGGCGTTGTGGCGGTCGTTCTGGAATGCCTGCCCGTAGCGGATGAGTGTTTCCGACAGTGTTTCGCCGCGGGCGTTCTGTCCGAAATAGTCTTCGCGCTTTGCTTCGCCGAAGCAGTCGAGGGCTCCGGCCATGGCCAGCGATTCGAGTACGCGCCGGTTCAGGCAGCCCGAGGGCACGCGCTCGACGAAATCATATATCGACTCGAAGGGGCCTCCCTGCGAGCGGGCATCGACAATGCCTTTTACGACATTTTCGCCGACACCTTTGATGGCGCCCATGCCGAAACGGATGTTGCCCTGTCTGGTCACACCGAATCCTTGATACGACTCGTTGACGTCAGGCCCCATGACCTTGATGTGCATTTTTTTGCACTCGTCCATGAACACAGTCAGCTTCTTGATGTCGTTGAGGTTGCGCGTAAGCACGGCGGCCATATATTCGGCCGGGTAGTTGGCTTTAAGCCATGCAGTCTGGAACGCTACCCATGAATAGCAGGTAGCGTGGCTCTTGTTGAAGGCATACTGGGCGAATTTCTCCCATTCTGTCCATACTTTCTCGAGAATCTCTTTCGGGTGGCCGTTTTTCTGGCCGCCTTCGAAGAACAGCTCCTTCAGGGCGTTCATCTTGTCGATGAGCTTCTTACCCATCGCCTTGCGCAGGGTGTCGCTCTGGCCTCGGGTGAAGTTGGCGAGCAGTCTCGACAACAGCATGACCTGCTCCTGATAAACCGTGATGCCGTAGGTGTCTTTCAGATACACCTCCATCTCCGGAATGTCGTAGGTTATCGGCTTGCGCCCCTGTTTGCGGGCGATGAAGTCGGGAATGTTGTCCATAGGTCCCGGCCGGTAGAGGGCGTTCATCGCTATGAGGTCTTCGAAGGTCGAGGGCTGGAGCTCGCGCAGATATTTCTGCATATTGGCCGACTCGAACTGGAATGTTCCGACTGTGCGGCCTTCGCAGTAAAGCTGATAGGTTTTGGGGTCTTCGAGGCTGATGTTGTCGATGTCGACGTCTTCGCCGGTGGTGAGCTTGATATTGTGGAGCGCCTCTTTTATTATAGAAAGTGTCTTAAGCCCCAGGAAGTCCATTTTTATGAGGCCGGTGTCTTCGATGACGCTGCCCTCATACTGGGTTACGATCAGCTTGTTCTTCTCGCCGTTGGCGCCCTTGTCGACGGCGGTCGAGACAGGTACCCAGTCGGTTATGTCGTCGCGGCAGATGATGACTCCGCAGGCATGGACGCCCGTGTTGCGGACATTTCCTTCAAGTCGCCGCGCGAATTCGAGCACCTCCTTGACCAGCGGCTGACCGACGGCCAACTCATGCTTGAACTCAGGCACGTGCTCATAGCAGTTTTTCAGCGTCGGTTTCAGCTCCTTGCCGTTAACCTCGGGCATGTGGGCCGGGATGAGCGAGGTCAGCCGGTTGCTCTCGCTCAGAGGCAGCTGCTCGATGCGGGCAACGTCTTTGATGGCCAGCTTAGCAGCCATTGTGCCGTAGGTGATGATATGGGCAACCTTTTCTTCGCCGTATTTCCGGGTGACATAGCGCAGAACCTCTTCGCGGCCGTCGTCGTCGAAGTCGATGTCGATATCTGGGAGCGAGATTCGGTCGGGATTCAGGAAGCGCTCGAAAAGGAGGTCATATTTTATGGGGTCGATCTGGGTTATTCCGAGGCAGTAGGCCACACAGCTTCCGGCTGCCGAGCCACGGCCGGGGCCGACGCTGACGCCGAGTTCCTCGCGGGCCGCGCGGATGAAGTCCTGCACGATGAGGAAGTAACCCGGGAAGCCCATCGTCTTCATTATATGGAGCTCGAACACAATTCGTTCTTTCAGCTCGGGCGTTATCTCGCCATAGCGTTTTTTAGCGCCTTCCCAGGCGAGTTTGGCCAGATAGTCTGCCTCGAATTTTATGCGGTAGAGCTTCTCGTAGCCTCCGAGTTTGTCGATCTTCTTCTTAGCATCTTCAGGGGAGAGAACGACGTTGCCGTTCTCGTCGCGCGTGAACTCGTCGAAGAGTTCCTGCTCGGTTATTCGGCTGCGGTATTCTTCTTCGGTGCCGAAATCGGCGGGAATCTCGAAGAATGGCATGATAGGCGGATGGTCGATGGAATAGTTCTCGACCTTACCGACAACTTCGAGAGTATTGGTAAGTGCCTCGGGGATGTCGGCGAAAATCTCGTTCATCTCGGCTGTCGACTTCATCCACTCCTGCTTTGTGTAGTGCATTCGGTTAGGGTCGGTCAGGTTCGAGTTTGTCGAGATACAGATAAGGCGGTCGTGGGCTTCGGCGTCTTCCTCGTTGGTGAAGTGGACGTCGTTTGTGGCCACGAGCTTTATGTCGAGTTTGCGCGCAATATCGATCAGCACAGGGTTGACCTGCTGCTGAATCTCATAGACGGTGTTTGTGGTTCCCGGTTTGTCGGTCTTGTGGCGCTGAAGCTCTATGTAGTAGTCGTCGCCGAACACCTCTTTGAACCATCGGGCGTGGTCTTCGGCTTCCTTTATGCGCCCCGCCTGAATCAGTCGCGGAAGCTGGCCGCCGAGACAGGCCGAGCAGACAATCAGTCCCTCGTGATGGGCTTTCAGTGCTTCGAGATCGGTTCGGGGGTGCATATAGAATCCTTCGGTCCAGGCCTGAGAGACAATCTTGATAAGATTCTTGTAGCCCGTAAGGTTCTTAGCCAGAACGATAAGATGGCGGCCTGTGTCTTTCTTGTCGACCTGCTTGTGGAGCGACTCGAGCGCCACATACATCTCGCATCCCACGATGGCCTTGAACTGCTGGTCTTTTTCGCGCTTGGAGTTGATTTTCTTGATGTAGTTGGTGAACTCCTTGATGCCGAACATATTGCCGTGGTCGGTGATGGCGATACCCGGCATTCCGTCGGCTATAGCCTTGTCAACCAGGTCTTTGATTGCCGCCTGGCCGTCGAGAAGGGAGTATTGTGTGTGGACGTGGAGATGTACGAATGGATTCATGGTTGACCGTGCGCCCTTTTAAAGCGTAAACATCAGAGGATTAGAGAGTTAATAAACCTGAGGATTTATTCGCGTCCGGGAAGCAGCAGTCCCAGCAGAATCGACAGCAGAACATAGAATGTTATTGTCCATGCAAGCCCGGGAATTCCGTCGGTAATAAAGAATATCAGGGTTGCCGCTATCAGAACGTAGCGGCGGAAGTTATCACGCCAGTTCCATGTCTTGAACTTTAGTGAAAACATCTTTATATTGCTGACCATCAGCAGCGAAACGGCGATTATGAAGAGAATCGCAGGGCCGTCGCCGGGATAGCCGTGGGCTTGCGTCCATGCTACAGCTCCAATCCAGAAAATGGCGTTGGCGGGAATCGGAAGCCCTATGAACGAGGTCGTCTGGCGGTCGTCGATATTGAATCGGGCGAGCCGCAGGGCGCCCATGACGGCGATGAATATTGCGAGCCAGCATGTCCATCGTCCGTCGTTGGCTTCGGCCATGACGTTGTAGACGAGCATTGCCGGGGCAAGCCCGAAGCTGACGAGATCGCAGAGCGAGTCGAGTTCCTTGCCGAGGGCCGAGTAGGCGTGGAGAAGGCGGGCGGCGAAACCGTCGAAGAAGTCGAATATGGCGGCAGCGCCGATTAAGATGAAAGCCCACTGATAGCCCGTGAGCCCCCAGAACGGGGCCGAGCCGTGGAAAGCAGCGATGCAGGCCATTGCGCCGCTGATGAGATTGCAACACGTTATAGTGTTGGGAATATGCCGTTTGATACCCATTATTTCGAAGTTTTGAGGCGGGCCACCGGCGTTATGCCGCCTGTGGTCTTGTCGCCGATTTTCACGAGGATTTCAGTGCCCAGAGGAAGGAAGATGTCGACGCGCGAGCCGAATTTGATGAATCCCATGTGCTCGTCGATGTCGCAGTCGTCGCCCGGTTCGGCGTAGGTCACTATGCGGCGGGCAACGGCTCCCGCAACCTGATTGACAACAACCTGCTGGCCGGACGTTGTGGCTATCAGCACGCTCGAATGTTCGTTTTCGCGGCTCGATTTCGGCAGATAGGCGCTCATGAAGCGGCCATGGAAGTGGCGTACTTTCAGCACTTCTCCCTTGACAGGGAACCAGTTGGCGTGGACGTTGAAAATCGTCATGAACACGCTCAGCTGAATGCAACGCTGTTTGAGATAGACAGTTTCGTTGACTTCCTCAAGGGCAACCACCGTGCCGTCGACCGACGATACAACAAGGTCGTCGGTAGCCTTTCCGGGATAGACGCGACGCGGCGATCTGAAGAAATTCAGAATCAGCAGAAAAACAGCTCCCGAAAGCGACGACAGTATGATAGGCAGTACCGCGGGACGGATGAAAAGCCACGCAGTTGTGTTGACCACCGCCAATATGAGCAGCAGCATCAGCAGAATATTAATACCTTCTCTGTGGATCTTGACTTTCAAGGGCTGACAATTATTATCTGCAAAGTTAAACAAAAAGGCCGACATAATTGCCCTGTAAGGCGAAAAAAATGCCGCCCGAAGCTCTGAGGCGCCGGGCGGCAGTGAATATCAGTATGGAATCTTTTACTGGACAGGCTTCATCGTGTCGGACGAGAAGTCGATCGGGAACTGCATTTGATGTTGGTTTTATATAGTCAGGTTTTGTCGGTCAGCTGTTGCTCTTGCGGTCCATGGCATACCAGACGTATGCTATGTATCCGGCAACGAAAGGCACGAGTATCGAAACCCAACTCATCACAGTCAGTGTGAATTCCGACGACGAGCTGTTGTAGATTGTCAGTGACGAGGCCATGTCGGCCGATGGATAATAGGGGGTGTTGTTGTATCCGGCAACCCAGAAGAGCGTCAGCACGACAAGTATCGTGCCTATTCCGGCCCACCAGATACCTTTTCTATATAGTTTTTTCGAGAACACTGTGCGTCCGAGAGCGTAGAGAACCATGGCAACTCCGGCAACCCATAGGACGGCTGTCCACCAGAGGGTGCAGTAGTTGGTCAGGTATTTCATTCCTACAATCTCGAATTCGTTGCGGCTTCCTTCGACGAGCTGATAGCCGTCTTTCAAAAGGAGCGCTGCCATGAAAGCGAGGAAGAGCACCACAAATATTGCGCCATTGACGGCGACGGAGCGTTTCATGCGGTTGTAGAAAGCGCTGTCGGCTTCGATATTGTTGATGAAATAGAGCGATGCGAGAGTTCGGGCCAGAAAGAGAACCATGACGCCCATCAGAATCGTGAACCAGTTGCAGATGGCCTCAAGCCCGTGGGCGGCTCCCCAGTGGCTGATTACGTTGCTGCGGGCTCCGACGAGGTTGTTCATGTCGACGGTGAAGTCGTTGGGAATGAAGAACATCGCTACGGCTATACCGAGCAGGATTGTTCCCATACAGCCGTTGACAAACAGGAATATGTCGTAGGTGCGCGTGCCGAATATGTTGCCGCTTTTGCCCCGGAACTCATAGCTGACGGCCTGGAATATGAAGCTGAACAGAATCAGCATCCAGAGCCAGTAGGCTCCGCCGAAACTTGTCGAGTAGAACAGCGGGAACGATGCGAAGAAGGCGCCTCCGAAAGTGACGAGGGTCGTGAATGTCAGCTCCCATTTATGCCCCAGCGATTTGACCATCAGGTCTTTCCGCGGGTCGGAGGTCAGCA
>OGLG01001985.1_pt1 | contig 10227 bp, 5 predicted proteins | sample 1572621 | NCBI WGS metagenome assembly OGLG01 (sample SAMEA2581912, study PRJEB24529) | metagenome | biome: Human gut stool | place: China | collected 2011 | reverse complement strand
CGCATTTTGTCAACCTGATCAGTACAAAGAACCCGGACAATTCTTATGAAGTAGAATTCCGCCACAATGCTTTTGGCGATACAGAGGGCAAAATGGGAGATGCACTGGTTGCTTTCAAACTGGATGAACTGACCGATACGCAAGGAGAGACTGTCAAACTGAAACTGAAATGGAATTCTTTCAGCGGAGAGAAATCGGCAGAATTTGATTACTGCACGCGAAAAGCAACCAACCCACAGGCTCAGGAAGTGACTGCCATCCGCTGTACAAAGAAGGTGAAGTAAGCTAATTTTTGAAGACAAAAAAACGCAAGTGCATTTGATATGAAACGCAAGTGCATTTCACTTCAAACGCAAGTGCGTTTTACTTCAAACACAAGGACGTTTTAGTTGAAACGCAAGTGCGTTTTTGGGGATGATTTTATGTGAATAAAATGTATATTTATCCGAAGCAAATACCCATGCGGCGGCCCTGCACAATCAGGTCATGGTCTTCCGTAACTAGTTTCAACTTGCCGGCCACTTCACTCAGTGGAACAGACTCGATGGTATTGCCTTTCAGTGCTACCATCCGGCCAAACATACCTTGGGCTATCAGTTCGGTAGCATGTCCTCCCATGCGGGTAGCCAGGTTGCGGTCGTAGGCTGTAGGACTTCCTCCGCGTTGGATGTATCCCAATACAGTTTCGCGGGTTTCGAATCCCGTTTCGTATTCTATTTCCTCGGCAATGTATTGCGCAGCTTTTTTACCTCCGATTGTTGGAATGCCTTCTGCTACCACTACAATAGAGTAAGGCTTTCCTTTCTTCAGGCGGTTGATGATGGCGTCGCCGATACGGTGAATGTCGAAAGGAATTTCAGGAAGTAGAATAATGTCGCCTCCTCCCGCCATCCCGGAGTGAAGGGCAATCCATCCCGCCTTGTGGCCCATGACTTCAATGACCATGACACGCTGGTGGGCACTGGCAGTGGAATGCAGGCGATCAATAGCGTCAGTAGCTATTGTTACGGCCGAATCGAAGCCAAAAGAAACATCGGTTCCCCACACGTCATTGTCGATGGTCTTGGGAATGCTTACCACATTCACTCCCGCTTCAGCCAGTTTTGCAGCTGTTTTCTGCGTACCGTTTCCTCCGATACAAACCAAGCAGTCCAGCCCCAGCTCCTCATAATTTTTCTTAATGATCTCCGGCTTTTCCGAATCTCCCGAGGCCAAGAGCTTACGGAAAGGCTTCTCTCTGGACGTTCCTAAAATGGTTCCCCCTAAATTTAATATGCCGGATAAGCTCCGTTCATCGAAAACTTGGACGTCTTTATTCAAAAGACCTATAAAACCGCTATGAATACCTATCACTTCCATGCCGTAATGCATGATAGCGGTCTTGCCAACACCACGGATCGTAGCGTTGATACCGGGGCAATCGCCACCCGATGAGAGAATCCCTATTTTCATCGTAACGTTAATTTAGTACCTAGCAAAGATATAAATAAAAAGAGAATGCCTACATTTGCACTCGAACAAATAAAAAGAGCATGGATATTTTAACACAGACGATTTCGCTCCTTTTCCGCCATCGACAAACGGAGATCGGACGATTTGGGCAGGATATAGACCATATCCAGCGCAAACAGCTGCATGCTCTGCTTTCGACGGCACGCAAGACGGAATGGGGACTCAAATATGATTATAAAAGCATTCGCTCTTATTCTGACTTCTGCCAACGTCTTCCCTTACAGACTTATGACGAGATAAAGCCGTATGTCACCCGAATGATAAACGGAGAAAGGAATATTCTCTGGCCTTCGGTGGTGCGGTGGTACGCTAAGAGTAGCGGGACCACGAACGACAAAAGTAAATTCCTGCCCGTCACCCCCGAGATATTAAAGGGTTGCCACTATAAAGGCGGCTTTGATTGCGTAGCCATTTATCTGCGGAACAACCCGGAAAGCCGTTTCTTCTCCAAGAAAGGCTTGATATTAGGCGGCAGCCATAGCCCTTCCCCGCTAAACTCCGAGGCTCATCAAGGCGACTTATCCGCCGTATTACTTCAAAATCTCAATCCGCTCGTCAATTTAATACGCATCCCCAAGAAACCCATTATCCTAATGGATGAATGGGAAAGCAAGATCAAGGCGATCGTGGAGAACACTTGGAATAAGGATGTAAACAGCCTATCCGGTGTTCCTTCTTGGATGTTGGTCTTGATCAAGGCCGTATTGAAAAAAACGGGTAGGGAATATCTTACGGACGTATGGCCTAATCTGGAGGTCTTCTTCCATGGGGGAATCAGTTTCGAGCCTTACCGGGAGCAATATAAAACCTTGATTCCATCGAATAAGATGCATTATATGGAGACCTATAACGCATCCGAGGGCTTCTTCGGGCTGCAAGACGATCCGACAGACCCCAGTTTGCTTATGATGCCGGATTACGGTATTTTCTATGAGTTCATCCCGATGAACGAGGTGGGTAGCGCCCATCCGACCGTGTTACCGCTGGAATCGGTAGAGACCGGGAAAAACTATGCGATGGTGATCACGACCTCGGGAGGATTATGGCGCTATCAGATCGGGGATACGGTACGTTTCACCTCGTTATTCCCTCATAAATTCGTTATCTCCGGACGTACCAAGCACTTTATCAACGCCTTCGGCGAGGAGCTAATGGTGGATAACGCCGATAAGGCGATCGCCATGACTTGCCTACGAACCGGGGCGAAAGTAAAAGAATATACCGCCGCCCCACTTTTTATGCTGGATAAGGCGAAAGGACGGCACCAATGGTTTATCGAGTTTGACAAGAAACCGGAATCTCTCGATGAATTCGCCACTTTATTAGATCAGAACTTACAAAAGCTGAACTCGGACTATGAGGCGAAGCGGTATAAAGAGATCTCCCTTCAACCGCTGGAAATCGTTATCGCCCACGACGGTGCTTTCTATGAATGGCTCAAGCAGAAAGGCAAATTAGGCGGGCAGCACAAGATCCCACGCCTCAGCAACGACCGCACGCATATAGAGGAGCTTTTGCGCATTAACCAGTCTCTATAAGCCGGTATGCTCTTTATTCATAAGACGCATTAAAATTGATAAGTCAGATAGAATCCCGCCATATTCGAACTGAATACCGGAGCGACCACGATCGGGCAGTTCTTCACATTTCGATTGATCCGCCGGGCGATAGCGTTACGAATCGGGAAATAGATCAGATACGATAACTCTACCGACAAGATCCCGAAACCCGCGCCGGCTACTACATCCGCCACCCAATGCCTGTTATTGTATAAGCGGGAACCCGCCACGAACGCCGCTATCGCATAACCCGAGTAAGCGAGTATAGGCGAGCTATCCTTAAATTCCTTATAAGCCATATGCGCCCCTAAGAAAGCATTCGAGGTATGTCCGGACGGAAACGAATAAGGCGCCCCGTCCGGGCGAGGCTCGTTTACCCAGTTCTTCAGCCCATGCACCATCAATCCGTTCATCCCCTCCGCTAAAGCGACCAAGCAAAGTTGGTCCACCCAGTTATGCTTCTCTTTTCCCATAAGGTCGCAGACAAATACCCAACCGAGCATTCCCCACTCCAAGTAATTGTCGATATGGATTTGCTTCACGGAATCTTTCCGGGAAAACAGGTGAAAGTCATTCATCCCGTCGATCGCCGTGCCTACGGCTCCCACCGTTATCAATGAGGCTGGAAGAATCAAGCTTTTCGGGTTAAACTTATAGGCGACGACAGGCATTCTCTCCTTGACAGGGGCTTGAGAACGTACGTTTAACGTATCGAGATCACCAACGCCGGCGAACGCAATGTTTACGAAGCCTATCAAAAGGCTTGCCAAGACGATTAATTTCCTATATATCATATCCGTTATTTTCCTCTAAGACATCCCTCTCCCGGATAAACCCTTCATCAAAATAGTTGTTCTCTATTTTCGAATGGATCACCCGCTGGAAATAGAAACGATGGTTATTCCAATGGAAGGCTGGGTATTCCTTATTTTGTTTGACAATATTATTCGTGAAGACCAACCCGTCCACGGACTTGGCGTATACCAATGGCCTATCGAACGTAATAAACTCGTTCGCATCGATCACGATATCACTATGGAAATATTTCCTTTGCGACGCTAAATCCGGGATTTCGGGATAAATAGAGATAATAGCGTTCGTAAATTGGAACATATTCGTCAAGGAGTTGATGAACTTATTCTTACGGATCAACACGTTCCGGCAAGCGCCGGTCTCGAACCAACCGTTGCAATCACCGCACAGCAGGATCGCCGTCCCCGAGGTATGATCGAAAACATTATTCTCTACGACCGTTTGCCGAGGCGTGCTGAACAAGGAACCGCGGGCACGGTTATTCCGGATCACGTTATCCGAGAATAGGACCGTCGGCGTCCACTCCAGATTCTCTATGCCGAAGCCGCTTCCCTCATGGATCGAAGGATTCACCGTATTCTCAAACCGGATCTCGAACTCCTTCGCCCCTCGGTAATCCGGTTGATCAACTGCCTTGATAGCGGTAATCCGGTTTCTCGCCCCTATCAATTCCATGGTGCTCGAATGGATGAACTGCACGGAATCCCCTACCCTTCCCCATTCGAAACCATACGATTGCGGGTGCATATACCGGCCTACCAAGGTAGAGTCATTCACTCGTCTCACCACTTTCAGGTAAGTTCCATGCACATTGATAGCGTCGTCCATCATCCCTTCGTACAAGCCATTCTTGGAGATGATCGTTCCCTTGCAGGTCGAGAAATGGGTAGCGTCCGCCTGTGTCGTGAAATACCGCGGATCGTCCGCCCCTTTCAAGCAAACGGAGAAACCATCCAGCGTGATATTCTCGCTCACTTGCGCCAAGAGGCCCATTCCCTCGGCATAATGAACCTTGATATTCTCCAGAGTCGTATTCACGTCATGATACAGGAAGACACCGGGAGCCGGACGTTCCCAAGAACGCATGGCGATCACCGTACCGGGCACCAAACGGTTGTCTTTCCAACGGGGAGACTTTATCAGCCTTGGAGAAACCTCGATCAAGCCCCGCACGCCTACCGGGATATCGCTTGTATTATACACCAAATGACGTGTATCTCCCTCGAAGGCGATACCGGAACCGGGAGTCAACTCCCAGCCTTCTCCCTTCGCTACAAACACGCTATCCCGTATCTCATAGCGTACCCATGGAGCCACCTCGAAGGTGATCCCGCCTTTCAGCGTATCGTTCTCCACCACTTTTACCTGTGAAATCTGAGGATGCTTGAAGTCTATACTGAAATTCTTCAAGACACAATTCCTCGAATCCAGCAAAGAGACCGGCAACATCCTGCCGTGGAAGATTAACTCCGAGCCTTGCCCGTCGAACACCATATTCTTCATCCCCTCGAAAGGCAAGCCTACTTTCTTCGGATTCATTTGATCATGATTCGAGATGAAATAGACACGCTCCGCCGCGCTATCGGGATAAAACTCATAGCGGCCCTTAGGCAAGGTCACCACAATTGTCTGGTTTTCCTCGCATTTCTCCCGTATCTGCTCCAATGCCCTCGCCATAGCGGGCGCATTATCCACATTCTCGACCGGGGATAAACCATAAGCCGACAAATCATACCTCCGTTCCGTAGAACAAGCGCTTCCAAACAGGGAATAAAGCAGGACAACTGCCCCCCATAGATACCATTTCATAGAAAATCAATTAAATATATCCGCGAAGGTATGTATTTTACAGGGTAAGCGCACTAAAAACAGACAATAACTTTCCGTCTCATGAATCCTATCACGAATCTCCTATAATAGCAGCCTGAGTTTTCTCCTAATAAAACAAAAGTTTCCTCAGTAAGAAACTTTTGTTTCCCTATATAGAAACGAAAGTTTTTCCTTGAAGAAACTAAAGTTTTCCGTATAAGAAATTTAGAAAAACTGCAATAGACTGATAATCAATTAAAGTACAAAAAGAAACAGCTACCCTTTCCATTCTCGGATTCTACCGAGATATGGCCGCCATGCAAGGTGATTATTTGCTTACAGATGCTTAAACCGATACCCGAGCCGGAGGGCTTGGTGGTAAAGAAAGGTACAAAAACCCGGTCGATAACCTCGGGTAAGACACCGATACCGTTGTCTCGCACGGTAAAGACAAGTTCGTTTCCCTCCCGCTGAGCCGCCACGATAATCTCGGGGTTTGACTTTTCCGCACAAGCCTCACAAGCATTCTTCAGTAGGTTCAAGAAGACCTGCTCCATCTGCGCCCGATCCGCGAACCATTCCAGAGGCTCGTCCGGCAAGCGGAAACGGATAGAAGGCTCCGGGCACAAACGCCTTAAATCCGAAAAGAAATCTTTCACTAAGATACGGGTCTTTACCGGAGAGGCGATCCGGGTCAATCTCCGGTAATTCTCAACGAAATCCAGCAACCCTTTACTCCGGCGATGGATGACATTCACCCCATGCTGGATATACGAACGATTCCGGATATCATCCGGATCTGCTTTGCAACGCTTGCTCAAGGTCTCGGACAACGAGATAACGGGTGTGATGGAGTTCATGATCTCGTGCGTCAAGACACGGATCAATTTCTGCCAAGCCTCCATCTCATTCCGCTCCAAGGTAGAATGGATGTTCTTCAAGCTGACGATCCAACGCTCGCAACCTCGCAAGTCGATACGAGTGGCATCGATCGCCCAATCTTGCGGAACGGATGGTTTTCCGTAACGCACCACCGTCTTCCCCGCCTTGATAGCCTCCAAGAACTCATTGGGTAACCGACACCTCGTATCCAGCAACGCATCGGCGGCCCGGTTCTTCCATTCAATAGCCCCTTCCCTGTCAGTAACGAGTACGGCAGTGTCCACCTTATTCAACAGACTCTCAAAATACTGCCGCCTCACCTCCTCGTCCATCAATCGGCCACGCAAGGATCGCAGGGCCGCGGACAAATCGTCCGCCAACTCCCGCATCACCTTATCCTCGTAAGGTGAACGAACGATCTGGATCAAGTCTTGCTGCCGCAAGCAATCCACCACATAACGCCAATACTTCACCTGCCGCATCTGTATGAAATAAAGATGAATCGAGAAATACAAGATCGCGATCCCGCAAAAAGTAGGACAAAAGATAATCTCCTCATGCACGCAATAGAACAGGAGTCCCGTAGACAAGACGATGCCTAGGATGTGCGAGACGACCGTGAACGCATACGATCTCATAAGCCGAACTTCTCTATTTTACGATACAAGGAAAAACGGGTGATACCCAATAGCTCGGCGGCATAGCTCATATTACCGTTGCTTTGCCGCAAGGCCCGCTCAATGATTTTCCGCTCGGCTTGCTCTAGATTCAAATCAGGGTCCGGTTCCTTCTTTCGCTCGTACGAGGCCGTATAGAGAGGGAAATCATCCGGTCTCAGCACCGTGCCCTCGTTCAAGATCACGGCTCGCTCCAAAACATGCTGCAACTCCCGGACATTACCGGGCCAAGGGTATTTCATCAGCTTACTCCCCGCCTCCCGGCTCAGCCCTTTGATCGTTTTCTTGTATTTCCGGCTATACAGCCTCTGGAAATGATCGGCCAGCATCAAGATATCCTCTCCCCGCTCACGCAGCGGTGGTATGGCTATCTCTATGGTATTGATCCGATAGAGCAAGTCTTGCCGGAAACTCCCCTCGCCCACCAGCTGACGCAGATTGGCGTTGGTGGCGCAGATCAAACGGACATCGATCGAGATCGGTTCCACCGCTCCCAAACGGGTGATATGACGTTTCTCTATAGCTGTCAGCAATTTAGATTGCATCGGCAAAGATAGATTCCCGATCTCGTCCAGAAAGAGCGTACCGCCGGAAGCCATCTCCATACGTCCCGACTTGGATCTTCGGGCATCCGTGAAGGCACCTTTCTCATAGCCGAACAACTCACTCTCAAATAATTGTTCCGGGATACTTCCCAAGTCGATCGTCACGAAAGCATCGTCACGCCGGGGCGAGTAATGCCTCAACAAACGAGCCACCAAATCTTTTCCCGTACCGCTCTCGCCGGTAATTAATATATTCGCGTCAGTCTCCACGAGTTTGTAGATCGTATCCTTTACCTTCAGCATAGCCGGCGACTCACCGATCAATTCCGGCAATGTGTCGTCCGCCTTCATGGCTTTCATCTGCTCCCGCAAACGTCCGACCTCCTTACGGGAATGGCTCAATCGAATGCCCGACGAGAGGGTAGCCAGCAACTTCTCCGTTTCCCACGGCTTGGAGATGAAATCGGTAGCTCCTACCTTAATGGCCTTGACCGCCTTCTCTATATCCGAATAGGCCGTCATGAAGATCACGACCGCCTGCGGATCGATCTCCAAGATTTGTCCCAAATACTCAAAACCCTCCTGCCCGCTCACGGCATCCCGATGGAAATTCATATCCAGCAAGACCACGTCCGGTTGAAACGTCCGCATGAAATACTCGATGCGTGCCGGTTGTGTCGTTACCTTGACCTTTTGCATGTACGGCTCCAACAGTAAGTTCAATGCGAACAACACATCCTTATTATCGTCGATGATCAATATCTTTCCTTTTTCTTCCATACGGACAAAGATAAAGGGAATAAAGACAGCTTGTACGTGCATTATCGCACAAAAAATGTACGCTATCGCACTACATGAAGAAATACAGATTTTTCTATGATTCTATTTTCTAATACGTTACATTTATGGCATAATATTTGAGTCGGATTCAGCGAAATTGAGTCATCAGCGATATCATCAAAAAACGGAATTGCCATGTTAATACATTACTGTGTCATTGCCTTCAAAAACATCTGGAAGTATAAAGTCAGCGCCTCCATCAGTATCCTAGGGCTGGCTTTCGCCCTCGTCTGTTTCGTGCCCATACTCTATTGGATGGATCATGAGACCACTTACGATTCTTTCTACAAGGATTCCGAATCCATCTACCGTGTCTATAGCGTAGAGAAACAATCCGGGAAAGTGAACAAAGGAGCCTCGAAAGGTATCGAGAATAGCTTACGAGAGCAAGTCCCAGCTATCGAAGCCTCCACCACGCTTATGCTTTCAACCGAAAACTGCCGTACCCAAGCGACTCCTTATATCCAAATGAATATGCTTTATACGGACAGCACGTTCCTAGAGGTATTCCCGCAAACTTTTGTTTGTGGAGAAATGAATCATCCGCTACAAATCGTAAACAACATGATCTTGAGCGAACGTACGGCGGTCCGTCTATTTGGCGACGCGGAAAAGGCGATCGGGCAACCGATACACACCTTGATGAGAGCCTCCTTGCCTCCCTACATCGTCACGGCTGTGGTGAAAGACCCACCAACCCATACTAATCTACCGTTCGACGCGATCATCAACCATAACATGATACAGCATTTCTCCCAGTTACCTCCGGAGGCGCAATGGAGCTTCTTCGTGATGGACTTATACGTGAAACTCCATCCAAGCGCAGACCCAAAAGCCTTTGCCAATCAACTAAAAGAGCTACCTAAACGTATCGGGGTGAACAAGGAGATCGAGTTGCGAACACTCCCCATCCGTGAGATCCGTCACCATCTGAATGAAGATACACCCTTTACCTTAAATTTCATCGGCTTGTTTGTCGTATCTGGTGCCCTATTATTGTTTGCCGCCCTCTTCAATTTCTTGAATTCCTATATGGATCTCTTTCGGCAACGTGTGCGGGAATGGCGTTTACGGACGGTCAACGGCGCAACGAGAAAGCAATTGATCGGACAAATGTCTGTCGAGCTAGGCTGTTCCGTACTTGCATCCTTGTTGGTAGCCTTGATCTTCATAGTCCAAGTCAAGCCGCTTTTCGCCCGATGGCTGGAGATTGATTTGGAGATGGGCCGGTTCCTGTTTCTTTTCGCAGGGGTAGGTATAGGTACATTCCTCATCCTCCAATGTGCAGGATTAGTATTCTTCGGACAGTTCAGCTATAAAAATACTCAGGAGAATTTCTACGGAGTAGGATACAGCGAAACAAATGCAGCTGGTTTGGTTGAACCGGCTAATACTCCAGCCCTGATGTACCTGATGTACGGTATGTTTGCTGTCTGTGTCGCTGTTACAGTTATTGCAGCAGTACTTCAGTTTGGTGCTGCATTGAAAGATAATCCGAAAGGCGCTGTTAAATCTTTGCTGGGATTGATCTTATTGGTTGTACTGTTAATCGTAACTTACAATATCGGTTCTTCTGAAACAGTTGTTTTA
>OGLG01001979.1_pt1 | contig 10261 bp, 8 predicted proteins | sample 1572621 | NCBI WGS metagenome assembly OGLG01 (sample SAMEA2581912, study PRJEB24529) | metagenome | biome: Human gut stool | place: China | collected 2011 | reverse complement strand
TTCTCTCGTGGGGTGTGAATATCGGCGTGGTCGTCAGAATCCTCATGAACTTTGACCGCACGGCGGGTTTTCTACCTGAAGCACTCAAGAACACTCTCCATGTAAGAATATGACGGAAAGAACACCATATATCTGCCGCTTCTGCCAGAAATCATATGCATAATATAATCGTGTACCTTGGCATATTCCCTTACATTTCTTCTTGTATAACGGCTTGTCACATCAGTGGCCACGACAATTCTCTTATTATCAGGTTCAAAAGACGAATGTGCATAAACCGCCCTTTCTGACACATCACCGGAAAGCATTTCCTTAAAATAATTCACCGGAAGCAGTGTAGCTGAGAAGAATACCGTACTTCTGCCCTGTGAAAGTCTCTCACTTATGTTGCCAGACGGGTCAACGCAGTACAGATGTACAAGAAAGTTTCCATCGTTATCATGCTCATTATAGTAGACATATTTTTCATCAGCACAATCATACATATTAAGAAAATGTCTCACCACAAAGAAAAACTCGAGCAGCTCATTAGTCACTGGCTCGCCCTTATGTCTCTCCATGAACTTCTGCATAAGTCCCATGACACGTTCAAGGCTGGCTGGAAATGTGCCAAGACCGCTCACAACCTGGAATGTATCACACTGTCTTTTATATTCAAGCAACTGCTTGTTACATCTGTCAAGTGCACCTGCAAGTCGCTTGTCCATCTCCTTGACAAGCTTCTTAGCCGCAAGAAAATCTTCTTTTTTCAACACTGCGCTGTACATTTCTCTTGCTCTGTCCACAAGGTTATGTGCTTCATCCACAAGAAACACATAATCCCCCTTCGCACCATTGCCAAAATACCGCTTAAGCGACGCATCCGGGTCAAATACATAATTATAATCACATATAATTCCATCACACCAGTACGAAACATCAAGTGACATCTCAAACGGGCAGACCTTATGCCTGTTGGCATATTCCATGACATTATCCCTTACAATAACCATCTGGCTCGTTATTATGTCATACACAGCATCATTAATCCTGTCAAAATGTCCCTTGGCATACGGACATGCAACAGGGTTACAGTTACGCTCATCAAGTGGACATATTTTGTCCTTAGCTGTAAGAGTAACAGTTCTCATATGAAGCCCGTTATCCCTCAGAATAGCATAAGTATCCTCCGCAACAGTCCTCGTTATAGTCTTCGAAGTCAGATAAAATATCTTGTCTGCCATCTGCTGTCCTAACGCCTGCACAGCCGGGAACACAGTAGACAACGTCTTTCCGACACCTGTAGGTGCCTGAATATACAGATTCTCACTATCTTCAATAGCCCTGTATACACTCACGCACAGATTCTTCTGCCCCTCCCTGTATTCATAAGGAAACTTAAGTTCTCTGATTGATTCCGTCCTTTTATGCCTCTCATCAAATGTATAATCAGTCCATTTCTTAAAGCCTGTAATCAGCTTATTAAACCACTCTTCAATTCTTTCAAATGTATATTCTTCCAGAAACCTGTTAACTGTCTCAGGCTCAGGAGTAACGTAAGTCATCTGAATTCCAATCTTTGACAGCTTCTTCTGGCTTGCATATATATAGCCATACACCAGTGCCTGGGCTTTATGCACATAGACCGGTTCTTTCAGCAGAGAAACATCTGTCTGCATAGTCTTTATCTCATCAATTATTGCATCGCTCTCCGACTCTTTATTGCCATCCTCGTCATAATTAACATCTGCAATAATACCGTCAGCCCTGCCTTCAACCTGTAATACATACTCAATCCCTAAGTCAGATACAAGCGGTATCTCAATCTTTAACGGTACTTCAGCATGATACATAGTTCCCATGCTGTGCTGGATTTTCCTGTGAATCCTTGCCCCCTCCTGCATGATTTTCACATCATTACTGCCTGTATTCCTGTTGTCAATATCACCTTCTGCACACATGAATTCCACAAGATTTCTTACAGATATTCGAAAGCAGTTTCCATTTACAGAGTACATACTATCTCCATTCAATAATGTTCTTCAATATCATATATATAGGCATTGCCTGTCTTTCCGACTCTTTTCACCTGTTCCATGTAATTAAGCATTGCAAGTACGCTGGCAGCAGTCTGCCTGTCAATATGAGCCGCATTTGCAAAATCTGCTGAAGTAAAGTTATTCTCAAGCCCATCTGGTACAAACTGCATATAATCCTGTGGACAATCTAACTCAATAACCTTTCTTATTCCAACAGGAATACGGTCATAACGCACACTCCCGCGCTTCTTATCGTAACTCCAGCCATTAAGAAGCTTATATTCTTCTATATCAATCAGCAGCAATGTAACCTTAAGATTTGGATTTTTTAAAAATGCTTTAATCTTATACAGCTCAAACATCGCGTCATACATGGAACACCGCTTCGGAGACTTTCTTCTTGAAGTAATATCCCCAGTCTCCGGCTCTATCCAGCTTAAATACTTCTCATAAGGCATAGGGTACACAACTCTTACCTGATATTCATTTAAGAATACCGACAGCTTATCCCTTAACTTATTAAGCTGTCTTGTCTGAATCTCAATTATCCCATGCTCATTATATATATCCGCATAGTAACCGTCTATTGCAACCTCATGATTATCCTCATCGGGTTCATAATACATTTTAAGTACTGCATGCAGCGTCTTTTCCGACAAAGTACCTATTCCTTTGTCATTGTGGCTCTTGCCGATTATCTTTTCCTTCGCTTCATCGAAAGCCTGGCTGTCTATATATTCTATTGGTTCATTGGAAGATTTCTTCTTCGGCATAGCTTATTCCTCATCACAACATATGTTCTATCATGTTATCAAGTATCTTACGATTGTTCGAAAAAATCAACCCTATGTGACAAATGCCCTGATATATTATAGAAATCCATTCTATAACCATCAGGGCATTAAGCATTTATTTACTTATCTTCGTCATCAATATCAAACAACTTTAATTCTTCAACATCATTCTTGCCGGATTTGTCATCACCGTAAGATTTGTATAGTGAATCATCTTCGTCAAAACCAGTATCCGCATCGAAACCAGCGTCCTCGTCATCCTCACTGTCTTCATCATACTCTTCTATCTCTTTCTCGGTATACTCATCAAGGTCAACTCCGTCTTTAGAAGCCATATTAAATACCTTCTTAACCTTAGAAAGCTTAGCAGCCAGTATAATTGTGACAATGATAAACGCTACGATTATCACACCAAGTATTGTAATTATTGTAAGCCAGAACCTGTTACCGCCAAATGTCTTATTATTATCAGCTTTGACAACTGTATCAGCATTTGTTGTCTTAACAACAGAATATGCCTGTATAGTTCCATCACTTACTCTGTATCTGAACCAGCCTTTCTCGCCAAGTGAGCTTACTCCGTAGAACAGGCAGTACTGTCTGTCGGCATCCATAAGCACCTGTACCTCTCTACCGTTCATGGTAAACTTTGTAAGAGCATAGCCAGCCGGTTTCTCTAGCGAGTTCGTTATAGGCAGAACAACGTATGTTATCTCTGGTTCTGCAACAGTATTGTATGGTGAAAATGTTTTCGCAGTCTCATCATAGATGTAGAACCCGCCTTTTCCATCTTCACTTTCAAGATACATAAGGATAAGACCTGTCTTTATGCCTTTAACCGCATTTATCTTCTGACCATTATAATCATAGTCAATCTCCTGATATCCATCTGGAATTGTGATTCCTGAATAATCCTTTACAACCGAATATTTCTTTCCATCTATTGTAACTGTTCCATCGTCATTAACAGTCTGGGTTGATGTCTCAGTAACCTCTTCTGTCTTTGACTCAGCCTCTGTTGTTGCTTCCTGACCATCCTCAAGTCTTGTTGTATATATTATATATTTCTTAACTGAACCATCTTCTGCAATAACTGTAATTGTTGTTGTATTGCTTCCCGGGTCCATTCTTCTACCGCTTATGCTTATCTTGGCAGCATTGTCATTAGCGGCAGCACTTACAACAAGCTCTGTAACATCAGCATTAACAGTTGCATTGTATGTTGTCCTGTCTGGTGAAAATGCTGGTGAAAGCGCTCCCGGACTTATCTCCAGAGATTTTAATGTGTTGTCTGAGGAATAGCTGGCTGGAGCTTTTACATCAACTGATCCTGAAGATGTTGTTAATGACATATAATCTTCATCTGCCGAAGATGTATACGACGTTGATTTATCTACTGATATCATCGCTGTTCCCGGATTAATAGTCTTAAAAACAACATCAAATGAAGTTGCATTTGGAGATATTAATCTTCCTGTTCCTCCACCGCCAGCATCAAATCCTTTCACATACTGTAATATACTTGAATCATAATTTATTCGTAAATCACACAGTTCTATCTTTACATCAGATGATGCTGTTATTGTTATTGTTACCTCATCACCAACATTGGCACTGGCAGAACTTATAGAAACATGTGCTGTCTGTGCTGCTTTTACATTAGTCAGACCAGAAAACATTAATATGCTCATCAACATTGCCATTACTAATGCAGTTATTCTTTTTATGTTATTCATAATATTCTCCAATATAATTACTGTACAATATATCTGATATCAAGAACATGTCTCTTAACATACAGCATATCTATACTGCTGACTGTACCATCATGATTAGCATCAGCGGCTTTATAATAAGCACCTGTAAGAATTCTAATATCAAGAACATGTCTCTTAATATATAACATATCAATACTTGTTATCTTACCATCTCCGTTAGCATCTCCATATATAACAACTGTGTATGATGCATACTCATCTCCATCTGAAGTATATACAACAAATCTGTCTCCGGTTGCTATTATTTCAGATGTTTTCTCTGCTGAATCTGAGCCATATATCTTTCCATAACATCCATTCTTGAATGAAATACTGCTTATAACATCATCAGCTGTGCTTTCAACCTCAAATCCTGATATAAATCTTCCTTCTTCATCTATATCATAGCTTGTATCAAAGCCATTCTCTTCTGATGGATCAGGGTCTGGAACCGGATCAGGATCTGGTATTGGATCAGCTTCTTTTCTTACGATATTGATTACATAGTCCTGATTTTCTCCATTCTCCGCTGTAACAGTGACAACTATTCTGTTGTTACCTACAGACAATGTATACTCTCCAAAACCTTCTACTTCAGCACTATCAGCTAACTTATCACCTGATACATATACACTTGTAACATCATTATCAACAATCAGATCATATGATGTAGTGTATAATGAAAATGATGGTGTTAATGAATATCCATCAACATACAGATTCTTAAGTCTGTTATTAGGATTTCCGTCTCCTGTAGGAATTGCACATACATCATCTGGCATATTATCGTATACAGGAATTATAAACTTAAATGATGTGTTATTAAGTGTTGTTTCACTATATGCTCTCTTGCTTGTCTTTGCCTCTGATCTTGGTGCAAAAACATTAGTCATATACTGATGCGAATAATTAACCACATCAAACTTTTCATAATATATAGTATCCTGACCTTTATTTATGTACCATTTACCAAGATTAATTGCTCCACCTACTACCGCTTTATATCTTGTATTCCAAGGTCTTAATGTACTAGAATCAGATCCCATATCTTAATCCATTCTGTACAGCAGTATAACCACCTGACGCATATGCATTCTGACTGTAATAATTATAATAGCCTACATATCCGCTTACATTTCCTGATATCTGTCTTCCCGTTCCATTATATCCTTGTTCCTGAATTATTCTCGTAGCAAGATGATATGGGCTAACCTGAGACATTTCTCCTGCTTTCATTAAAAGCGAAGGATAAGTATAACCGTCAAGATCATGACTTGAGCCATCCATGAATGAACCAATTATTATACTCTCAACCCCACTCATATTCTGAACAGATGAATCATATGACAATGCCTCAAACATAAATATATATGTATCATCAAGGAAATTTCTTGGATCAAGTACATATTGCACCAACTCACTTGAAGCCTGTACATATCCACCACTGTCAAAAGTATACCACTCACCAGTTTCCCAGTTATAGCAGCCATCTGCTGTAGATTTCCATGAACTTATATTATCCTTATGAACAAGGCTTCTAGTTTTCACATTCTGCTTCTCAACCATTGTGTTCCAGTCAGTCCCATTATGATCCGCCACAAACACCCAGTTAGGATACTGCGCATGAAGCTGTCTTAACCCATCCTTATAACTATCCGGGAATCCCTGTGAGTCAAGGTATTCCTCAAAATCCGCATCCGGCTCATAATCATTTCTTTTATCAACAGTTATGTAGCCACCATATATATAGCCTCTTTCATAACTGCCATTAAGATAAAAACCTATGCCATACCATGTGTCGCCGTCATCGTCAGTTGTCTCTTCGTATATATCAAACTTAAAGCCACCATCCACCTTGGTAATGACTGAACCACTGACTGGTGATGTCCTTATACGAAGATCTGTAACATCATAATTAACATGCCCCTGACCAATAGCTTCCTCCGCCTTGGTATTAAGCACAGAAGTAACCGTAAGGCATGTCAGCACAAGCATACATAACATGACACCAATTGCGGCTATTCTTTTTGCACTACATTTGTATCCTGATTTCATGTAATCACCTGACTCCTGAATGTATAGTATTAACTAGTTTCTTCCAAATTCTGAAAGCTTTAAGCCCTCATTTCTCTCAAGTACCATATTAACAGACCAGCTATTGGCAAATACCAGAAGCGGATTGCCCTTAAGGTCTTTAATCTTCTTCATATCTGATGTACCGACAATTCTGTTCACATCAATTTCCTCAGGATTCTCAATCCAGCGAATATGCTCGTATGGAAGCGGCTCAAGTCTGATATCAACACCGTATTCATTCTTAAGACGGTATTCGAGAACTTCAAACTGAAGAACGCCGACAACTCCAACGATAATCTCTTCCATTCCTGTATTGAACTCCTGGAATATCTGAATCGCACCTTCCTGTGCAATCTGGTTGATACCCTTGATAAACTGCTTTCTCTTCATAGTATCAATCTGTCTTACTCTTGCAAAATGTTCTGGTGCAAATGTAGGAATACCCTCAAATGCAAATTTCTTGTTAGACTTGCATATTGTATCACCAATAGAAAAAATACCCGGATCAAATACACCGATAATATCTCCTGCGTATGCCTCATCAACAATATGTCTCTCCTCCGCCATCATCTGCTGTGGCTGGCTGAGTCTTATCTTCTTGCCGCCCTGCACATGGTTGGCTTCCATTCCGGCTTCAAACTTACCTGAACATATTCTCATGAAAGCAATTCTGTCTCTATGTGCTTTATTCATATTAGCCTGAATCTTGAATACAAATGCTGAGAAATCCTCAGTAAATGGATCAATAACTCCCTGGTCAGAATTTCTTGGAAGCGGAGAAGTTGTCATTGATAAGAAATGCTCAAGGAAAGTCTGTACACCAAAGTTAGTAAGCGCTGAACCGAAGAATACCGGTGTAAGGTCACCAGCACTTACCATTTCCTGGTCAAACTCTGCACTTGCTCCGTCTAACAGTTCAATATCTTCCTGAAGCTTATCATAGAAAGCATCACCAATTCTGTCCTTAAGAACAGCCTCATCTGACGCGTCAACAATCTCAGTATCGACTTCCTTCTGTCCATTCATTGCTGCCTTGAATAAAGAAACATTTTTCTCTTTACGATCATACACGCCCTTGAATTCCTTACCGCAGCCGATAGGCCAGTTAATTGGGCATGTAGAGATTCCAAGTACGCTTTCAATCTCATCAAGAAGCTCAAATGGATCATTAGCCTCTCTATCCATCTTATTAATAAATGTAAATATAGGAATGTGTCTCATAACACATACCTTGAAAAGCTTGATAGTCTGTTTCTCAACACCCTTAGAAGCATCAATAACCATGACCGCAGAATCTGCTGCCATCAGAGTTCTGTAGGTATCCTCTGAGAAATCCTCATGTCCCGGAGTATCAAGAATATTAATACAGTAACCTTCGTAGTTGAACTGAAGAACAGAAGAAGTTACCGAAATACCTCTTTCCTTCTCAATCTCCATCCAGTCAGAAACCGCATGCTTGGCAGTCTTCTTACCCTTTACAGAACCTGCAAGGTTAATAGCACCTCCGTAAAGCAGGAACTTCTCTGTTAATGTTGTCTTACCAGCATCCGGGTGAGAGATAATGGCAAATGTCCTTCTTTTCTTAATTTCACTTTCTAAACTCACTGTTTTACTCCTTTATAAACATAATACATAAATGCTTCATACCAGTTTCGGCATACACATAATATAAGCCTGTGACGCAGTCTACGGCTTCACAGGCTTACTCTAATCAATAGTCTTCGAATTATTCACGGTTAAGACCGAACTTGTATGAAACCTCAGACTTGTCATCAATTCTTCTGAAAATGTTGACTACTCTGTCCATAACCTTCTCGAAATCTTCCTCATTCTCAACCTCAACAGAAACAACCTGTCCGTCTTCCTTAATAACTGCGTCCTTAACAAGTTCTAAAGCCTTGATATCTTCCTCAGTCTGGGCAACCTGCTCAGGTGTTGTTAACATCTTTGATTTACTCTTATACTTAACAGCGTATGTTCTTGTCATCATATCCTCCTATCGGCTCTTCGTAGCAATATAATCTCATATGTCATTATATTATATAACATGTTTGTGGATTATGCAATGGGTTTACAATCATGCTTTCATCAGCCTGCCATACAATTTCTCACTCACCATAAAAATCATATACTGAAGCTTTGTTTTGCTGCTTAATAATTTCCTGTATTTCTTGTAAACATTTTTCACATAACATTTATCTTTCTTATATAAATCACTAACTTCTGTGAACGCGGCATTTTTCTTTGAATTCACCATAATTCTTATTATATAAGCCATGTTCTTATTGAGATTAATATAATCTTTTTCTTCTTCAAAATATGACGTTCTTTCAATGCAGGCTTCAACTGCAGACAACCAGCTTACTACCATACTTGTCTGCATACTGCTGCCTCTTCGTATCGTATACTCATAGCAGTCTGCATCTGAAGCATATATTGTTTCTGCATGGCTGACAACCTTTCCCATAACCCATGCATCTTCTGATATTCTTCCAACTGGAAAATAAATATCCATAAAAAGACTCTTTTTAAACATCTTATTCCATAACACAACACAGTAATACTGGTTCTCATTATAATAATTATTCCAGAAATCCGCTCTGGTCCATATTCCATCTTTGACAGTTATGTCTTTACATTTTCTGTTATCGCTTTCATATCTTGAATGATAATTACATATAGATATATCTGCATTATTATCCACAAGATTCTTATGCAGAAGCTCTATCATATTCTCTTCTATGCAATCGTCACCATCAACCCAGCATATATATTCACCTGTACTTTTCTCAAGTCCGACGTTTCTTGCATCCGACTGCCCACCATTTTTTTTATGGACAACCACAACTCTTTCATCATCTGCTGCATATTTATCACATATTGATGCACTTCCATCCGTCGAGCCATCATCAACAAGAACTATCTCTATATTGGTATATGTCTGTTTCAGCATTGACTCTATACATTTATCAAGATATTTCTGGACATTGTAAACAGGTACTATAATACTTACCAAATCTTTCATATAATAACTATTCTCCATTCTACACGTCGAATATTGATACATATGGGAACACCTGCTCCGAACCTGCGGAATATAGTTCCATGAACATCAGAGCAAATATACACACAACGCATATATAATATATATATTTATGTTTTTCATTTTTACAATGCTCTATCGCATTCGGAACTGTTATATACTGAAGAAAAATAATAACTCTCAAGGTTCTATACGTTGCCGGAACAATTCCATCTGCTGCACATATCAGCAGATAAAATGTCTGTGCCCACTTGGAAATCTTCCAGTCTGTATCAGCTACAAAACCATCTTCTGTCTGTTCAATTATTAAATACATTAAGAATATCACAATATTTAACAATATGAATTTCGTTGAAATTGTCCTGTTTGTATATTTTAAAAGTTCTTCCAGATTAAAATACAGATTGAGTCTTGGTATCATACTTATTAATTTTATAATATATTTCGCACCAAATCTAATAAGTACCATTCCAATTGCTGTGCCAACCATCTGCCACCATACAGATATATTTATCTTCTTTATCTTAACAATTATGAACGCCAGCGAAATAAAAGCGACCTGATGTATTAAAC
>OGLG01001977.1_pt1 | contig 10276 bp, 8 predicted proteins | sample 1572621 | NCBI WGS metagenome assembly OGLG01 (sample SAMEA2581912, study PRJEB24529) | metagenome | biome: Human gut stool | place: China | collected 2011 | reverse complement strand
GTGGACAGATTCTTACAATTAAAAATAATGAATATGTACTGGCAGCACGCTGTATCGGTACCAGAAACAGCCGCATCCTGACCCGTCATATTCTGCCAAACTGTTTATCTGTTATCATTATCACGACCGCATTGCAGGTGCCGAGTGCCATCTTTACCGAGAGCTACTTAAGTTTCCTTGGCCTTGGGGTAAGTGCACCGCTGACTTCCCTGGGAAGTCTGGCAAACGATGCGCGTTCAGCAATGCAGTCGTATCCGTACCGTCTGGTAATTCCGGCAGTGCTGATCTGTCTGATCGTACTTGCGCTGAACCTTCTGGGCGATGGATTAAGAGATGCATTTGATTCAAAACTGAATTAAGGAGATAAGCAAATGAGTGAAGAAAATAAATATATATTACAGGTAAAAGATCTTCATACCAGCTTTGCTACGGATGCTGGGGAAGTTCGTGCGGTAAATGGTGTCTCCTTTAATCTGGAACCGGGAAAGACACTGGGAATTGTAGGAGAGTCCGGTTCCGGTAAATCCGTTACTTCTTATTCGATCATGCAGATTCTTGCGGAAACCGGAAAAATTACCGGAGGAGAGGTACTTTATCGCGGCGAGGATATCTCCAAGTGGAACGAAAAGCAGATGCAGAAGTTCCGGGGGGAAAAGTGCTCGATCATTTTCCAGGATCCGATGACCAGCTTAAACCCGGTATTTACCGTTGGAAGCCAGCTGATTGAGGCAATATTATTACACACGGATAAGAATAAAAAAGAGGCGTGGGCGCGCGCGGTGGAGATGCTGACACTGGTCGGCGTCAATGAGCCGGAAAGCCGTCTGAAACAGTATCCGCATGAGTTATCCGGTGGTATGCGCCAGCGTGTGATGATCGCCATTGCACTGGCCTGTGAGCCCAAGCTGCTGATCGCCGATGAGCCCACCACCGCACTGGATGTGACCATTCAGGCACAGATCCTTGAGCTGATGCAGGATCTGCGCAAGAAGCTGGGCATGAGCATCATCATGATCACCCACGATCTGGGCGTTGTGGCTTCCATGTGCGAGAAGATCGCCGTCATGTACGCCGGCCACATTGTGGAGTACGGCACTACCGACGAGATCTTCTACCAGCCGGGTCACGAGTACACCAAGGGTCTGATCAACTCCATCCCCAAGCTGAACACTGCAGAGCACGAGCGCCTTGTGCCCATCGAGGGTACCCCTGTGGACCTGCTGAATCCGCCGGCCGGCTGCCCCTTTGCGCCCCGCTGCAAGAACTGCATGAAGATCTGTCTGAGCAAGATGCCCCCGCGCACCGAACTCAGCGATACCCACTATACCTACTGCTGGCTGCAGCAGAAGGCTGCATTTGAGAAAGGGGAAAAGGCAGAATGAGTGAACACAAGACGCTGGTCGAAGTCCAGCACCTGCAGCAGTATTTCCCCGCCGGCGGCATGGGCAAGAACAAGCAGTACGTTCAGGCCGTGGACGACGTGAGCTTTGCCATCCGCAAGGGCGAGACCCTTGGTCTGGTAGGCGAGTCCGGCTGTGGCAAGACCACTACCGGCCGCACCCTGCTGCGCCTGTACGAGCCCACCGGCGGTAAGATCTACTATGACGGCAACCTGCTGTTTGATAAGGACAACAAGATCGCAGTGGATATGCTGCCCTACCGCCGCCGTATGCAGATCGTGTTCCAGGACCCCTACGCGAGCCTGGACCCCCGCATGACCATTGGCGACATCGTGGGTGAGGGTATTGATATCCATCATCTGGCCGAGAATGAAAAGGACCGCCACGATAAGATCATCGCTCTGCTGGAGCGCGTTGGTCTGAACAGCGAGCACGCAAACCGCTACTGCCACGAGTTCTCCGGCGGTCAGCGTCAGCGCGTGGGCATTGCCCGTGCACTGGCTGTGAACCCCGAGTTCATCGTTTGTGACGAGCCTGTCTCTGCACTGGACGTTTCCATTCAGGCTCAGGTCGTCAATATGTTCGAGGATCTGCAGCAGGAGATGGGTCTGACCTACCTGTTCATCGCCCATGACCTGAGCGTTGTCAAGCACATCTCCAACCGCATCGGCGTGATGTATCTGGGCAAGATGGTGGAGCTGGCCGACAGCTACGAGCTGATCACCCACAGCATCCACCCCTACACCCGCAGCCTGATCTCCGCTATTCCGGTGGCAGACCCCATTACGGCCCGCCAGTCCAAGCGTATCGTGCTGCAGGGCGATGTGCCCAGCCCCCTGAACCCGCCGTCCGGCTGCCGTTTCCGCACCCGCTGCCCCTATGCAGACGAGCAGTGCGCCAACGAGGTGCCCGAGTTCAAGGAGGTCTCCACCGGCCACTGGGCAGCATGCCATCACCTTGACCGCGTGAAGTGAGAACACTTCACACCAGTAAAAGGTGAAAGCAATTCAACTTAGCGCTGAAATGTTGTCACAAAATGGTTACAGTCCAAGTTTTGGGCTTGTAACCGGTATGAGAACGCATTATAATCATTCGTGTTCCTCCGGTGTACATTTGCACCGGATCGAATATAGAGGCGGCTGGGGGAACCTGGCACACTCAAATTTGATATAAGGGAAGGATATTATTATGAAACGCATTTCTCGTCGTAATTTCCTCAAGGTTGCAGGCGTGGGTGCCGCTGCTCTGGGTCTGGCAGCCTGTGGCGGCAGCAAGTCCGGTTCTACCGCAACCTCCGGTTCTGCTTCTTCCGCTGCTGGTTCTTCTACCGGCAGTGTCAACACCGCTGGCTTCACCGTCCAGTACGGCCCCAACCCCGAGACTCTGGATCCCTCTTTGAACAGCGCTGTTGATGGCGCCAACACCATCATCACCATCTTTGAGCCCCTGCTGATCATCAACGAGAACAACGAAGTTATTGGTGGCCAGGCTGAGAGCTGGGAAGCCAGCGAGGACGGCCTGACCTGGACCTTCACCATGAAGGACGGCCTGAAGTGGAGCGACGGCTCCGACCTGACTGCGAAGGACTTTGAGTACTCCTTCAAGCGTCTGGCCTGCCCCGACACCGCAGCCCCCTACGGCGAGACCGTTGTCGGTATGATCGACGGCTATGAGGATGCCATCGGCAACCCCGATGCAGACGGCAACACCACCACCGATCCCGGCTGGGATGCCCTGAACGTCCACGCCAGCGAGGACGGCAAGACCCTGACCATCCAGCTGGCCTATCCCTGCTCCTACTTCGATAAGCTCTGCGCCTTCGCGGCTATGAGCCCCGTGCAGCAGGCCACTGTTGAGGCCAACGGCGATGCATGGTGCACCGAGCCTGACACCTACGTCTGCAACGGCCCCTACATGATCACCGAGTGGACCCCCTCCGAGCGTATCGTTCTGACCAAGAACCCCAACTACGTTGGCGGCTGGGATAGCTCCAAGATCGTTTCCGACAGCATCACCCTGCTGTTGCTGGAGGACTCTTCTGCTTCCTACGCTGCTTACAACAGCGGCGAGGCTGTCCTGATCAAGGACGTGCCCACCGACGAGATCCCCAGCCTGACCAAGGCAGAGGATGGCGGCGACTTCTATGTTGACAACATTCTGGGCACCTATTACGTCAGCATGAACCTGCAGCGCGATGCCTTCAAGGATGCCAAGGTCCGCAAGGCTCTGGCTCTGGCCATCGACCGCGACTACGTTGCCAACACCATCATGCAGGGCACCTACTCTGCTGCTTCCAACCTGGTCGGCCCTAGCATCGTGGACGCGCAGGGCTACTTCTACGATAACGCGAACGGCGGTTCTCCCTACATTGCAGCTGACTACGAGGCAAACATGGCCGAGGCTAAGAAGCTGCTGGAAGAGGCTGGCTATCCCAATGGCGAGGGCTACCCCACCATCGAGTACAGCACCAACGATTCCGGCTACCATGTGCCTCTGGCAGAGTACCTGCAGCAGACTTGGGGCGATCTGGGCATCACTCTGACCATCAACAAGATGGAGTGGTCTGCCTTCACCGCTGCTCGCCGTGCCGGCGAGTACGATGTTGCCCGTAACGGCTGGGTCATGGACTACAACGATCCCTCCAACATGCTGGATCTGTTCTGCTCCGGCAACGGCAACAACGATGGCAAGTACTCCAACCCCGAGTTCGATGCTGCGATCGATGCTTCCCGCGTTGCTGATTCTGCTGAGCACTTTGCACAGCTGCACAAGGCTGAGGACATCCTGATGGAGGATATGGGCTGCATCCCCGTTGCTTACTACAACGAGTTCTGGCTGCAGAGCTCTTCTCTGAAGGGCGTCTGGCACAGCCCCTACGGCTACTGGTACTTCCAGTACGGCTACATCGAGGAGTGATTTCCTCCCTGTGCTGTGCAGCGTAAGCTGAACCGTAAACTATAAGCACTGAGCACCCCGCTGACCGGAAACGGTTGGCGGGGTGCTTTTTTGCTGTTATTTTGTAAAAAAAGACGAGTGCTCGGTTTTGTCGAGCACTCGTCTTTTATATGTAAACCAGATTGAAAAGGTACCATGTGCTTACACCGCAGCCATGGCGGCCAGAACGCTCTGCCAGCTCTTGCTGCGTGCGGCAGGCACCGGGGCGGGGCGGGTGCGCCGTGCAGCAGGGGCACTATGACCGGTCGCAGAGGATACCGTCAGGGCAGGGGAAGGGCAGAAGAACACAGCAGTGTCCTTTGCCAGCCACTGCGCAGCCAGAGCAGCAGCCTGCGGGTCAGACTGCAACGCGCGGCGCTCGTTCCCGGCCAGAAAATCTGCCAGCCAGTACAGAATTGCGGCCAGCGGCAGGCAGGGGGAAGCGTCCTGATTCCAGTAGCTCCAGCGTGCACCGCAGCCGAGGTGGCTTTCCACCGTGATCTGTGCGCCGGTGCGGGCATTCTGCGGGATGACACCAACATAGTTCGTGCCGGCACGCTGCCCCAGCTCCTCAATAAGGCGCTGGGTGCGGGCGGCATCCAGCCGATCCTCCCGGCAGTAGGCGCGGAAGTCGGTCTGGCTCAGCAGGCTGTCGGCACTGGACGGAAAACGCCCGGTCAACTGCCCATCGGCATTGTGGCACAGCTGCCAGCCCTTGCGGAACAGCTGGAAATTCAGGCAGCGCCGCCCCATGGTGGAGTAGCACACAAGGGCGCTTTGCTCCCCGGGTAGCTGTTTTACTTCAAGATAGGCATCGTTGCCGCAGGTATCCTGCAAACGGACGGTAAGCAGCAACTGTGCACCGACGTGCTGGGTGGACATGGCGTTGTGCATGGCGTCAAAATAACGGGAAGCGTCCATGGTTGATCTCCTTCCTAAAAAGCAAACAGCGAAACGTTGTAAAAACACCAGCCGGGTGATCGGACCGACAGGCTGTATAAAACTTCTCTGAACGTAGTATAGCATACTTTTGAGGAAAAAACAACTGCAAGTTTCTTCAAAACGACAAAATTTTGCAAAAGCTTATGGCATAGAGCAAACAGAAGTTCAAAGCATGGTTGTGCTTTATGATAATCGGTTGTGAAAAATGACCCCTGCGGGAGATGCCGGCTAAGGCAGGAGTTGCTCCCACAGGGGTCATTTTATATTTTTCAATCGCCAAGCTCCCGAATCTCGTTCTGGATCAGCCGTCCGGCTGCGCGGGCAAGCTGATCCATGCCGCGGATGCGCGCCATATTTTTGCCGTAGATCTGCGCGGCGGCACCGGCGCTGCTGTCCTCGCCCATAAAAACGGCAGACACCCGCACCCCCTGCCGCTGCAAGGTGCGCACCTGCGCGGCGGTATCGGCCACACCGGCGGCGTCCTCGTAGGCGCAGCCCAGCGGGTTCTGCGCTGTGGGCGGGATGCGGCGGCTGTCGTTGGGGCTGGCATCGGTCAGCAGGATCATCAGGTGGCGCGGGGCGGGGCCGGGGGCGTACCGGATCAGGTCGCCCGCCGCCCGCAGCGCCAGACCGTCCCGGTTCCAGCCCGAGGCAAAATAGCGGAAAATGTTCTGCCGGTTTTTGTCCGCAAAACTTTTCAGCACCCGCAGCACCGTATAGCCCCGCAGACTGCTGAAGGCGCTTACCCGCACCGGAATGCCGCAGTTGGCCAGACTTTCGGCCAGAATAACACCCTGCGCCGCGATCACCTCCTGACAGTGCAGGCGGGAGGCCGACGCATCCAGCAGCAGGTCCACGGTGAAGGAGGGCTGATTCTCCTCCTCGGCACAGCGGAACACCCGGCTGTCGTTCAGAAGGGGAGCGCGCCAGACCCGCTCCGGGTCCAGAGCGCCGCTGCGGGCGATCCGGGCATTGGGCTGCTGGTGGACCAGAATGCAGTTGCGGATCTGCTCGGTAAGGCGCAGCACCACGCTGCGGTGCAGCTCCTGATTTTTGGCATAGTAGGCGCGGTTGCGTTCGGCCTGTAATTCGGCCTGCTGCGCCAGCTGCCGTGCCTCCGGGGTGGGTGCCTGCGCCGGGCTGGGTACACCGGCGCTGAACCACAGATGACAGCCCAGATGCACTCCGGTGCACAGCTCCTGCTCGGCCTTGCGCAGCTGCTCCGGCGGGTAGAAGCAGCGCCCGAAGCAGCTTTCGATGTAGGCACGATCCTGTGCGGCGCGTTGCTTCAGGGTGATGTTTGCCCGGCGCTTGTTCACCGCCAGCCCGCTGCCTGTGGCATCCACCGCACCGGAATGCTCCACTGTCACCCGGTCGGTTTTGATCATCTGGGTGGGCATGGCTTTGGTGGCAAGCTTTGCCCAGAAGCCTTGCAGCTGCAGATGCAGCGCGGGTTTCTGGCGTACCTTGCCGTCAAACAGGGCGAATTTTGCAAACAGCGCCAGCAGGTCGTTTTTGAGCTGTGCTGGTTCCGGTACGGTCTCCGGTTCCAGCGCGGCAGCAAGGCTGCTCTCGTAAGGGGTCATGACCGGGGCAGTGCGTCCCAGAACTTTGCGCCAGCGCGCAGCCTGCATGGTGTACACCAGCTGGTTTTTCGCCATCCACTCCTGCCGCGAAAGCTTGTACTGGATGGCAAAAAAGTAGTCTGCGTGGGCAAACCGCAGCGCCTCCAGCACCGGGCGGCGGGGCAGCTCCAGCCGGTATGCGGCGTTTTCCAGATATAGCCACGCCATATCGTCCAGCATGGGCTGGCGCACATCGCCCTCCCAAGCGGAAAAAATGTCCCGGATCAGCGCATCACCGTAGTATTTATGCACCAGCCCTACGATGCAGTTCATGTAAAAATCAATGGTGCCGTCTGTGTTATGGGCCAGAAACAGCGGCTCAAAGCCGTAGGCTCCGGCAGCGGCCCAGACCTGATTGGCCGCACGCCGCTCCTGCGCGGTGTAGCTTTGGGCGTCCATCAGGCAAACAGCTTTCCGGCATCCAGCTTGGCCGGGATGCGCGCGGCGATCACGTCCCGGATCAGCCCCTGCTCGTAGGAATCAAAGGCTTTGTTGGTGATGCCCATATCCAGCGCGGCCCCGGCCGGGACGCCCCGGCGGATCAGCCGCAGCGCATCCAGCATCCCGCGCAGATCGAGCGCCTTGGTGGAGATCTCCGCGCTGTCGCACTTTTTTTGCAGGTCGAGGAAGAGCAGGGCGAACTGGTGGACATAGTTTGCTTGCAGGTCGGGGAACTGGGCACGGAGCAGCTTTTCGAGGTTGTCCTGTGTGATGGTGGGCATCTGGATAACCACAAAGCGGGACGTCAGCGCCTCGTTCAGCTCACGGGTGCCCGCATAACCGTAGTTCATGGTGGCGATGAAGCGGGTCTCCTCGGCCAGCGGGATACGCTCATAGCCGGGCACGTCGATGGCGCGGCGGAAGTCCAGCACGGCGTGGAGGACGGCCAGCGCCTCGTTTTTGGCCATGTTGATCTCGTCCAGCACGCCAAACCCGCCGCACTGGGCGCAGCGGTAGACCGGGCCGGGCCGGAACTTGACCGCGCCGCCCTCAAACGTATCCATGCCGATGAGGGAGGCAGCGTCCATGTTCACATGGAACGAGATGTCCCACGCAGGGCGGCCGAAGGCGGCGGAGAGGTTCTCGGCCAGCACGGTTTTGCCGGTGGCCTTGCCGCCTGCCAGCAGCAGGTTCTCGCCGCAGAGCAGCGCGGCCAGAGCCTGCTCCCAGACGTCCTTACCATAATAGGTAAAAGCCGACACCGGGATGCGGGGGCGCAGCGCCTCGGCCAGCGGGTGGGCTGCGCGGTATTCTTCCACAGCGGCGAGCAGCGCAGGATCGACGCCCTCCTGCCGCAGGGTCTCAAGCAGATCAGACATGAACGACACCTTCTTCGTGGGTTGGCAGTGCCAAACCGATTTTTCAGCCTTATCATAGCACAACCGCTCCGGTTTGTGTAGGGGGCGCGGGGGCATTTTTTGCCAGATTTTTGCCCGGGAAATGCCGCAGGGCGGAGCGGATCTGTGTGCTGCCGTGCAGACGAAGGCGTTTTTCGTGCCCAAGGATCGTGCGGCAGCGGATATTTTGTGGAAAGCTGTCGAAATGGCAGGTGTTCCGCGTTGTGGGTATCCACTTTTGGCTCAGAATGGTAAAAATTCCGGAAATTCGATTGACAAATCCGAATATTTATCGTATAACCTATATATGGGAACAATTCCGGAGGGAATGCGGAACTCGTGCCCCTGCCCGTTCCTGTCGGAGGAACCACGGTCTGGTTCTGGTGCCGGTGCACTTGGTTTGGTGCAGACGGTAAGTATAGATTGATTTGAAAGAGAGGAATCCCCGTTATGATGAACAATGAGATCAAAATGCCCGCTAGCTTTGCTGCGATCGATGAGAACGAAATGGTGTACCTGCAGGGTGGCGCAACCACCGAGGCTACCGCTTGGGACGTGTTCCTGAACGTTGGCAAGCTGTTCAACTACATCGCCCGCGTGTTCTCCGCAGGCAGCTCCATCGTCAACAACATCAATGTTATCGTGACCACCTTCCAGACCCTGAGCACCTTCAGCCTGACCGCTAAGAACTAAGGTTTGGGCCAAAACCGAATCAGCATTCACAGGGCATCCGCTCCGGCAGGCGCGGGTGCTCTTTTTTGCTGCACAGGGCGGGAAGGCATTCGCCCCCAAATGCAGGAAAGCAGCCGTTTTTCTGCAAAGCGGGCGGATTGTCCATTGACAAGGCTCAAGAGGGTGTCGTATACTAACGATGCCTTGCAAGAAACCCCGCATCCGCGGAATAAAAGAGGAGAGAGAATATGAAAAATAACAACAGCAGCATCAAGACCGTTGTCGCTGTCGGTATCGGCGCGGCATTGTTCTTTGTTCTGGGACGTTTTGTGGCCATTCCCAGCCCGGTGCCCAACACCAACATCAGCCTGCAGTACGCCGTTCTGGCCCTGCTGGCCGCGATGTACGGCCCGGTGACCGGCGGTCTGATCGGCTTCATCGGCCACACCCTGATCGACCTGTCCTGGGGCGGCAGCCCTTGGTGGAGCTGGGTCATCGCTTCGGCCTTCGTGGGCGTTGTGGTGGGCCTGTTCGCCAAAAAGCTGGACCTGCAGGAGGGCGAGTTTGGCAAAAAGAAGATGGCCGCCTTTACGGTCGCCAATGTCGCAGCCCATCTGCTGGCCTGGGTCGTGGTGGCCCCGGTGCTGGATATCCTGATCTACGCTGAGCCGGTCAAGAAGGTCTTTGCGCAGGGTGCCTTTGCCGCTGTGTCCAACATCATCACCGCTGTGGTGGTGGGCGGCCTGCTGGTGCTGGCCTACACCAAGACCATCGCCAAGAAGGGCTCTCTCGACCAGGAGTGATCCCGGCCGGAGCGACTCTGGATGGAACCCGCAGCCTTTCCCTCGGCCATCCGCCGGAGGAAAGGCTTTTTGTTTGAACAGCTGAGGTAATTTGCCCATGGCAGAACGTAACGAACCCATCATCTCGTTCCGAGATTTCTCGTTCCAGTACCGCGCCCAGAAGCGTCCCACGCTGACCGGCATCGACCTGGACATCTATCCGGGGGAGCGTGTGCTCATCGCAGGCCCGTCCGGCAGCGGCAAAAGCACGCTGGCGGGCTGCATCAACGGCCTGAACCCCTTTTCGAACCCCGGCGTGTGCACCGGCACCCTGACCGTGGACGGTGTGGATGCGCCCCACAGCAGCCTCTTTGAGCTTTCGGCCCATGTGGGCACGGTGCTGCAGGACCCGGACGGCCAGTTCATCGGGCTGACCGTGGGCGAGGACATTGCCTTTGCGCTGGAAAACAGCTGTGTTCCCCAAAAGGAAATGCACGAGATCACCCGCCATGCCGCAGAGCTGGTGGGCATTGAAAACCGCCTGGACCATGCCCCGCATGAGCTTTCCGGCGGGCAGAAGCAGC
>OGLG01001970.1_pt1 | contig 10304 bp, 7 predicted proteins | sample 1572621 | NCBI WGS metagenome assembly OGLG01 (sample SAMEA2581912, study PRJEB24529) | metagenome | biome: Human gut stool | place: China | collected 2011 | reverse complement strand
CGTGATGCCGTGGTAGTGCCCGGTCGGAAAGCGCACCGGGACTGCTTCTGCCGCGCGCTGCACGATCGCCAGATCGCCCGGCGCGAGAAAAAAGCAGGCATCGCCATATGGATAGGCGATGCGCCCCTCGCGGCAGTGATGGATCTCGAGACAGCCGGCCGCACACGCGCGCTGCGTGGCGGCGCTTGCCGCATGGACGTCGTGATACGCGATCTCGATTCCCGGGAAAACCGGGTAAGCCGTCCGTGCCGCTTCCCCGTCGGAATCGACAAGACAGGTAGCTGCGTGCACATCGGCCGGAAGCGGCGTCGGCTGCGGTTTCCCGCCTTGCCATGCAGCCGCCTTGCGTTCTGCCTGAAATTCGAGTTTCTTTGCTGTGGCCATTGCACCGTGCCTCCTGATATCGCGCAAAAGTTAGAGTAGTCTAATCCGAAGAGCACAAAAATGCCGTCCCGGACGGCTCTGCGGATACTGCGTATGTCTTACTTATTATACTGTGCCCCGATCACTGCGTCAAGCATGGAACGCAAAAACGCCCTGCGGTCAAGACCGCAAGGCGCTTTGGAGCTAGTGATGTGACTCGAACACACGACCTGCTGAGTGAGAATGTTCGCAGCGTTGTCGATTCATTCAAGGCTGCGCGAACAGACGGAGCGCAAATTGCCGGAACGGCTTACGTTTTGGCGTCTTTTTTGCAAAACCGAAGTGTAACAAAGCCGAGAATCAGCATAATGATCGGCGAAATGAACATGGCAGTGTCAGCACTGCCCCCGAAGGCCTCGATAAGAGCAATATACGGAGTGCCGAGGAACGCGCCGATATTAACACCGGATTCGGCAATGGAGGTCGCGAGGAATTTGTTCTCCTCATCCACGCTCTCGCTGAACGCGCTGATGCAGGCGGTAATGATTCGATTATAGAAAATGCCGCTGACTACCAGCCATGCAGCGACCGATGCGAAGCTGTGAGAGAGGTACAGGCCGAGCAGCAACCGATGCAAAGCTACGAGAGAAATACAAGCCGAGCATCGTAACGCCGGTAACGGCAAGCATGACAAACATCGTCTTATTCTTAAGAAGCTTTTCGGCAAACCCGAAAACAATACCGCCGGCGATCGTTGCAACTGAGTAAAAAACCATCGCATTGCCGACCGTGACAGAATTGCCGATGCCGCGTCCGACAACGATCTTGGAGATAACAAGAAACATGGGATAATAGCAAAGCATATACCCGATCGCAATAGCGGAAAAGGCCCACACGATCGGCGGCAGCTTCTTTATAGCACGAACCAAGGAACCCGATTTCGCCATTTCCTCAAGTTTTCCTCCGGTGGTAGACGTGTCATTTCTATCAAGCTCAAACTTAGGGCAAAGGAAAAGAACAATAAGGAACGGGATGGCGCTCCAAAGATAGACGAAGAAACTGTAATTCCACTTGATCGCGCAGAGATGACCCACGGCGACCTGTGCAATCATATTCATTGCATACTGAGCAGCGACCGCCCAGCCCATGGCATGGCTTCTGAATCTGCTGTCCTCCACGAGCTTGAGACTCATGGAGATGCCAATGCCCTGCATAAGACCATATCCGATACCAAAGGCAAAGCGGCCGAGGAACATCATGGCCATACTGGTATCACCAAACAAGGCAGGAAGAACACCGCCAACACAGTGGAAGCCAATACCAATCAGGAGCATGTTGCGCAAGGTGATCTTTCTGTTTACAAGGACGCCTGCAACGATCGTGAAGACAACTGCACAGAGGTTCGGGATATTGTTTACAAGAGTGATAATGCTGTAAGGAACGTCCGGAAACACGCTCGCTATATCAGCCAGCGCGGAGGAGCACCACTCCGCACCGCCGGCGGCGGTGTTGGCAAAAATCAGAACGATGATCCCGATGATGGTTCTCGTCTTTGTCGGTTTATCCATATTTAACTCCTCAAGCTTTCTTACGCTAGTGAAATAAATAACTATCAATTCTGCTCAATCACCATACCGCCCGAAACGGCGGTATGGTGATTACACTTTCGAGAAAATCCTGTAAGCGCCGATTTATGCCGCTCTTTTCTTCTTCGTGATGGAGACCGCCAGAGCAACGAGAAGTGCCAGAGCGGTGCAGACACACGCCGCAAAGAGGAAACGGAAGGATGTGTCGTTGGGTTTGATGAGTCCGGCGACCGGGGTATAGAACAGCGCGGAGCAAACCGTGCCGAGCTGACCCGCCATGTGGATGACAGCGCAGCCCGCCGTAGAGGCTTCCACGGTGTTGTAATTGGTCGCATAGAGCAGAGTGCCGGGCATTTCAAAGCCAATAGAGGTTCCGACTACAAAAGCCCCGATGAAGAGAATGACGAGAGACTGGGCAAAGTAGATGATCAGGAAACCAATGACCAGAGCGATGAAGCCGCAGCAGAGAACATACTCACGGAGCTTCTTCTCAAAGGGGTTGAAGATCAGGCCGCCAAACATACCGCCAACAAGGAAAATTGCCATTGCAGTTCCGGTAAGTGCAGCAGTGCCCATGCCGCGCTCGGTGATGATGAACGAGATGTTCGCACCCATGACGCCGTAGGAGTTAATGAACACAAAAATGATCGCGCCAAACAGCCACGTAATGGGGGCAATCTTGAGATGGCTCTTCTCGCCGCTCGCCTTAGCGGGCTTGTCAGCGGGGAAATAGATGCATCCGAGCACCAGAGGGATCAGTGCGTAAAGGAAAGCAAGGTAGGTGTAGTTCCATGCCTTGGCAGCAAGGACACCACCGATGAGGGTCAGGTACATACCGCCGCCGTTGGTGAACAGATCCTGAATACCCATGAGCTTGCCGCGTTCATCTTCGGCATAGTTCTCAGCGATGATGCCGTTGGATGTGGGCATAAGGAAGCCGAAGCCAAGGCCGAGGATGGTCTGCCACATCATGAGCTGAATAAAGCTGGAGTGCAGCGTAAAGCCGAGGATGGCATAGGCAACAACAAAGCCGACACCGATCTGGCACAGAGCCTTTTTGGACACCTTCGTTGCGAGCAGCGTGGACAGCGCGCAGCCAAGAAGCATTGCAAAGCCGGGCCAGTTGGACATTTCCTGCATCCACACGGTAGGAATGTCAGGGAATGCAGCGGCAATATCAGCCAGCGCAGGCTGAAGTCCCATCCCTCCCATTTCAAGTGCGGACACAAATAGGATCGCCAGAGACATCAGTTTTTTGTTTGAGACTTTTGCATTCTCCATTTTGTCTTCTCCTTTCTTATTAACAGGCATATCGTTCGTTTTCACACTTCAAGCGCCATATTAAATGCGATCTGATTTGCATTCTTAATGTTTTTAACAACATCGCAGTCGCCAACCGCTATGACGTCTGGCATAAGCGCTCTCAGCTGTTTCAGAAGCGCGTCATTTTTCCTCATACCGAAAGCGGCAACGACATCGTCGCACGCAATCACAGACTTCGTGCCGTCCTGCGCCATTACCACGACGCCGTCATCGTTGATGCCGCAAACCCGGACACCGCCGACAAGCGCAACGCCGTACGTTTCCAGCAGCTGCAGGAGCATTCCTCTGGGCGCAGGAGAATGATCTTTGGCAAATTGCTCAACGGGGAGCAGGTCTACAACCGTGACCTTTTTGCCGTCCATGGCAAGCTGGAGTGCCGACTCTGTACCTGACAGACCGCCGCCGCAGACAACCACTCGCTCTCCGACCGTTGCCCGACCGGTGTCAACATCCAAAACATGATGGACGTTCTCCCTGTCGATGCCCGGGATCGGAAGGGTCAGCCGCTCAGCGCCTGTTGCAACGAATACCACGTCGGGCTTCAGCCCCATGATCGTTTCCGCCGTTGCCTCGGTGTTGAGCATGATCTTTGCACCGCTTTCCATGGTGCTGCTCATAAGCCAGCGGAGGTGTTGGCGCATATCGAACTTGAAAGACAGGCAGCTGATCTCATGAAGTCTGCCTCCGAGCTTGTCTCCCTTTTCTATCAGGGTGACATCGTGCCCGCGCTCTACAAGCGTTTTTGCAGCCATGCAGCCCGCAACACCGCCTCCAACCACGACGACTCTCTTTTTGTGCTTTGCGTAAGGCAGCTCCTCCGGGATCTCGGACTCACGTCCGAGACGCGGGTTTGTCGCGCAGCGAAGATGAACGATGTCGGCGGGGGCACATTCATGACAGCGCAGACACGGTCTGGTTTTCTCTTCCATTCCATGATAAGCATTATAGAGCAGCTTATTATCGCACATCAGCTGCCGCGCCATCGCCACCATGTCCGCTTTACCGGATGCGATGATCTCCTCAGCTTCCGCCACGGTCGTGATACTGCCGACAACGGTAACGGGAATATGAATATCCGGATCTGCCTTGACCTGCTCGGACCATTTCACATTGTGGCAATGCGGAAGATAGAATGCCGGCATGGTATACGGCATATATCTGGGCTCAACAATGAGTCCTTGAGAGACATGGACGGTATCTATGTATTCCTGGGCAAGACGGATAAACGCCTTTGTCTCTTCGATCCCCATACCGCCCGGAACCAGTTCATCGCCGCTGATGCGCATATCGATGCACAGGCCGTCGCCCACACGCTCCCGCATTGCTTTTAGTACCGAGAGCGGCCAGCGGGCTCTGTTTTCAAAGCTGCCGCCGTATTCATCCGTGCGCTGATTGTATTTGGGGGACAGAAACTGTGCAAGAAGATTCCCGTGCGCCGCGTGTACCATGACCATATCAAAACCGGACTTCATCAGGCGCTGCGCAACGTCACAATACTCGTTACGGATGGTTTCCATATCCCGCTCATCCATCTCGCGGATGTCGGTCGGGCCATTTTCAACGGGGATCGCAGAGGGAGCGATCGCCGGCGAGTTGGGACGAAACTGCTTCGGAGCGGAGCGGCCCGCGTGGACAAGCTCGCAGGAAAGCTTCGCACCGTAGCGGTGCACGATCTCGGAGATGCGGCGCAGATCGGTCATATTGTCATCACTTGTAACGTCAAGCGCGCCAAAAAAGTCAACACCGTTCGTATGGTTGATGGGTGTAGAACCGATCGTGATAACGCCCACACCGCTCTGTGCCTGATACTTAATATATCCGAGAAGCTCCGGAGACACGCCGCCCGTTGGGGTCGAGAGGCTGGAGACCATAGGAGAGAACTGCATGCGGTTCTTGACCTCCATGCCGCCTATCTTTATAGGCGAGAAGACATGCGGATATTTATTAAATGAGCTCATAGTCTGAACACCTCGTTACATACAAACGCTCAAAGGCGGCCGATATCTCTTGCGGCATAGAAAGCCTGAGAAGTTGCCTGATAGATCGTCGCAGGAGTCACGCAGTCCCCGATCGTATAGAACTCCGGTGCACAGAAGCGGAACTGCTCCGCCTCATCCGCAAGCGGACGCTGACCGACAGCATAAATGACGGTGTCTGCCGGATAGAGCTTTTCCCCTTCCGCATTTCTGCCGATAACTCCGTCATCGGTAATTTCAACGGGGCTGGTATTGAACGCAGTGCCTACCTTGCGGATGCGAACCTGCTCATTGATTGCCTGACCATGCAGGCCGTTTGCGCCGCACTTGATGCACGCATGACGATGCATGATGGTAACGTCCTTGCCGCAGCTTGCCAGATGAAGCGCAAGCTCTGCACCGACGAGACCGCCGCCAATTACAACGACCTTGCCACCAACCTCATCGGCATGGGTGTAGGCGTACTCCGCAGGCATGACGTTCGCCTTGTCGTAGCCGGGCAGATAGGTAGGAATCGCAGGCCGGGAACCAAGAGCCGCGATAACGGCATCAGGCTCCATGCTGCTGACAAGCTCCGGCGTAGCCTCGGTGCTGAGCATCACAGTGATGTTGTCATTCTTCATGACCTTTCTGGATTGCGTGTCGATATACAGCTTGAGCTTGGTTTTGAAAGAAACGTCCTCCTCAATGAGGAGCACGCCACCGAGTCTTTCGGCTTTCTCGATGACCGTGACCTTATGGCCGCGCTCGGCAGCGATCAGCGCCGCCTCCATGCCTCCGATACCGCCGCCGACAACCACGACATTCCGCTTATGCACGGGCGGCGTATCATATTTGCACTCAAGCTCGCGCCCTGTGGTGGGATTGATCGCGCAGCCATACTGTCCGGTGGTAATAAGCTGGCTGAAACAGGTGTAGCAGCGCAGGCACTGGTTGATCTCGTCCGCCTTACCCATTCTCGCTTTGTTGGGCAGGTCGGGATCGGCAATAACGCCTCTGCCGATTTCGATGACATCTGCCAATCCGTCAGCAAGCGCTTTTTCCATCATCGCCGGGTCGCTGAAGGAACCAACGGCCGCAACAGGGGTCTTAACATGCTTTTTGACCTCAGCGGCAAACTTCATGTTGACGCCATCCTCAAGGAACATGGATGGATGCATGACAACAAACGACTCAATGACCTCGTGGTTGCCAACAGAGCAATGGATGATATCGCAGTGACCGTCAAGCTGCTTTGCGCACGCAACGCCATTTTCGATACCATAACCGACAGAGTTGACCTCGGATGCGGACATTCTGAAGTCGATCATGAAATTCTTGCCGCAGACCTCTTTGATCCTGTCACAGACCATGACCGCAAAGCGGCATCTATTCTCCGCGCTGCCGCCCCATCGATCGGTACGGTGATTGGTAAGCGGGCTCATGAACTGATGAAGCAGCCAGCCATGGCCGCCGTGAAGAAGGACCATTTTGAAGCCCGCAAGCTGAACGCGCTTTGCTGCCTGCGCGTAAAGCTCAATGGTATTCAGGATCTCCTCCTCAGGCATCTCCGGAAGAAACGCGCCGTTGAGACGCGCGCTTGCTTTGTCGCTGTCGGTCTGAATGACCGTGTCCGACGGTGCCCACACCTGATGCCCCTCAATATATGACTGACTGGAAAACATACCGGCGTGCATAAGCTCAATGGAGGCGATGGCACCGTGCTTATTGATCGCATCGGCAACGGTTGCAAGGTGGGACACACAGTCGTCGCTGTCGAGTTTGAGATATTTGGGGATATCCACACCATGTACGGAATCGATGTATGCCTCCCCTACATGGACAACAGCGCAGCCGCCGCGCGCCTTGCTCTCGTAGTATGCCATCAGGGGCTCGGTCGCGATATTCTCGACTGTAAGGTCGCAGTAACCGGTAGGAGCTGCAAAGATCCGGTTGCGTAAAATGGTATTCCCCAGCTTAAGCGGCTTGAAAAGATTTGGATACTGGCATTCGTACATATCTATGATTTCCTTTCTTTGGATGGCGCGATCTGCTTCTGATTTCTTCCCGGGAAAAGTTAATTTATTGTCATTTGCTGTTCTGATTATAGCACGCCTGTTAAACGTTTGACAGTGAGACCTTTTTGTACTCGTCACAACAAGTAGTTGTGGCAAATGCAAAAAGATAAGCTACCGGCAAAGAATCTGCCGGTAGCTTGCGCTGTAGAAATAATTATAGGCTTTGCCATGGAACATGCAGGCGATATTTTAAGGCGTATGTCACCATTTGCGGAAGCATTTGATCAATTCAGCCTCCTGTGCAGTCACGCCGTGACCTGCAGCAGTGCAAATGCAGATTGAAAATTCCCACACGTGCAGCTTATCCGGGACGATTCTGAGTCCCGGAAGTTCCAACGGGCGTTCCCCCGCATACACCCCGATTCCCAAATTTTTGCGGCACAGCTCCATCATCAGTTCCGTATCTGCAACAGTCACGTTTATATTGGGAAAGAAGCCCGCTTTGCGGCAGCGTTCGAGAAAGCTTGTGCGTCCTTTCCCCTCGTCTCCCATTGCGATAAAGCTGTCGTTTTTGAGCTGGCGCAGATCGAGTGATGTCTCTCCGGCAAGCGGGTGTGCCTCACTAAGCATGAAATAAAGATTCATGTTATGTGTATGCTGTATGTTCAGCTTCTCTTTGTCTACCGGAACAACACAGAATCCGATATCAATGTCTCCTCTCACCAGCGCTTCATCAACCTCTGTATCTGCATACTCTCTGATTGAGATCCGGACGTTCGGATGGCTTTTCAGATAAGTCTCAAAGATTTCTGCCGGAAAATAATTCGCAATCCCGTTAGGGAAGCCAAGCGTGATACCATTTCTATCGCGGTTCTTTTCAGTATTGATTTCTGTAAGAACTTTCGTATAGTTGTTCACGAGATCCTCCGCATAGCGCTGAAGGATCACACCGTAATTCGTCAACGAAATGGAAGAATTCGTGCGCAGAAACAGAGAAACACCTAATTCGTCCTCAAGGGTCTTTATGCTCTTGCTGACCCCTTGCTGGCTGATGTACAGATTGCTCGCCGCCTTTGTAAAGCTCATCTGTTCACAGACTTCCACAAATGTCTCAAGCTGTCTGAAATCCACAAGCAATTCCCCCTGGTCGATTACTATACAAAATATTATAACAAGCATTTCATTTCAATGCAATCCGCAGCCTTCCGGCGAGCGATCCATTCGCATCACAGCTTGAGAAAAGCACTGTCGCGCAAAGGGATTTGCGAACCACACTCATGACTTGGTGCAGCGCAGACGCACCGTCACACGGCGTTTTTGACCGAAGAAAGCACGGTCATCCACTGACTTTACAGTTTCGGGGCAAAGAAAAAGCCCTGTAACCATTGCGGTTACAGGGCCTGCTGGAGCTAGTGATGTGACTCGAACACACGACCTGCTGATTACGAATCAGCTGCTCTACCAACTGAGCTACACTAGCGAATTTCTAACAGCTTGCACATTCTATCACAAGTCTCTGCGGATGTCAACACCAAAGTTCGATGATTACTAATTGTTTTCATGCATGAAAAAATGTTGTTTTTTTGCACGTTTTGTCGGTTATCTTCGATTCATGTCGCTTGTGCAGAATTTGCACTGTTACCCGCCGCCGCAAACCCGCGTTGTTTCAGGCATTTGCGGATAGGGTGCAAATCAAAGTTCTTACATTTTCGTGACATTATGTTTACATAACATTCTATCGTCTTTGCCTTTGCTGTGAGTTATCAACATTTTCAACAGGGTTTTCAACACGCAAATATTCCAGTGTTTTCAATGCGTTGCCGCTCTTTTGCACAAAACAGCCAAATCCGGAAACGGACTTTGTGGATTTTATAAACCGCAATTTTGTTACCATAATGCAAATCTCTCGCTCACGCGAGAGATTTGAAAAAAGGCTTGACAGGCAAAATGCAGGATTTGCGCCGCCGGTGATGATTCAGAGCAGGCCGCTGTCGGCAAACGACACATAATCCTCGCCGCAGACGATGATATGATCCGCCAGCGTGATTCCTACGAGCAAAAGTGCATCGCGCACACGCTTGGTCGTCAGCTCGTCCTCGCGCGACGGCAACGCGTAGGCGTCGACGTGGTTGTGGCTGAGGATGACGGACACCGCCTTTTGCGACAGCGCCGTCTCGACGATGGTGCGCACGGACACCTCAGCGGAATTGACGACGCCGCGTCCGACCTCCCGGCAGCTGATGAGGCCGCCCTTGGCGTCCAGACACAGGAGGTAGACGACCTCGGCGCGCTCATACAGATACAGCGGCACGAGATACCGCCCCGCCTCCTCGCTCGAGCGCAGGATCGTCTGCTGGCGGCGCTTGGCCAGCTGATAGCGGCGGCTGACCTGCGGGACGAGCGTGAGCAGCGTCGCCACGTTCTCCCCCGCGCCGGGCACCTGCATCACATCCTCAAAGCTCGCCTCAAAGACGGCGTCGAGCGTGCCGAAGTGGTCCAGCAGCGCGTGCGCGAGCTCGTTGACGTCGCGCCGCGGCACGGCATAAAACAGCAACAGCTCGAGCACGCTGTGGTCATCAAAATTATCGAGCCCGCAGCGCACGAAGCGCGCCTTCATGCGGGCGCGATGTCCGTCATGCGTGCCCATAGAACGGGACCTCGGAGATCTCCATGTTCGCCCACGCGTTGAGCTCGCTGCCCGCGCGCGCACCGCGCAGGTACTCGTAGTATGCCTGACAGCCGATCATGGCGGCATTGTCGCCGCAGAGCTTGAGCGGCGGGACGAACAGGCGGATGCCGGCCGCGTCACACGCGGCCTGAAAATCACCGCGGATGCGGGAGTTTGCCGCGACGCCGCCCGCCACGGCGAGCTTGTCATAGCCGAGCTCCCTGACCGCCGCCATCGTGCGCGGCACAAGGCTCTCGCTCATGGCACGGCAGAACGACGCCGCGAGCGACGCCTTATCAAGCGGCTCGCCCTTCTGCTCCGCCGTGTGGGCGAGGTTGATGACGGCTGTTTTCAGCCCGCTGAAGCTCATGTCATACGGGCATCCGTCGAC
>OGLG01001967.1_pt1 | contig 10332 bp, 7 predicted proteins | sample 1572621 | NCBI WGS metagenome assembly OGLG01 (sample SAMEA2581912, study PRJEB24529) | metagenome | biome: Human gut stool | place: China | collected 2011 | reverse complement strand
TGTGGGCCGTGTCGCACATGAAGGACGTCGAGCGTATGTTCGCCTACCATGGCGCGGAGCACAAGACCATCTTCTGCTATGAAAAGGGCCTGCCGCTGACGGTCGAGAACGTGCGGCCGCAGTCGCGCTTTCACCCCCGCTGCGGCACGAGCTTTCTGTTCGTCGTCGTCATCATCAGCATTCTCGTGTTCTCACTCGTGAGCCTGCGCGTCGGCCTGTGGGACAATCCGTGGGTGCGCATCGGCCTGCGGCTGCTGCTGCTGCCGGTCGTCGTGTCCATCAGCTATGAGATCAACCGCTGGGTCGGCCGGCACGACAATCTCTGCTCGCGCATTTTGTCCGCACCGGGCAAGTGGCTGCAGCGTCTGACCACCAATGAACCGGATGACAGCATGATCGAGTGCGCCATCCGCGCGCTGGAGCTCGTCATCCCGGAGCAGAAGGGCAGCGACACCTGGTAATCGTCAACAAAAGGACTGGAAATAGAGAGATGCCAAAGACCTACAACGATCTGTATCTGGCCACGCGCACGGCGCTCAAGAGCGCCGGTGTGGAGGCCTACGCGCTCGAGGCGCGGCTGTTGGTGGCGTATGCCGTCGGCAAGACGAAGGAGGAGTTCGTGCGCGACCTGCGCCTGTACACCTCCGATGAAAACGAACAGAAGATCCGGGCGCTGCTGCAGCGGCGCATCGCCGGCGAGCCGCTGGCCTACCTGATCGGCGAGTGGGAATTTCACGGCCTGCCGATCACGGTCACGCCCGATGTGCTCATCCCGCGCATGGACACCGAGGTGCTCGTGGACGCGGCGCTTCAGGTGCTCGTCGGGCGGAAGATGAACGCCCGCATTCTCGATCTCTGCTCCGGCAGCGGCTGCATCGGCTGCGCGCTGGCGCATGAGCTGCCGGCCGCGCGCGTCGTCATGGTGGACATCAGCGACGAGGCGCTCGCCGTGAGCAAGGAAAACCTCCGCCGCAACCACCAGAACCGCACGATCTGCCTCAAGGCGGACGCGCTCGAAAAGCCGCCGATGAGCATCGGCACATTCGACATCATCGTATCCAACCCCCCCTATGTCGCAAGCATGGACATCCTCACGCTCGACAGCTCCGTGCGCGACTATGAGCCGCTCGGCGCGCTCGACGGCGGCGAGGACGGGCTGATGTTCTACCGCGCCATCGTGCAGCACTGGACGCAGATCCTCCGTCCCGGCGGCTGGCTCATGTTTGAGGTCGGCGAGGATCAGGCAGACGCTGTCATGGCGCTGATGAAGGACGCAAAATACACCGATGTGACCGCCCTTGAGGACACCGCCGGCATCCGGCGCGTCGTCGTCGGCCGCATCTGATACTTAGAGGTGAAAGACTATGGCTGAAAAGAAAAAATCCGCACCCGTTTCCTCCGGCCCCGTCAAGCCGGAGGATAAGAAGAAAGCACTCGAGACCGCCCTCGCCCAGATCGAAAAGAACTTCGGCAAGGGCGCCATCATGCGCCTCGGCGACGACATCCCCGTGAACGTGGAGGCCATCTCCACCGGGTCGCTGTCGCTCGACCTCGCGCTCGGCATCGGCGGCGTGCCCCGCGGCCGCATCGTCGAGATCTACGGCCCCGAGTCGTCCGGTAAGACGACGCTCGCGCTGCACATCCTCGCAAGCGCCCAGAAAACCGGCGGCGAGGTCGCGTTCATCGACGTGGAGCACGCGCTCGAGCCCGCGTATGCCCGCGCCCTCGGCGTGGACATTGACAGCCTCCTCATCTCCCAGCCGGACACCGGCGAGCAGGCGCTTGAGATCACGGAGCAGCTCGTGCGCTCCGGCGCGCTTGACGTCGTGGTCGTTGACTCCGTGGCGGCGCTGCTGCCGCGCAGTGAGCTCGAGGGCGAGATGGGCGAATCGTCCGTCGGCGTGATCGCGCGCCTGATGAGCCAGGCGCTGCGCAAGCTCGCCGGCACGGTCAGCCGCACGAACTGCATCGTCGTGTTCATCAACCAGCTGCGCGAGAAGATCGGCGTCATGTACGGCAACCCCGAGACGACGCCCGGCGGCCGCGCGCTGAAGTATTTCTCCAGTGTGCGCATCGACGTGCGCCGCATCGAGACGCTGAAGGTCGGCGGCGAGATGATCGGCAACCGCACGCGCGCCAAGATCGTCAAGAACAAGGTCGCGCCCCCGTTCAAGGAGGCCGAATTCGACATCATCTACGGCGAGGGCATCTCCAAGATTGGCGAGATCGTCGACCTCGGCGTCAAGCTCGACCTCATCGACAAGGCCGGCGCGTGGTACACCTACGGCGACGTGCGCGTGCAGGGACGCGACAGCATGAAGGAATTTCTGCGCGAGCACCCCGACGTCTCGGATCAGATCGAGGCGGAGATCCGCGCCAACGCCCACAAGCTCATGAGCCCGCAGGCCCGCAAGGCCGCCATCGCCTCCGGCCGCGCCGTCGAAGTGGCGGCGGATGACTTTCAGGGCTGATGGCCCGGCTCATCGCGCTCAAGCAGACCGCGCCGGAGCGCTTTCTGGCGCGGTTTGACACCGGTGAAGAGCTGCGCACGACGCTCGCCGTCGTGACGGACTATCACCTCAGCTGCGGCAAGGAGCTGACGGAGGCCGAGCTCGACGCCCTGCGCGCCGCCTCCGAGCGTTCCCGCTGCCGGCAGCGGGCGCTGCGCATCATCGGTACGCGCGCCATGTCGGTCAAGGAACTGACCGACCGGCTCAAGGAAAAGGGCGAGAGCCCGGAAAACGCAGAAGATGCCGCCGCATGGCTCGAGCAGATGCACCTGCTCGACGACGCGCAGTACGCCGCCATGTGCGTGCGGCACTACGCCGCCAAGGGTTACGGCGCGGGGCGCATCCGCAGCGAGCTCTACCGCCGCGGCATCCCGCGCGAGCTGTGGGACGACGCCATGCAGGAGCTGCCGGAGCAGGACGAGCAGATCGACGCACTTTTGCGCCGCCGCCTGCGCAGCGACACCCCCGACCGCGACGAGCTGCGCCGCGCGTCGGACTATCTGTATCGCCGCGGCTTCGGGCGCGACGAGATCCGCGCGGCCATCGCGCGCTATCAGGATAACTTTGAGGAGTATTGACCTATGCCATATCGAATTTGTCTCATCTCGCTCGGCTGTGCGAAAAATCAGGTCAACAGCGAGCAGATGCTCTACCTGCTCAATCAGGCCGGCCATGACGTGGTCGGCGAGGTGGACGGCTGCGACGTTGCGATCGTCAACACCTGCGGCTTCATCGACACCGCCAAGAGCGAGGCCATCGACCAGATCCTGCAGCTTGCCGAGGTGAAAAAGGCGGGCGGCCTGAAAAAGATCCTCGTGACCGGCTGCCTCTCGCAGCGGTATGAAAACGACATCCTCGAGAGCCTTCCGGAGGTGGACGGCATGCTCGGCACGGGCAGCTTCGGCGAGATCTGTCAGGCCGTCGAGGACGTGATGCACGGCGGCAAGCCCCTGTATTTCGGCGACAAGAGCGGCCCCGTTGAGGAGATCGGCCGCGTGATCACGACCGGACCGGGCTGGGCGTATCTGCGCATCGCCGAGGGATGCGACAACTGGTGCGCCTTCTGCGCCATCCCCGCCATCCGCGGCCGCTACCGCAGCCGTGCGCTCGACGCGATCGTGCAGGAAGCGAAGGAGCTCGCGGCGCTCGGCGTCAAGGAGCTGATCGTCATCGCGCAGGACATCACGCGCTGGGGCACGGATCTCTACGGCAGGCCGAGCCTTGCGCTGCTGCTGCGCGAGCTTGTGAAGGTCGAGGGCATCCGCTGGATCCGCCTGCACTACCTCTACCCCGAGATCATGGACGACGAGCTCATCGACCTCATCGCGAATGAGGACAAGATCGTCAAGTATCTCGACATCCCCATCCAGCACATCAACAACGACATTCTCCGCCGCATGAACCGTCACTGCACCGGTGACGAGATCCGCGCCCTGCTGCAAAAGCTGCGTGCGCGCATCCCGGGTCTTGTGCTGCGCACGAGCCTCATCACGGGGCTCCCCGGCGAGGGCGAGGCGGAATTTGAGCAGCTGTGCGTCTGGCTGCGTGAGGCGCGGCTCGAGCGCGTGGGCGTGTTCCCGTTCTCCCCCGAGGAGGGGACGCCCGCCGCCAGGATGACCGACCGCTGCGAGCCCGAGGAGGCGCAGCGCCGTGCCGATCTCATCCTCGAGCTGCAGGCCGGGATCATGGACGACTACAACGCCGCCTGCATCGGGCGGGACATGACCGTGCTCTGCGAGCACACGACCAAGAGCGGCATGTGCTCTGGCCGCACGTATGCCGACTCTCCCGAGATCGACGGTACGGTCTACTTTACCGGCAAGGCCAAGCCCGGCGACATGGTCACGGTGCACATCAGCGGCTGTGACGACGGCGATCTCGCCGGGGAACAAATCTAAGAATGAGGTGCTGACATGACGACTGCAAACAAGATCACCATCTTCCGCGTAGTGCTCATCCCCGTGTTTCTGGTGCTGATGTACCTGCGCTTCCCCGGACATATGTACTGGGCGTTCGGCGTGTTCGTGCTCGCGAGCCTGAGTGATTTCGTCGACGGCTACATCGCGCGCCACTACAATCAGGTCACGGACTTCGGCAAGTTCATGGACCCGCTGGCGGATAAGCTTCTGGTCGTGTCGGCCATGCTCATGTTTGTCGAGCAGCACCAGATGCCCGCGTGGGCGCTGCTGCTCGTGGTCGCGCGCGAGTTTGCCGTGACCGGTCTGCGGCTCATCGCCGTGGACAACGGCCGCGTCATCGCCGCCGCGTGGTCCGGCAAGATCAAGACCGCCTCGACCATGGTGGCCATCTGCCTGATGCTGCTGTGGAACATCGCCTGGCTCAATACGGTCTGCTGGGTGGTCATCGTCGTGACGACGGTGTACTCCGGCGTGGAATACTTCGTGAAAAACCGCGACGTGTTCCGCAAGGCCGCATAAAATGCAAAAAGCCAGCGGGCATCAGCCCGCTGGCTTTTTGGTTTTCCCTCAGAACGTGAACGCCTGCAGCGGCTTATCGTAGTCCGCGTGCGCCGTGGAGAACGACTTGCCTTCGACCGTGACGCGCACAGTCTCGCAGTTGAAGTTATCGAGGAAGGTGTTGACCAGACTGCCGAGATACATGCTCTCGCCCGTCGAGCCGCTCTGACGCAGACCGGCAAGGAACGCCTCGTCCATGTCAAGGCTGAGCGCGCTGCCCTCCTTCGAGATGGCGAGCACCTTGCTGTCTTTCGGCAGCGCATCGTGCGCGATGAGCTGATCCACGATCGCCTGCGCATACGCGACCGTGACGGTCGCCTCCGCATCCGTGATGTGCACGGTGTCGGCGCGCAGGTCGCTCGCCTGATCGTTCGGGAAATAGACCTTGCAGGACGTGTCCACACCGCCGGCGGCGGCCGTCTGCGTCGGCGGGGTCTCCGGCGCGGGGGTCTGCTCCGCCGCGTCCTTCCCGCCGCAGGCGCACAGCAGCGCCAGCGTCAGCACGCACGCCAGCAGAAGCGAAAATACTTTTTTCATCCGATTGCCTCCTATGCGGCCGCGCGTCTGACCGGCCGCTGTTTTCTGCCAGCATCATACCATATCGCCGCAGCGCGCGCAACCTTGACATTGCCGGGGGCGTATGCTAAGATAAGTGATGCGATGAACGGAAAGAGTACGCCCGAGACCCGGTCTCAGAGAGGCGCCCGGCTTGCTGTGAGGGTGCTGTCCGGCAGGGCGGAACGTGCGTCCTGGAGCGCGGCGGGAGGAAATGCCCGCCCGAAGGCACCGCGTTACGGTGCAGCGAGTGAAAAACGAGAGTGGAACCGCGAAAAAACTTCGCCTCTCATGCCGGACGGCATGGGGGCGCTTTTTTTATCCCAAATTCGTCTGTCAAAGGAGTCTGAATATGAAACTGTTCAACACCATGTCCATGCAGAAGGAAGAGTTTGTGCCGATCGAGCCCGGCAAGGTGCGCATGTACGCCTGCGGCCCGACGGTGTATAACTACATCCACGTCGGCAACGCGCGCCCGATCATCATGTTCGACGTGCTGCGCCGCTATCTCGAGTACCGCGGCTACGAGGTGACGTTCGTGCAGAACTTCACCGACGTGGACGACAAGATCATCAAGCGCGCCAACGAAGAGGGCATCACGAGCGAGGAAGTTGCGAAAAAATACATCGCCGAGTACTTCACCGACGCCCACGCGCTCGGCGTCCGCGAGGCGACCGTGCACCCGAAGGCGACCGAAAACATCCAGCAGATCATCGACCTCATCACAACGCTCATCGACAAGGGCTACGCCTACGAGGTCAACGGTGACGTGTACTACCGCACGCTGAAGTTCAAGGACTACGGCAAGCTCAGCCACCAGCCGATCGAGGATCTGCAGTCCGGCGCGCGCATCGACGTCAACGACATCAAGGAAAACCCGCTCGACTTCGCACTCTGGAAGGCCGCCAAGCCCGGCGAGCCGTTCTGGGAATCCCCGTGGGGCAAGGGTCGTCCCGGCTGGCACATCGAGTGCTCGGCCATGTCCAACCGCTACCTCGGCAAGACGATCGACATCCACTGCGGCGGCAGCGACCTCGCCTTCCCGCACCACGAGAACGAGATCGCCCAGTCTGAGGCCGCCAACGGCTGCAAGTTCGTCAACTACTGGCTGCACAACGGCTTTATCAACATCGACAACAAGAAGATGAGCAAGTCGCTCGGCAACTTCTTCACCGTGCGCGAGGCGGCCGCCGCCTACGGCTATGACTGCATCCGCATGTTCATGCTCATGAGCCACTACCGCAGCCCGCTCAACTACTCCGGCGAGATCCTCATGCAGGCCAAGGCCGCGCTCGAGCGTCTGCGCACCGCGAAGAGCAACCTTGAGTTCTTCATTGCAAACGGCCGCGACGGTGATCTGAGCGAGGCCGATGCCGCTTTCGCCGCCGGACTTGACCAGTACCGCGAGAAGTTCGACGCCGTCATGGACGACGACTTCAACACCGCCGACGCGATCTCCGTCATCTTCGAGATGGTGCGCGAGATCAACGCCGCCGTCTCCCCTGCCTCCGACCCGAGCAAGGCGCTGGCGCAGGCGTGCCTCGAGCGCCTGCTCGAGCTGTGCGACGTGCTGGGCATCCCCTTCGGCTCAGACAGCAGCGAAGATCCCGAGGCGAAGGCCATCGAGGAGAAGATCGCCGCACGTCAGGCCGCCCGCAAGGCCAAAAACTGGGCCGAGGCCGACCGCATCCGCGACGAGCTCAAGGCCGACGGCATCGTACTCGAGGACACCCCGCAGGGCGTCAAGTGGAAGCGCGCATAAATCGACCCGATTGCATATCTGACAACCGCCCCGGCCAAACGGCCGGGGCGGTCTTACATTACAAACACATAAGCTCTGACCGGAAACCACGAAAGTTTCCGGCAGATACAAAAATCCCCGATTGGAAAACCAATCGGGGATTCTTGCTTTGCAGTTATGGGTAAGGGATGAGAAAACATCAGGGGTGCTGCGGCGTGTCGGCGTCATCGCTCTGCGCTTCATCGGCAGGCGTCTCTTCCGGCGCTGCCGTCTCGTCAGCGGGGGCGCTGTCGTCCGCCGCCGTGTCCGGCGTGGGCTCTGTCTGAGCCTGTGCCGCAGCCGCTGCTGCCTCGGCCTCCGCCTCGGCGGCGCGCTTGGCCTCCTTCGCCTCGTGCGCGGCGGCACGCTTGGCCTGAAGCTTCGTGTGCTCCTCGGCCAGCCACATCCGCCAGCCCCGCTTGCGCAGCGTGGCGGCCTCTTCCTCGGTCATCGTTCCGGCTGCCACCGCCTTTTTCAGTTTGCGGTAGTACAGCAGGCGCAGCACCGTGACGATCACGGCCAGCACGATGAGCACGATGAGGATGTAGAACAGCGCGCTGTGGTGCGACTTGACCACGGCAAACTGCAGGTCCCGCTCCATGGTCTTAAAGACGAGGTAGCTGCCGTCGCGGGTGCTGGACGTGCTCGCCCAGGTGCCGTTCTGGTGGGTGTAGACCGTGTAGTTTGCACCGGTATCCGGCGCGTAGACACGCAGGGAGACAGTGTTGTCCGCGTCGTCGTCAATGGTGTCGTTGAGCACCTCGACGCGGTACTTCATGTACAGCTGCTGGTTGCCGCGCAGCGTCGGCCCCTCGGCATCGGGCGACGTGATGTGCACGTCCGTTGCCGGGTCAAAGACGCCCTCAGCCAGCACGATCGGCGTGCGGCTGTTGTCGGCATACAGATCACCGGCCACGACCGTCGAGACGGCGGTATACTCCGCCTTGACCTCGAGATCAAAGGTCAGATGACTGTAGTCATGCTCCGGCCAGGAACCGTAGTTGCCCTCCACCGTCGGGCAGTCGGGGATCTGCGATTCATCGATCGAGCCGCCGTAGGCGAACGTGATCGTCTTGACCGTCTCGCCATTGGCGGTAAACGTGACGGCAAAGCTGGAGAACTCCGCCGGGATACCGTCGCGCGCCATGAAGGCCTCGTAGCTCATGCCCTCGGCCTTGCCGGCGTAGCTGATGCCGTCGATGCCGGCCTCCGTCTCGTGGACGAAGTAGTTATCAGCCGCGCTGCCGTCGGAGTCGATCTCGCCGGCGATCGTGCCGACGCAGTTGCCGGTACCGTTGAGGTTGACGAGCGTGTTGCAGCCGCTGACGTTCATGCCGTAGCCCGCAACGCCGCCGATATAGTTGCGGCCGGTCAGCCCGCACTTGGCAAAGCTGTTGCGCACGGAGCCCTCCGACATGCCGACGACACCGCCGACGTAGTCGCCTGCCGTGCTCTCGGCCGTGCCGTAACCCTCACAGCCGCTGATGACGCCGAGATCGGCATAACCGCAGACCGCGCCGACGCAGTTTTTGCGAGAGGTGGCATTGCCGTAGTTTCTGCTGTCGACCAGCACGCACTTGGTAAAGTACTTGGCCGTAAGCGTAGCGTCCTTGATAATGTTGGAGTCGCTCTCGGGATCGTAGTCATACTCGATGCCCATCGTGCCGGCCACGCCGCCGACATTGACATCGCCGTCAACCTTGCCGTAGTTATCGCAGTTATAGACCTTGCCGTCGGTCGTGCTCGCGAGCTCCTCCTCCGAGATATCCTGGATGATGTCGTCCTTGTCCTTGCTCAGGGCGAGCTCCAGAATGTCGCACAGGCGCATCATGACGACGTTGAACTGGTCGTTGACGGCCTTCATGTCGCTGATGATCTGGGCGCTGTAGCTCGCGGTCTCCACGCTCAGGCGCGAGAGCCCTGCCGAGATACTGCCGAGGTCGTCAAACATCTGCTCCATCGCGGTGCGGTAATCGCTGCTGATGTCGGGCAGGTTGAGCGGATCGTTGCTGGCGAGGTATTTCGTGACCTGATCGAGATAGCTCATGCCGGTCGAGAAGTTGCCGCTGGAGGACTTGAGCGCATCAAACGCATTTTTGAATGCGGCGCTCATGTAGTCCAGACGGGTGTTGCCGGTGGAGTCCTCGGTGAGGTAGTAGGTGTTGATGATCTTCGTCATCGTCGAGATATCGCCGGAGATCGCACCGATGGCTCTGGCAGCGTCGCCCGCGCCCTTGAGCATCGCGTCACGCTGCGCCTCATACGTGCCGAGGTTGTCCGGGTTATACTCATACCCGTACTTATCGGACATCTGCTGCCAGTTATCCGGACGGCTGGCAAGCAGATCGTAAGAGCCCGTGCCGTAGGAGTTATCCATGACCTTCATGAGCCATGCGCAGTAGTCCATGGCCGCGTTGAGCTGGTCGGACGAAACGCTCAGATCCTTGGCCGCATCCTTAAATGCCGTCTTGTCGGCCTCTGTCATCTCATCGACGATGTCGAGGTAGTCAAAGCCCTTGCTGAAGTAGTTGATCGCCTTGTCGAGCGACACGGCAGCCGTGGAAAACTCCGTGATCGCGGGCGCGAGCATCTTCTCCGCCGTGTTGATGCGGATGAACACCTCGTTGACGGTGGAGACCGTGCTGTCGACATAGTCCGTGGTGCGCTCTGCCACATAGCGCGCGCTCTCCGTAGCGTGCGCCGCGCTGTCGCTGAGCACGCCGAGCGTGGCGGCCAGCGATGCGGTCGCGGAGCCGGTGTGGTTGAGCAGTGTATCCATCAGGCCGTGGAGCGTGTTGAGCTCCTTGGCCATCGCGCCGATCGAGCCGGACTCGACATCGAGCGTGATGAACGGCTCCATCTGGCCGCAGATACCGCCGACGTCCTTACGGCCGGAGGCGGTGCCCCAGTTCGTGCAGCCGGAGACCAGACCGCTCTGGCGGCCGACGATGCCGCCGATGTTGTAGCCGACGTGCTCAAAGCCGACGCCGCCCCAGTTCGTGCAGCCGAT
>OGLG01001965.1_pt1 | contig 10337 bp, 9 predicted proteins | sample 1572621 | NCBI WGS metagenome assembly OGLG01 (sample SAMEA2581912, study PRJEB24529) | metagenome | biome: Human gut stool | place: China | collected 2011 | reverse complement strand
TATTTTTTTTAATGCGTATAATCGCTGTTTGAAGTTTGTTCGCTCGTTGACACACCTGCACGCAGGGAAAAGAGGGGTGTTCCGCACTTGCCGGGGAAAAATACAAGCTGAGCGACCGCAGGGAAGCGAGGTCTGGAGATTTTTTCCGACAAATGCGAAAGAATACCCCGTCCCTGCGTGTTCATCAACTCCGAGCGAATAAACTTTGAACTCCGAATTATACTCAGCATGAAAACATAGAGCTGGCAACGCCCCGCAGGGTGACACAGAACGACAGACATACGGAAATTGGAATAATGACAATAGAGTGGAGCAATACGTCAGTGCATGCCAATCCGCTTCAAGAAACAATCCTGAAGAAGCCTGTTTTATCAATTCTGTGATGAACTGAAATGCCTCCCCCGGAAAAGGCAGTGTATGCGACGGCGACGTGCCCGCAGGGATCGGTGCCGTCACATACTCTGCCGACGGGGGCTGATGAAAAACGGAGAGTGACGCGGCGGCTCAAATTCCATACAAGGAGCTGGCGTTAAGAAGCCGGGCTGCCGATATTGAGTCTTGTGCCGGCTACGCAGGAGCATCGGCACAAGGCGTTGGAGGCAGTCGGGGTTTAGCCTGCTTCCGTAGTCGGCGTGCGGTCGGAGGGTGTCAGTGAAGTCTGCTTCACCGTCACCATCTGACGGCAAAGCCGACGACAGCACTGTGAGCCGCCACGCCTCTCTACGTTTCCGCAGTTAAATTAATTACATAATCTATTATAAAACAAATGCGTATTCAGACATTAAATCCAAATACGCACTTAAATCTATAACGGCACAATAATGCGTCGGTTATTCAAGCATATCGACAAGCTCTCTCTTCATATCCTCATCAATTTCTCTATATCTGGCAAATGCTTTACTTCCTTCAGCATGGCCTGATAACGCTCCTACAAGATTTGGATCTTTTACTTTCTTGTATAAGTTTCCGACAAATGTTCGTCGTGCAAGATGGCTACTTGCAATTTCATTTAATGGTCGTTTCTCTTCACATCCCGTTGATGGATTAAGCACTGTTACCATTCGTTTAACATCACAAAGAGTGAATACTTTTTTAATGGCAACATTATATTTCTGTGAGCTTATAAACGGGAATAGCTTACCTTCACATTCTTGATGCTTGTATTTCTCTATGAGAGCTAAAGCTCGATTATTCAACGGCACTCTCACTACTTGCGGTCTTTCTCCTTTTGTTTTTTGAGGCATATATTCAATAGCACCATTGATAATGTTATTTGGTGTCATTGCAAGTAAATCAGATACACGACAACCGATAAGGCATTGAAATATAAATATATCTCTTTGCGCTTCAAGACCCGGATTTGACGACAAATCAAAATCTGCAATCTGATCTCGTTCTGCTATTGTCAGATAATAGGGTGTTCCGTATCTTTCGACAGAGTTTCCGCAATAATTCTGAAAAGGTTTATTGTCAGATATTTTCTGTTCGTTACACCAATTGAAAAAAGCCCTTAGTCTGCTGAACATACAGACAATTGTGTTATCACCTTTGGGCAACGGTTTGGGTTTCTTCCTTACGCTTCTGGTATCGGCTGGTACGGCGTCGTATATTTCTGGGTATTCCTTGTAGAATATGTGCTCAGAACGTAAGAATTTCTCAAACTCGTTCACATCTTGCAGTGAAAAAGCATCCAGTCTGATTTTATAGCGTTTTTGCCCAGTTGCGCGTTTATAAAGTTCATAACGCATAAGCGCACGTTTCAATACTCGGTAGTGCTTGATACGCCACTCTGAAAGATTGCGGCTTTCTGTGAATGTGTCGAACACATCAAAGAATACAATCTCTTTCTCTTTTGGTTCTTCTACTACCGGAGGGTGCTTGAATAATTCGAGCTGTTCATTTATATAATCTGTGGTAAAATGCTCTTGAGAAGTCTTTTCGCATAGGCCAATCAAAAAATGTTCCATATCCACAAGATTCTTTTCAAGTTCTCGTATGCGAGCAGCTTCTTTCTGATCCGCACGAGGATATACAAAAGATTCATTCCGAAATCTTGTTGGGGGTATAAAAATGCCGCTTTTAAGACGAACTCTAAAATCTCGTCTTACGTTAAATCGTAGTAGAATTTCGGCATTCCCGTTTCCATCTACTTTTGAAGATAATGTTCTTCTTATTACTGCCATGGTGGGAGAGGTTTTGATTATAACAAAACAAAGTTAGTCAAAAGTTCTGAGAATAGCAATATTTTTGTCCCCATTTTGTCCCCCAAATCTAAATCTAACTCAAATTAGATAAATTCAGCTCAAGAATGAACGCATAGCTTTTTCAATCATAAAACACTGATTATCAAAATATAAAATACAATAAGACTGATAATTGTTTATTCATTGCAATTGCTTAGAATATAAAATTAGTGTCCTCATTTCGGACACTGAGTATGAAGGCCGGGCAGTTGAGAAGTCTCAACTGCCCGGCTCTTTTTATGAGTGAGTGTCTGGAATAAGTGGGAATTTTGGGAATTGATCGGGAATAACTGGATTTATCCGGAATTATCAAGAATAGGCGGGAGTTATCCAGAATAAACTGGATTAAGCGAGATTAAATGGATGGAAAAAATCGGGGATAATCCCGGCTGGCGAGATTATCCCCGATTAAGCAGGTTGTTGGGCGTCAAAGGTGATATTCGCGGAAGGCTTCCATGGCTTCGTAGGAGGCGAGGCCGAGGGCATCGTAGAGGCGAGCGGTACCTCGGTTGCGGTCCTCGGCACGTTGCCAGAAGAGGCGCGAATCGTTGCCTAAGTATGGGGCGCTCTCCATCTGGGAGGAATGCTTGAGTATTGCTTTACGCTTGTGCATGAGTTCTTCCGGGCTCATCGGCACGCACATCTCTATATCTTCGACGGGCCATTCGGCCCACGCTCCGCGATACATCCAGATGCGGCAGTCGTTGAGCCATTCGGCGCCGGATTCTTTTATCTGCTCGAGAGCGGCGAGAACAGCTTCGGTGCATTTGCGGTGAGTTCCGTGGGGGTCAGCCAGATCGGCGGCCACATAAATCTGGTGGGGCTTGACCTCCTCGATAAGCTGCTTGACGATGTCGACGTCGGTCTGGGTCATAGGAAGTTTTTCGACGCATCCGCTCTCGTAGAACGGGAGGTCAAGGAAGTGGACATGGGAGAGCGGAATCTCATTGAATGTGCAGGCCGTGCGGGCCTCCCCGCGGCGTATGAGGCCTTTGATGTCGAGAATATCGCGTGTGTCGGGCTGGCCGTCTTTCTTTCCGGCGAGGAATTTCTTCACCTCGCGGTACTTTTCGGGGATAAAGTCGCAGTTGAGGTCAAAAATCTGGTTGAATCCGTTGACGAAGTGCATAAAGCGTGTCGCTTCCTCGTCGGCTACGGCTATATTGCCGGAGGTTTCATAGGCGATATGCACGTCGTGGCCTTGGCCTACAAGGCGATAGATTGTCCCGCCCATGGAGATTACGTCGTCGTCGGGGTGGGGGGAGAATACGATTACACGCTTTGGGTATGGGGTGGCTCGCTCCGGGCGGTTGGAGTCGTCGGCGTTGGGCTTACCTCCGGGCCAGCCGGTGATGGTGCGCTGGATGTGATTGAAGATCTTTATATTGAGCTCGTAAGCTGTGCCGTAGCGCTCGATGAGCGAGTCGAGTCGGGCATCGATATAGTCGGCTGTAGTTAGGTGCAGGATTGGCTTGGACAGGTATTGGCTGAGCCATACACCGGCCGAGAATGCCAGCTCGTAGGTCCATTCCTCAGGGCGTGCGGGGATATGTCGTGGATTGAATTTTTCAGCGAAGGTGATTCGCTCGGTGTAGTTGAATTCCATACGGTTTAAGGCAAAACAGGTTTGTTGATTCTATTACGCAAAGTTAATGAAATTTTTTTGGGAGCGATGTAGTTTTTGACTGAGGATGGCGTCTAACGTAGTAAATTCCGTAAATTTGAGGCGGAAATTTAAAGTTTCTTCACTTATGCATAATCAGGAAAAACGCTTCCGCGAACTTGTTGAGCAGCAGAAGGCCAACATCTATTCGGTGTGCTATATGCTTGCGGCGAGTCGACAGGATGCCGACGACATGTTTCAGGAGGTGCTTGTAAACCTTTGGAAGGGGATGCCCAAGTTCAGGGGCGAGAGCTCCGTATCTACGTGGACATACCGTATAGCGCTCAACACGTGTATCTCTTTCCGGCGCAAGGCCGACAGACGGCCTGCCACCACCGACATTAATCCCGCGCTACTCAGCGAAGGAAGCGAGTTGGGCGACCAGACGGCCCGGCTTCACAGGCGCATACGTCATCTGGAACCTTTCGACCGGGCCATTGTGCTTCTCTGGCTTGAAGACCTTCCATATGAGGAGATCGGGGCAATCGTCGGTATTCCGGCCAAGGCTGTGGGTGTAAGGCTTGTGCGCATCCGGGAAAAGCTTAAGAAAGTCGCCGACTGATGCCTACGTGCTCCTAATCAACCGAATTCCAATGCTTTTAAACAGAATATATCTATGAACTCCGATATTAACGATAAAGAATTGAACGCACTGGGTGCCGACGAGCAGATGCGCACTATGCGTGCCGAACTCAACGCCCTGAAAAAGGGACTGCGTGAGCAGAAAATCACCACCGAGATGATGCTCCGCAGCGCTATCAGCACGGCCAACCGCGCGGTAAGACGTATGGTTTACCTTAACCTGCCCGCGGTGGCTTTGGTGACTCTTTTCTGCGGCTATCTGAATGTTGAAAAAGGTTTTGTGAGCCATGCACTGGCGTGGGCCACGGTTGCTCTGCTGGCCGTTGTGCTGGCTATGAACGCTGTGGTCAACTGGATAAGCACCGCCGACGTGACCACCCTGCCGCTTGCCGAGCTTCAGCAGAAGCTGATAAAGCGTCGGAAAAGGCGGTTTATTACCCGCAATGTTGGGATGGTTTTTGCGGCAGCGTGGTTCGTATGGGTAATTGTGGAGGTGAGCCGCCTTAGCGACGGGTCGGCATTGATGGAGGGTGTGATAATCGGCGGCCTGGTAGGCGTACTGATTGGCACGCGCCATTTCCGGCGTTTCCAGCGGGCCGACGCTGAGCTGATAGAGCAAATTGACGGGATGGACCCCGGCAAGTAGTCGCACACGCCGATTTTTAAGGAGTATTAGTGGAATTTTTGCGGAAAAAGATGCGCGGAAGTTGGCGGAATAAAAAAGAATGCGTAAATTTGCAAGCCATTACCACGAGCCGTCTTACCAGCGGCCAAGCCAAAGACCACGGAGTAGAGCTTCCGCCACTCCTGCAATCAGAAATCAAAAAACTGCAAAGATAAAATGAAAAAAGATCTTCATCCTTCCAACTATCGCGAAGTTGTTTTCAAGGACATGTCGAACGACGAGATTTTCATCACCCGCTCGACCGTGGCTGCCAAAGAGACCATTGAAATCGATGGCGTGACCTATCCTCTGGTAAAACTCGAAATCACCTCTGCCAGCCACCCCTTCTTTACCGGCAAGCAGAAGCTCGTGGACACAGCCGGCCGTGTGGACAAGTTCCTCAGCCGCTACGGCAACCGCAAAAAGAACTGATTCCGACATCTTCGGATTCAAAAAAGGCGATGCGCAGACGTGTGCACCGCCTTTTTTGTGGGTGCATTTGTTTATAGGGTGATGGAATTTCCTTAACTTTGGCTACCTGTATGAGCAAGAAACGAAACGACAGAAAGGGAGCGGCTGCAAATGTGGTCGCCCGGGAAGAGCAGCGTGTTGTTGAGCGTGCCGCAGGAATGGTGGTGCGCAACACCGGAAGCAGTTTCATCGTACTTACCGACGACGGGCGCGAGATTGATTCGCGTATAAAGGGCACTTTCCGACTGCGTGGCATCCGGACGACCAATCCCGTTGCCGTGGGCGACCGCGTGGATGTAGCCGTCAATGCCGACGGCTCCGCCTATATAACCCGCATCCACGACCGACGCAACTATATAATAAGGCGTGCGAGCAATCTATCGAAGGAGGCGAGCATCCTTGCGGCCAACGTCGACCAGGCATGTCTGGTGGTTACACTGGCCCATCCGACGACTTCGACCACGTTTGTGGACCGCTTTCTGGCCACAGCCGAGGCCTACGGCGTTCCGGCGCTGATAGTAATCAACAAAATTGACCTGCTGGAGGAGCCCAATCAGACGGAAGGGCGGGACGGCTCGGAGACGACCGGGGAGGAAGCTTTCGAGGCCTGCGACGGGCACGAGCTGCTTGAAGCAGTGGAATACCTCTACACATCCATCGGCTACCCGGTGGTGGCTGTTTCGGCGCGAACGGGGCAGGGGATGGCTCTTCTTCGCGAGCGTCTGCAAGGGAAAATCACACTTATGGCCGGCAATTCGGGGGTGGGGAAATCAACGCTCATCAATGCGCTCATACCGGGCCTGGAGCTCCGCACGGGCGAGATTTCTGACGTGCACGACACCGGGATGCACACTACTACATTTTCCGAAATGTTCCCGTTGCCTGGCGGGGGGTGGCTGATTGACACCCCCGGGGTGCGCGGCTTCGGTACAATAGAGTTCGACGAGCACGAGGTAAGCCATTTCTTCCCTGAGATTTTCAGGATAGGGCGCGACTGCCGATACGACGACTGCACGCATACCCACGAGCCGCAGTGCGCCGTTCTTAAAGCGCTTGAGGAGCAGCGTATAGCTCAATCGCGCTACAATTCCTACCTGAGCATAATGGAGGACGCCAATCCCGACAAATATAGAAAGCCTTTCTGACGCCGCATTATAATGGCTTAGCCTTCGGTCTTCGGGATATAATCCCGATTAATCTGGATTTAGCTCGAGGGGGATTAATCCATGAAGCGGTTGGAGAAGATGGAATCAATTTTCTCGTTGATGAGCTGGTCCAGGAGGTCGATTGCCGGGGTCGATTCTACAGACTTCGAAACGGCATCCGAGGTGGGGCGTTCGGCTTGGCAAGCAGCCTTGGAGGCCGACAAGGCAGCAAACTCACCGAGGGTAATTTCTCCGGTCGCGGGGCGTGATGTTGCCGTTGTGGCGTCTGCTCTCGCAATTAGCTGAGGTGCTGTGGTGAGCGGCCGGTCGGGAGAGGGGAGAATGTTTGCGTCCGGATTGGTTCTGGAGGGCGATGGCGCTTTTTCAACCGGGGGGGTTGGTCGCCCTTTGGCAGAGGCCCAGCTTTCGGAAGCGCCACCCACACGGCCTACGCCGCGGAAACGCTCCCCCCAGTAGCCTGTGTCGACCGGACTTACCATGACGCCGCGCGAGGAGGAGGCATGAATCATCTCGCCCCCGCCAATGTAGAGGCCCACATGAGATATATCGGAAGAGCCGAAGAAAAAGAGGTCGCCGGCTCGCGCTTTGTTGCGTGCCACTTCGAGGCAGTAGCTTTTCTGAGTCTTGGTAGTGCGAGGAATCTTTACCAGGCATACCTTGCGGTATACTTCCATCACCAGGCCGGAGCAGTCGGTCCCGTCGTGGTCCTGGCCGCCGTAGCGGTAGGGGGTTCCGAGCCATTGGCGTGCTTCGCCCACGAGGTCGAGGCCCATTGCGTCGGGCACTTCGTAGGAGTAGTCGAGTGGCGGTTTTGTCGTGGCCTCGCTGCGGCCGCCTCCTTTACGGTATCCGTCGGAGCCACGCATGGCAGTCGACTTTCGCGAGGAGCAGCCCGAGGCAAGCAGCGCCAGAAGCGTCGCCAGGGCAGTAGCAGCCAATATGTGAAAAAGTCGGCGGGTCATGTTTTTGAATTTCACAAATTTAAGTAATCTCTTCGATTTCTACAAAGGAAATTTCGCAAAACGGCAAGGAAACGCTACCTTTGCGCCATAAATCAATTACATTCACTATATATTTCCAATGGACAATATTATTCAGGCGAGCAACATCTGCAAGCGCTTCACCAATCATGTGGCGCTCGACGATGTGAGCATCAGCATTCCGCGAGGCAAGGTCTACGGTCTGCTGGGTCCCAACGGGGCCGGCAAGACCACTATGATACGTATTATCAACCATATAACGGCTCCCGACTCGGGGAGCGTAATCTTCGACGGCCATCCGCTTACGGCGGCCGACGTGGCCGAGATAGGCTACCTGCCCGAGGAGCGCGGCCTCTACAAGAAGATGCGCGTGGGCGAGCAGGCCATGTTTTTCGCCCGTCTGAAGGGGCTGAGCAAGGCCGACGCGGCGCGGAGCCTGCGCGAATGGTTCGAGCGGTTCGAGATAATGGACTGGTGGAACCGCAAGGTCGAGGAGCTCTCGAAGGGGATGGCTCAGAAGGTGCAGTTTATCGTGACGGTGCTCCACCGGCCCAAGCTGCTGATTTTCGACGAGCCCTTCTCGGGCTTCGACCCCATCAACGCCAACCTGCTGAAGAACGAGATACTGCGCCTGCGCGACGAGGGGGCTACGGTAGTGTTCTCCACCCACAATATGGAGAGCGTCGAAGAGCTCTGCGAGAACATCACGCTGATAAACCGCTCGCACAACATTCTCTCGGGCAACGTGGCCGAGATTCGCGAGCGGATGGGCAAGGGGTGCTACCGCCTCACGTTCGAGGGGTCGGCCGAGCAGCTGCAGACGGCGCTGCGGCCTATGCTCCGCGAGGCCAAGTTCGCCCTGGGGGGCGAGGCAGACTGCCACGGGGTGGTCTCCGGCGAGTTCCGTCTGGCCGAGGGGGCCACTCTGCGCGACTTCCTCTCGACGGCCAACGAGACCGTCGACATAATGAGCTTCGATCGCGCCCTGCCGCGCATGAACGAGATTTTCATCCGCACCGTGGGCGAGGCCAACGATGCCTCAGGCAAAACAGAACCTACCCTCTAACCGCAAAACCGCAATACATTATGAAATCGAATATCGGAATTATAATAGGCCGCGAGTTTTCGGAGCGCGTGGCCAAAAAGAGCTTCCTGATAACCACACTGCTGATGCCCGTGTTCATGCTCGTGCTGATGGTGGCTCCGGCGCTTATCATGCAGTTTTCGTCGCCGTCGGAGAAAACGATTGCCGTAGCCGACCGCAGTGGCCTGATTTTCAGCCCGCTTGCCGAGAAGGCAGCGGAGGCGGAATATCTGACACTCACACGCGCCGACAATACGCCGGTCGACTCGCTCGTTGCCGACACACGCTACGACGGCGTACTCTTCATCGGCGACGACATTGTAGATAACCCGTCGAATGCCGTGTTATACCTCCATGACGCCGGCTCGCTCGAACTTGAAGGTACCATCGCGTCAACCATCGAGAAGGTAGTGGAGGACCGCCGCCTGGAAGCTTACAATATTGCCGATCTCGACCGGATACTCGACGAGGTTAAGGCCGACGTGACGCTCACTACACGTCGTGTGGACGAGGAGCAGGGAGAGCGCGACTCGCTTTCGAGCGACATCTCGTTCGGCATCGGCCTGTTTATGACGTTCGTGCTCTATATGTTCCTTCTGCTCTACGGCCAGATGGTAATGACTTCGATTATCGAGGAGAAGAACAACCGAGTGCTCGAGCTCGTTGTCTCGTCGGTTAAGCCCGTACAGCTTATGTTGGGCAAGATTATCGGCGTGGGGCTTGTGGCTGTGGTGCAGGTGGCCATATGGGCCGTGCTGATTTGCCTTATGGCAGCTTTCCTCCTTCCGGCGCTGCTTCCGGCCGATGTGGCCGCGCAGATGGCTGCCGCGCAGGCCGGCGGAGCAACGCAGGCCATGGCAGATGGCAGCGGGATGTCGTTGGAGGCTCTTCAGGCATTCTCGCTACTTACTTCCGTGGGCTATATTCTGAAGATATTCCTGTATCTGACGGTGTTCCTCATCGGCGGTTTCCTGTTCTACGCATCAATTTTCGCCGCTATAGGCTCGGCTGTAGACAATATCCAGGACGCATCGCAACTGCAGAGTTTCGCAATCCTTCCCATCATCCTTGCGTTGGTATTCTCCATGACCGTAGCCTCCGACCCCAACTCGCCGCTGGCGTTCTGGCTGTCGGTTATCCCGTTCACATCGCCCATGGTTATGATGGCGCGAATCCCCTTCGACATACCGCAGTGGCAGATATGGACGTCGGCCGCGGTGCTCTATGCCTCGTTTGTAGCAATGGCGTGGGTGGCCGGAAAAGTCTACCGCGTCGGCATCTTCATGTACGGCAAGAAGCCAACGGTGAAGGATCTCGTGCGTTGGGCCCGGTATAAGTAAGAGTTATATTTCATTAATTGAAATTTTAATTAAGTATTGATTGATTTACCGCACAGCGGAGCGGTAAATCAATCAATTCTTGTTTATGGATTAGTAGTGGTGCGATAAAAATCTAACCACTGTGATTAAAATATTAGTATTTAA
>OGLG01001953.1_pt1 | contig 10401 bp, 9 predicted proteins | sample 1572621 | NCBI WGS metagenome assembly OGLG01 (sample SAMEA2581912, study PRJEB24529) | metagenome | biome: Human gut stool | place: China | collected 2011 | reverse complement strand
CGTCGAACATCGGCTGGAATTCCATTTCCTCCAGCACCTCGCTGCCCATGGCGGGACAGCCGAAGGCGATGGCGTCGTAGGCGTTCAGATCGTCGGGCTGTACCTTGTCGGGCGTGAGCAGAACAGCCTCCGCGCCCGCGGCGGTCATGCCCTCGGCCACAGCCTTCGCCATGGCCTCCGTATTGCCCGTGCCGCTCCAGTAAACAACAGCAGTTTTCATATTCGTATGTTCCTTTCGATGATGATATAGTATCAAACTGCGACGGCAAGCTGCTCGAGTTTCGAGCCGGTCTGCCAGAGTGCGCAGTAGATCTCCGTGCATTTCTTGAATTTCGCGAACAGGGCCTGCGCCTTTGCCTCGTCGCCGTAGACCTTCCACAGCCCCGCGCACTTGAAGCCGTTCGCGCGGTGGTCGATGAAGCCCTTAACGTCCTCGGGCGGATAGCTGAGGAACAGCCCGACCTCATGCGGGAACTCTCCGCTCTCGCGGAAGCGGCGGATGAGCTGCGCCACGCAGCGCGCACAGCTCTCATTGGCGTAGCCCGCCTGGCGCAGCAGCTCGGACGCCAGCACGTCCTGCAGGTCGCGCCGCAGCTCGGCGGGACGGTAGAGGTAAAGGAGCGCCTGCCCCTCCAGAAAGCGGATCGGCAGCAGGCAAAGCCCCTTCGGCGAAAGCCGCCGGTTCAGCCGCCGGATGTCGGCCAGCAGGTCCTCGCGGTCCTCACAGGGACAGGGAAACAGGCTCCCCGTCTTGATGCCTGCGAGCGTCGGCGCGCCCTGACGGATCAGAATTTCTTCAGACATTTGCTCTCGCCTCCTCCGGTAGTATTTCACACGACGGCTGCTTTCATTCCATCAGTTAAGCCGCTCTAACCGTATGGTAAAAAGAAAGACGTCGATCCCATGCATTTTCACGTCTCTTTGGTTAAAGTCATCTAACTAATATCCTTTTGAAAAACCGCACCGGCGGTTTACAACTATACCATAGCATATTCCTGCCGCCTTTGCAAGCTTTTTTTCGCGGATGACAAAATTTTTCCTGCCGGCAGGCGGAGCGGGACCGCCGCATCGGCAGTCCCGCTCCGGGCGGCTCTGTTATTTTTCGATGCGGTAGCTTTCGCTGCCGCCGTAGATGTGTACCGCGCGGGCGCGGTAGATGTCCAGAACGGCGCTCGCCAGCGCGTCGGGATCGTGGCGGGCAAAGTCGCCGGACGGCGACGCCAAGGGCCGCTCGACCAGCTCGATGCCCATCTGCGCGATGCGCTCGCGGTCGACCGTCAGCGCCTCCGCGCCCTCGGCGCGGTAGCGCTCGACCAGCTCGGGCGGGATGGGCGAGGAGTTGGCAAGGCACAGCTCCACCATGTCCGCCGTACCGTGGCGCAGCAGCGCCGCCAGATGGTCGGCGGCGGTGTAGCCCTCGGTCTCGCCGTCCTGTGTCATGATGTTGCAGACATAGATCTTCTGCGCGTCGGACGCGGCGATGGCCTCCGCCACGCCGTCCACCAGCAGGTTCGGGATGATGCTCGTGTACAGGCTCCCCGGCCCGAGGAGGATGAGGTCCGCCGCCGCGATGGCGTCGAGCGCATCGGGGAGCGCCTTCGGGTGCGCCGGCAGAAGCTCGACGTGGTCGATGCGGCAGTCCTGCTGCTTTTTGAAGCCGAAGATATTGCTCTCGCCCACGACGTATGCCCCGTTTTCAAAGGTCGCCGTCAATCGCACGTCCGTCGTCGTGACCGGAATGACCGTGCCGCTGATGGCAAGCACCTGCCCCATGCTGCGCACCGCCTCGTCAAACGAGCCGGTGACGCCGTTGAGCGCCGCGAGCAGGAGATTGCCGAAGCACTGCCCGCGCAGCGTGCCGCTCTCAAAGCGATAGGTCAGGAGCTGCTGCATGACCGGCTCGGTGTTCGCGAGCGACTCCATGCAGTGGCGGATGTCGCCGGGCGGCAGCATCCCGATGTCCCGCCGCAGCATACCGCTGCCGCCGCCGTCGTCCGACACGGTGACGATGGCGGTCAGATTTTTCGTGTATTTTTTCAGCCCGCGCAGCATGGTGGAAAGGCCCGTGCCGCCGCCAATGGCGACGATATGCGGTCCCTGCGCCCACAGCTGACGGCTCGGAAGCATCGCGCTCATACGCAGTCCTCGTTTCCGCGCCGCCCACAGCGGACCGGCGCAAAAGACTTTTCGATTTTTAAGACAGCACCGCGCAATTTGGCAAGCCGATCCGGCGAAGCGCGCAGACGCAATTGCGCGGCGATGCCTTAAGATTATACCACTTTCTTTAAGACTGCACAAGCACCCTTGTTTTTTTCACCGCCGCGTGCTACACTCAGGGCGTACTGTTCAGAAGTCGCAAAGAAAGGCAGATCGCTGTGCTATGACCTATTTCTGGGAAACCGTTGATACCATCGCGCCGGGCCTCGGCTGGCCGCATTTCGGCCCCTTTCATCTCGCCGTGCTCGCCGTTTTTCTTCTGCTCGGCGCCGTGCTCTGCCGCGGCTATTGCGGCATGGACACGGACAAGCGACGCCGCTGGCGGCGCACGGTCGCGCTGCTGCTCGTCGTGGACGAGCTTTTCAAGGACTTCGGGCTTCTTTACGGCGGCAATTTCAGCCTCGATTACCTGCCGCTGCACCTGCGCTCCATCAATATCTTTCTCATCGTCCTGCACGCCTGGCGGCGGCCGAAGCTGCTCGACACCTTTTTGTATTTCGTCTGCCTGCCCGCTGCCTGCGCGGCCCTGCTCTTTCCGACATGGGCCCCGCTGCCGCCGCTCAACTTCATGGTGATCCACAGCTTCACCGTGCATTTCCTGCTCGCGCTCTATCCCCTTGCGCTGACCCTCCGCGGCGACATGGACCCGCAGCCGCGCGCGTTCCCGCGCTGCTTTGCCCTGCTCGCGGCGATGGCCGTGCCGATCTGGTTTTTCAACCGTGCGTTCGGCACGAACTTCATGTTCCTCATGCGCGCCGGCGAGGGCAACCCGCTCAAGCTCTTTGAGCGCTTCGGCAGCCATCTGCTCGGCTACCCCGTGCTCCTCGCCGTGGTGTTCGCCGTGATGTATCTGCTGCTGCGCGTGCTGCGCCGACGCACCGCCGTGCCCGCCGGCAAATAAAGCCCTCCGCCGATCCGGCCCGTCCCGCAGGGGCGGGCCGTTTCATTTGTGAACTTTCTGTGTCATTTCATTTTCCCGCTTGACAAGAAAAAATGTTTCGGCTACAATACGCAGGTCAATAGGTCGCATACGACGTATTTTATTTTTGAGGTGAGAAAGAATGTGTAAGCACCCCATGCCGAAGGGACTGCGCTTTGCGATCCTGCAAAAAACCATACGCCGGCAGATGGATGAATACGTGCGTGAAACGGGCCTGACCGGCACGCAGGTCGGCGTGCTCGGCGAGCTTGGCCGTCTGGAGCGCGAGAGCGCGGGTGAGGTAACGCAGAAGGCGCTGGAGGCGGCGGCGCACGTCACGCATCCGACGATGACCGAGCTTCTGAAAAAGCTGGAGAAAAAGGGCTTTGTCACCTGCCGCACCAGCGAAAAGGACCACCGCTGCAAGGTCGTCTCCGCCACCGAGAGGGCGCACGAGCTGCATCATGCCATCGGTGTTTTCGACGATCGCGTGTTCACGGCGCTCTGCCGCGGACTGAGCGAGGGCGAGATCGCGGAATTTTTACGCATCACCGATGTGATGCTGGAAAACGCAAAAAATATGAACGACGCGCGGGAGCCTTTCCCGTGCGGGAGAGGATGTGATGCCGAATGATCCGACAGCTCACAAAATGTATCCGCGAATACAAAGCCCCGACGGTTTGGACGCTCGTGCTCATTTTAGCCGAGGTCGCCATCGACGTCATTATTCCCTTTGAAACGGCAAACCTCATCAATGAGGTCAAGGCCGGCGCGGAGCTCGGCGGCATCGTGCGCGTGGGTCTTGTGCTCGTGCTGCTGGCAATGATCTCGCTCGTGTGCGGCGGCGCGGCGGGCTTTACCGGCTCCAAGGCGGCGTCCGGCTTTGCCAAAAACGTGCGCCATGACCTCTTCACCAAGGTACAGAGCTTTTCGTTCGAGAACATTGACAAGTTCTCGTCCGCCTCGCTCGTCACGCGCATGACCACCGACATTCAGAATGTGCAGATGGCGTACATGATGTGCATCCGCATCGCGGTCCGCGCCCCGCTGATGATGATCTTCTCCATCATCATGGCGTTCATTATGGGCGGGAGGCTCGCGCTGACCTTTGTGGTCATCGTGCCGGTGCTGGTCGTCGGGCTGTTCTTCATTGCGCGCGAGGCCATGCCCGCGTTCCGCGCGGTGTTCCGCAAGTACGATAAGCTCAACGAATCCGTGGAGGAAAACGTGCGCGCGATGCGCGTGGTGAAGGGCTTCGCGCGTGAGAGCTACGAGACGAAGAAGTTCACCGCCGCGAGCGACAACATCCGCGGCGACTTCACGCACGCCGAGCGCGTGGTCGCGCTCAACTCCCCGCTCATGCAGCTGTGCGTGTACTTCAATATGGTGTTCGTGCTCTTCGTCGGCTCGAAGCTCATCATCACGAACGGCGGCACGACCATCGACGTCGGCCAGCTCTCCGCCATGCTCACCTACGGCATTCAGGTGCTCATGTCGCTGATGATGGTCTCCATGATCTATGTGATGCTCACCATGTCCGCCGAATCCGTCAAGCGTATCTGCGAGGTCTTGAGCGAGGAGTCCGCGCTCACCGATCCCGCCGCGCCGGTCACGACCGTCGCGGACGGCTCCGTGGACTTTGACGGCGTGAGCTTCAAGTATTCCGCCGGCGCGGAGAAATACGCGCTGCGGGACATCGACCTCCACATCGCCTCGGGCCAGACCGTCGGCATCCTCGGCGGCACCGGCTCAAGCAAATCGACCCTTGTGCAGCTCATCCCCCGCCTCTACGACGTGACGGAGGGCAGCGTGAAGGTCGGCGGCGTGGACGTGCGCGAGTACGACCTCGACGCGCTGCGCAGCGCCGTAAGCATGGTGCTGCAGAAGAACGAGCTGTTTTCCGGCAGCATCAAAGAAAATCTCCGCTGGGGCAATGAGAACGCCACGGACGCGGAGCTTGAGGAGGCCTGCCGCCTCGCGCAGGCGGACGACTTCATCCGCTCCTTCCCCGACGGCTACGACACACACATCGAGCAGGGCGGCACGAACGTCTCCGGCGGACAGAAGCAGCGCCTGTGCATCGCCCGCGCGCTGCTCAAGAAGCCGAAGATCCTGATCCTCGACGACTCGACCTCCGCGGTCGATACGCGCACCGACGCGCTCATCCGCGAGGGCTTCAAGTCCTATATCCCCGAGACGACCAAGATCATCATTGCCCAGCGCGTCGCGTCCGTGCAGGACGCCGACCTCATCCTCGTGATGGACGGCGGCGCCATTGCCGCCTCCGGCACGCACGAGGAGCTGCTCAAGACCTCCGAGATTTACCGCGAGGTCTACGAATCCCAGACGAACGGAGGCGACGAGAATGCCTAAAGTGAATCCGCACGCCGATCCTACGCGGCGCGATCTCGGTCCCGCCGCCCTGGGGCGCACGGTGAAGAAGCTCTTTTCCTACTACCCCGTGCTCGCCCCCGTCACCTTCGTCTGCATCCTGTTCTCCTCCATCGTATCCTCCGTTCCCTCGCTCTTCACGCAGAACATCATCCAGATCATTGAAAAGTGGTACATCAGCCGCGACTGGGCCGCCGCCAAGGCGGAGATCGTGCCCTATCTCACGCTGCTCGTCGTGCTCTACGCGCTCTCCATTCTCTCCATGACGGTCTACACGCAGCTCATGGCGTATATGACGCAGGGCTTTCTGCACAAACTGCGCTGCGAGATGTTCGGCGGGATGCAGAAGCTGCCCATCCGCTATTTTGACAGCCACCAGCACGGCGACATCATGAGCCACTACACGAACGACATCGACACGCTCCGCCAGCTCGTCTCGCAGGCATTGCCCGCGCTCATTCAGTCCGGCGCGATCGTGCTCGTGGTGTTCTCCATCATGCTCTACTTCAGCCTTTGGCTGACGCTGGTGCTCGTGCTCGGCATCATCGCCATGGTCGCGGTCACGAAGAAGATCGGCGGCGGCAGCGCGAAATACTTCGTCCGCCAGCAGAAGGCCGTCGCCTCCACCGAGGGCTTCATTCAGGAGATGATGGCGGGTCAGAAGGTCGTCAAGGTCTTCTGCCACGAGCAGAAGAGCATCGAGGACTTCGACCGGCTTAACGATGCCCTCTTTGAGGACAGCTTCCGCGCGCAGGCCTATGCCAGCGTCCTCGGCCCCATCATCGGCAACATCGGCAACATCCTCTATGTGACGCTCGCGCTCGTCGGCGGCGTGTTCCTGCTCATCGGACTGCCGAACGTGTCGCTCTCCGGCAAGGCGCTGGACATCTCCATCCTTGTGCCCTTCCTCAACATGGCGCGCCAGTTCACCGGCAACGTCAACCAGCTCTCCCAGCAGATCAACGCGGTCGTCATGGCGGGCGCGGGCGCGCAGCGCGTGTTCGCCCTCATCGACGAAAAGCCCGAGACGGACGACGGCTATGTGACGCTTGTGAACGCCGCGGTCGCGCCCGACGGCACCGTGACCGAATCCGACCGCCGCACCGGTCATTGGGCGTGGAAGCACCCGCACGGCGACGGCACCCTCACCTACACCGAGCTGCGCGGCGACGTGCGCCTCACCGACGTGGACTTCGCCTACACCGAGGGCAAGGACGTGCTGCACGACGTATCCGTTTACGCCGAGCCGGGCCAGAAGGTCGCCTTCGTCGGCGCGACCGGCGCGGGCAAAACGACCATCACGAACCTCATCAACCGCTTTTACGACATTGCCGACGGCAAGATCCGCTACGACGGCATCAACATCAACAAGATCAAGAAGGCGGATCTGCGCCGCTCCCTCGGTCTTGTTTTGCAGGAGACGAACCTCTTCACCGGCACGGTGATGGAGAACATCCGCTACGGCCGTCTGGACGCGACGGGCGAGGAGTGCCGCGCGGCGGCAAGGCTTGCCGGCGCGGACGACTTCATCACGCGCCTGCCGCAGGGCTACGACACGCTGCTGACCAACAACGGCGCGAACCTCTCGCAGGGCCAGCGCCAGCTCATCGCCATCGCCCGCGCGGCGGTCGCCGACCCGCCGGTGATGATCCTCGACGAGGCGACCAGCTCCATCGACACGCGCACCGAGGCCATCGTGCAGCGCGGCATGGATCAGCTGATGGAGGGCCGCACGGTGTTCGTCATCGCGCACCGTCTGTCCACCGTCAAGAACTCCGACGTTATCATGGTCCTCGACCACGGCCGCATCATCGAGCGCGGAAGCCACGAAAAGCTCATCGCCGAAAGGGGCACCTACTATCAGCTCTACACCGGCGCATTCGAGCTGGAATAAGCAGAAAATCGGGGGCGGCCCGTGCCGCCCCCGATTTTTCGTTTCTTTGCCCGAAAGGCTCTTGCTTTTTCACGCGGATACGCTATAATGACTTCTACGAACGTCCCGTCAGGCTCTCTGCCGGGGCGCTGCTTTCTCTCACGGAATAAGGAGCCTGCTACGCTTATGGAAAATAAAGTCACCGCCCGCAATCCCATCACGGAGGGCTGCATCTGGAAGGGGATGCTGCTCTTCGCGCTGCCGATCATGCTCGGCTCGCTGCTCCAGCAGCTCTACAACACCGCCGACGCCGTCATCGTCGGCCGCGCGCTCGGCAAGGCCGCGCTCGCCTCGGTCGGCGGCTCGTCGGCCCGTATCTCCAACCTGCTCGTCAATGCTTTCGTTGCACTCTCGTCCGGCGCGAGCGTCATCGTCGCGCAGCACTTCGGCGCGCGGGACACGCAGCGCGTGCGCCGGAGCATCTGCACCGCTATGCTCCTTTCGGTGGTCTGCGGCATTCTTCTCACGGTCCTCGGCATTACCTCCGCGCGGCAGCTGCTCGTGTGGATGCAGACCACCCCCGAGACACTCGACGCCTCCGCCTCCTATCTGCGCATCTTCTTTCTCGGCATGGTGCCGACCATGCTCTACAACATGGGCAGCGGCATCCTGCGCGCGATGGGAGACTCCAAGCGTCCGCTTTACTACCTCTTCGTCTGCGTCGTAGCCAACATTGCGCTCGACCTGCTCTTTGTGATCGTTTTCCAATGGGGCATCGAGGGAGCCGCCGCCGCGACCGCTCTTTCGCAGGTCGTGTGCGCGGCGCTGGTCGTGCGCGCCCTGCGGCGGCTGCCCGAGGAGCAGCGTCTGCTCTACGACCGTGAGGAGCTTGACCGCGGCATTCTCCGCCGGATGCTCCACGTCGGCATCCCCGCTGCCCTTCAAAGCTCGATGTACGGCATTGCCAACATCGTCCTGCAGGTCGGCATCAATATGCTCGGTACGGACTCCATGGCGGGCTGGACCGCCTTCAACAAGTTCGACGACTACTACTGGCCCATCTCCAACGCCATCGGCATCGCCGTCATGACCTACGTCGGGCAGAACTTCGGCGCGGGCGACCGCGAGCGCGTACACGAAACGATCCACAAGGGGCTGCTCATCCACCTGACGACCTCCGCGCTCTTCTCCGTCATCATCTTCTCGGGTCGCTACCCGATGATGCACCTCTTCGTCGGCGACGATCCGACGGTCATCGCCATCGGCGCGCAGGTGACGGCGCTCATCGCTCCCTGCTATGTGCTCTTCACGCTCGTCGAGGTCCTCTCCTCCACCATGCGCGGCGTCGGCGACGCGGTGGTCCCCGCCGCCATCACGATGGTCTTTACCTGCATCGTGCGTCTCATCTACCTCTGGGGCTACGCCTTCTCGCACAACTCCAACCTCACCATTGCCGTCATCTACCCCATCTCCTGGGTGCTCACCAGCATCGCCTTTCTCCTTTACTATAAGTCCCGCAAATGGATGCCCAAGGGCTTCCATTTCTGAAAAAGCTGCGCGCAGAGCCGTTTTCGGCCCTGCGCGCAACCGTCGATTGACAAATTTCCTGCCCGTCTTTCTTGTCCGCAACCGCAAAAAGCGGTATGCTCTGCCCATCAAACAGACGCCGTGCGCGCCGGAATCGGAGGACTTCCCTTATGATATTGGCTGATAAGATCACTGCCCTGCGCAAAAAGGCCGGCTGGTCGCAGGAGGAACTGGCGGAGCAGCTCGGCGTCACGCGCCAGTCCGTGAGCAAGTGGGAGGGCGCGCAGTCCGTGCCCGATATGGATAAGGTCGTGCAGATGAGCCGTCTGTTCGGCGTGACGACCGACTTCCTGCTCAAGGACGAGCTTTCCGAGGAGGAGGACTACACCCGCGAGAACAAGGCGAAAAGCCCCGTCATCGGCGCGGTCAGCGGCATCTACTGGCTGCTCGTCACCGCCGTTTACCTCTTCTACACCTTCGGCCCCATGGGCAACGGACAGCCGAAATACAGCTGGTTCATCTGGGCGGTCGCGGGCGTGCTCTTCGGCGCGGTCATGCTGGTGGTAAAGCTCATCGCAAGGAGAAAGTGACCGCCGCGCGGTACATAGAAAAATGTCCGTTCTCCGAGAGGACGGACATTTTTTTGCGTTTTCGCCTAAAGGCATTCGGCACAGTAGGCGCGGATGTCGAACGCGTCCAGCGGGCTGGTCGCCTTGAGGTAGAGCGGGTGGTGCGGGTGTCCCTTGACCGAGCGCCGCCCCGCCGTGTACCACTGCGCGCCGTGCCGCTCGCCGATGGCGATCATGTCGGCAAGGCAGTCCTTGAGATACGCGCGCTGCTCGATGATGTTCCCCCACGCCGCCCACACGGCGGGCTGCTCGGAGAGCGAGAGGATGTAGTCGAACGCCTCCATGTTTGCGCGGTGGAGCGCCTCGTTGCACACGCGCTCCATGTCGTTCGGGCGCGTCGCGCGCTGGGCGTAGACGTTGAACATGAGGAAGCTGTCGTAGCCGTTGTTTTTCGCCACGCGCTCCACCGACTGAAGCGTAGGGTCGAGCCGATCCGGCTCGGCGGTCGAGGGATTGATGCCGATGCACACGAGCGGCTTTTCCCCGCGCGTGCCGAGAAGATATCGGTACTCCGTGTAAAAATCCGGCACATAGAGCCATTTCTCCGCGTCGTAGCCGCCGGACTGTCCGCTGCGCGCCATGGCGTCGGCAAAGGGCAGGATGGAAAGCTCCGCGGTCGGAGCGCTCGGGATGTGCGGCATGGTCGTTCCTCCGTTCTGCCGCGCCCGCGGGGCGGCAACCGTTTTCCGACATTTTACCTCATCCGGCGCCGTTCGGCAAGCCCGCATTTGGGGGCTTGCCTTTTTTCGTCTCTGTGGTATGATCTGTATAACAAATCATACTTTCGAGGTGAATAATATGAACACTCCGAACGGCAGACACGCATGGACCGTAACGGTCGGCAC
>OGLG01001952.1_pt1 | contig 10411 bp, 4 predicted proteins | sample 1572621 | NCBI WGS metagenome assembly OGLG01 (sample SAMEA2581912, study PRJEB24529) | metagenome | biome: Human gut stool | place: China | collected 2011 | reverse complement strand
ATTACTGAAATTTGCAAAGGAAGTCATAGCTGCTGCCCGGCTTTACGGATATGACGACAATGGTGAGGGCGAACTATAAACCGGGAAGAACACTTCCGGGGCGTGGACGATGCAATGTATGTCGGAACTCTGTTCAGGCTGCTGCATTTTTGTTTAAGGCGTAGAATTTTCCCTCGCAGATGTGGTCTTACCGCCAGTCTCTTGTTTATCAATGCACAACCGCTGTAAGAACTGTGCAGACATGCCTCCTATATTTTGTGTCGTCAAAATGACAGTCATGAGCTGTGCCGACAGTATTTACCTCTTGCGCATATAGAACTTATGTTCTATTATAATGCTTGAGAAAACTGAGAGGAGGACGGATAGATGGGACGGAATATTCTACACGTAGACATGAACGCATTTTATGCATCTGTGGAATGTCAGCGGCGCCCTGAACTGCGTCAAAAGCCGGTGGCAGTCTGCGGTGATCCAGAAGCCCGTCACGGAATCGTCCTTACTGCCAACTATGTAGCAAAGCCACGAGGCGTCAAAACCGGCATGACCATCTGGCAGGCGAAGCAGCTTTGTCCCGATCTGGTGGTGCTGTCTGCCGATATGAGGGAGTATATCCGATTCAGTAAGATGGCTCGCGAGATTTACGAGAAATACACCGACCAGATCGAGCCGTTTGGCCTTGATGAAAGCTGGTTGGATGTGACCGGCAGCGTCGGTCTGTTCGGTTCGGCCGTGAGTATTGCTGAAGAAATCAGCGAGCGGATCAAGTTTGAGTTGGGGATCACCGCCAGCATCGGCGTTTCCAACAATAAGATCACGGCGAAGCTGGGTAGTGACTATAAAAAGCCGGACGCCATCACCCGTATCGAGCGGGATAACTATAAAGAAATTGTCTATCCGCTGCCAGCAGCCGATCTGCTCTATGTTGGTCCTGCCACAGAGCGCAAGCTGCGTGGTGTTGGGATTTATACCATCGGGCAGCTTGCCGAGGCGTCGCCGAAGCTTTTGGAATACAAGCTGGGGAAAATGGGGCTGGTGCTGCACACTTTCGCCAACGGGCTTGATGTATCGCCTGTGCAGCGCAGTGATCATATCCGTGCCATAAAATCGGTAGGCAACAGCGCCACCACGCCGCGCGATCTGGTGAGCGACGATGATGTGCGTCTCATGCTGTATCTGTTGGCGGAAAGCGTCGCCTGCAGAATGCGGGAGCTGGCATCAAAGTGTACGGTGGTCGAAGTTGCTGTCCGGGATACGGAGCTGCATTGGTACTGCCGGCAAAAGAAACTGGCAGTTCCCACCTGCTCCAGTGCGGAGATCGCAGAAGTGGCGTTCGACCTGTTCCGTCGCAGCTATTCATGGATAGCGCCGATACGCAGCATCGGTGTGCGCGGCACCGATCTGGTAGATGCGACTATTGGTATACAAACGTCGCTTTTTGATAACGATAGGCGTCGGAGCGCGTGGGAACAAATCGACGTAGCCGTGGACAGGCTGCGGCAGCGATATGGCTATATGAGTGTGCGCCGCGCCATCACCATGTCTGACCCGGCATTGAGCTGCATCAATCCCAAGGATGATCATACCGTGCATCCGATAGGCTACTTCGCAGGATAGGGGGAATATCCATGGAACTTGAAAAGAAGTATGTGCCGGTGACAGTGCATTTTGACGCCAACGGGAAGATGCGTCCTATCGAGATCGAGTTTGACGAAATGCGCAGATATCATATCGACAAGATACTGGACGTGCGCCGCGCAGCCTGCCAAAGTGTAGGCGGCGTGGGAGAGAGATATACCTGCCGCATACGGGGCAGGGAGAGTTATCTCTGGTTTGAAAAAGGCCGCTGGTTCGTAGCAGCGAAGGATGGAAAATAAGAAGGAGGCTGCCGGCAACGCCGGCAGCCTCCCTTGCGTAGAGAAAACTACTTACCAATACTTGGGATACTTGCTGGTGCTCTGCTGTTTTTCGGCATATTGCCACCAGGGAACTTGGGTGGCGAAATCCGTCAGCTTATCCCAGAACTGATCGGCCAGCGTCCCCTTGTCCACGTAGACCGTGACAGTATAGGTCTTGCTGCTGCCATCCTCCATGGCGGCGGTGTAGGTCACGGCATTGGTGAAGTCCACCGTTTCACCGTTACCGGGCGTTAGGGACTTGACGCCGTTGGTGGCGATAACCGGGGTCAGCTTCGTCACATCTGTGCCGCGGGGCATGGTGATGGTAATAGTATTGGTGCTGTTGTTCACCGCGCCGGCCACACCGTTGATGGAGAAGCTGGTGATGCCCTTGACAGTCGTTGTGGCCGTCTCCCACTTACAGGTGATAGACACATCGCCCGCAGGCATGGTAAAGCGTCCGTTGGTGATGGTTTTGGTTTTGCCGCCCGCTGTTGCCAGCGTATAGGTCAGAGAACCAGACACCATCTGATAGCCGTTGTCGGGCGTTACGGTAACGATGATCTCGTCACCCGCATCCGCCTTGGTGCGGTTGGTGGTGATCGTACCGCCCTTGGGTGCGCTTATCGAAATCTTATACGCGCCGGTATCAGGCGTATCAGTGCCACTGCCGTAGGCGGGGATCTCCACCTTCAGGGCAGTGCTCTCGCCTCCGGCTGCACCCACAACAACGATGTAGATGTCACGGGCGCCCTCGGTCAGATTGCTGAGGGTGATGGTCGTCTCGCCTGCGCTGGCTGTACCATGGGTGGTGGATTTCATGATCTCATCCGCCGTGGGAGCCGCCGCGCCGTGGGTCACTACCTTGTAGAAGTAGTTGCCCGCCTCGCTGGAGGTAAATTTCACCGTTGCGGCAGTCTTACTGGTGCGGGTGGCAGAGCCACCGGACAGGGTGGGAGCGTTGGGGGCGGTGTACTTGATCTCAATCGTGTACTCCTTCGTGCTGACATCCTCGGCGGTAACGGTGAACTTGACCGGCGAGTTTATGGACATATTGCACATTACGTCGCCGTTGCTCCACCTGTACCCGCCATTCGTCGCATCATCATAACCATCCTTCATCTTCACGGTAGCCGATTCCGGATAAGTCAGCTTCAGGTATTTCATACCGATGCTGTTCAACACGGCCTTATCCGTATCAGAAGGCAGGGTCAAGGTGATTTCGGTTTCACTGATTTCCGCTCTTGCAAACGGCGTGGTGTCACCGGTCTGATTCAGCAGAACAGCGGCGGTAATATCCTTCTCACTGCTCTTGGCCTTGGTAATGATGATCGTGTACGCCTGGGTGTTGCCCTTTTCCGCTGTTACCGTAAAGGTCGCAGCCTTATCCAGCTCCATACCGCAGGCGGCGCCTTCCGTCCAATCCTTGTCAGGATCCCCTTCCTTGGTGACCGTGGCTAAATCGGAGATCGTCAGCTTCAGGATCTTCTCACTCAGCTTGCTGGTGTTTGTACCAGCGGGCAAGGTGATGGTGAACGTGCTGCCCGACCGGGATACCGCAGCGCCGGGAACATCCAGTTCTACTGCGGTCAGGGCATTTTCCGTGCTGGCCTGCTCGGGATCGACCTTGAAGAATGCCTTGGCGGTGATGCTCTTGCCGGTGTCAGGCATGATGAAGGTGGCAACGTTGTTGACATCCTCTGCAACGGTGTATGTCACATCCTTGTTATCGGCATCCTTGACCTCCCAGCGCTCCAGCATATAGCGTGAGCCGGGGGCAGCAGTGAGAATGACGCTCTGGCCCTCGTAAACGGGATATTGAGAGGTGCCGGTGTTCTCACCCACGGTGACTGTAGCGCTGCCCATAATCGAGTCATTTACCTCGGCGGTCACTTTGGCGAACTTCTTCTCGCGCAGGACTGCGGTAAACACATAGTTGCCGCCCGTCTCCAGTGTAAGCTCCGCACTGCCATCCTCATTGCGCGTGATTTTGCTCTCATCAACGGGAGTACCGTTGCTGGTGATCTCCCACTTATCCAGTACATAGCCGTCCTCAATTGAGTAGGCTCTAAGCGTTACGCTGGCACCAGCAACGAGGCAGTCGCGCTTATCACTGTAATAGCAGGCGCTGCCGCTGCCGCTGCCAAGTTGGACGCTGCAATTAAGCGTGGCCTGCACATAGGCGTCACTCGATTTAAGCTGGATCGGTACACCGGAAAGTTCAGTCTCCGCTTGGATGGTAACGTCGTTTTCCGGCATAGTGAAAGTAAAACTTCTCTCTGTCGTCGTAAATTCGCCCAGGCCTGTGATGTTCCATTTTTTCAGGACATGCTGCCGTATACCTGTTGCGCTGGTAATGACATAAGCGTCTTTATCATAATGGACGCTGCCCAAAGGTGTAGCTGCGTTAATGGCAAATGCACCGAAATTCACAGTGACCTGCTCTCCCGGAACAGCCTTTGTAATCGTCTTGCCGGAGGCATCCTTAAATTCCTCTGTATACAGCCAGCCATTCAGGATGTTTTCACTTTCGTCAATGACTGTAAAGCCACGAAGTCCCTGCTTATCATGATTGAGTTTAAACTTAATACCGGGGATCACGATCTCCAGCGGGGCGCTGGTCTTTCCAGCCGAATCAACACCCACAATATACAGATACTTGGTTCTACAATTCGTCATACCGCTGACAGTGATCGTGTTGGTCGCAGCCATCGTACCCGTATTTGTGTTAGCCGAAGTGGTATCCACCACCACAGGTGCGGTTTGCTGCTCGTCATACAGGGCATAGTAGTAATTGCCTGCTGCGGAAGCATTAAACGTCACTGTAGCCGTTTCCTTGTCAGTACGCTTTGCAGAACCGGCACTAAGGGTCAATTCCTCGCCAGCTTCACCCGTATATTGCTGGACTTTTACATCATAATGATAGGCGGTTTTATCTTCGGTCATGATGTAACAGTTACCTCTAGAGTGATCATAAAAATCCGCATCAGTCTTCAGAGTTACCGGTATGTAGAATTTTTCCGTATAGTTTTCTTCTACATTTTTTAGAGTCACCTTGGATTTCTTTGCAGTGCCGGATACTTCGCTTCCTATCTGAAATTGGAAGCCAAATTTTGCCCTTGCAGTCGCGGTGGGACTCTTATCCTCTGATGTTGGTAAGGTTTCAACATAAAGGACGATTGTTCCTGCATGATAGGTCGTGGTCGCACCGGTCGTCTTCACATCGGCGCATTCTTCCAACTTAGTTACGTGCTGAATATCTACTTTTTTCAAGTTTTTCTCCGGTGCAGGAAAATCATCACGCAAATTAAAGTTTGTAAATGAATACTCGTCAATGCTTGCTAAATACGGCCATTCCGGTTCTGCCGCATATGCCTTTGGTGCAGTTATTACAAGGAAGCTCATGGCCATGAGCAGGCAAAGGAGCAGTGATACGGTCCTTTGCCATTTTGTTACTTTCATGGCTCTCTCCTTTCTACTTAAAATGGTGTCCGTAGCTGGTCTGATGATCCGCTACGTCGCTGTTCTCTGCCACCTTATCCCAAAACTGTTGAGAAATGCTGCGCTCAAAGATAACGGTGACGGTATAGTTTCTGCTCTCCGTACCCAGCGTTACGGTATAGGTCAGCGGGCTGGAGAGATTCACGACCTCGCCGGATACTGGACTGACCACAGCTCCCGCAGGAATGGTAACGACCGGCGCTACCGCCGTGACATTCGTTCCCACCGGCAGCTTGACAGTGATGGTTCCGGCACTCTGGTCGATCTCACCATCTACCCCCAGGACGGAGAAGCCTGTGATCTTTGCCGTGCTGGTCGAGGGCGTATCATCATCGCCTCCGCTGCTCTTTGCAGAGATCGGCTGACCGCTCTTGTTCAGCACAGTAACGGTGTAGGTGCGGCTTGCCAGATCATTGTCGCCACCAAGCGTGAACGTGGCTGCATTGGCAAAGTCCACCGCGATACCGGAGGTCGGCGAGCAGCTTCTGCCGGTAAATTCGATGTCCGTGACCAGCTTGGTGCTGGTCAGCTTGGAATCGTCCACACTGGAGACGGTGATGGTGTTCTTGGCATGATCAATGACGCCATTGTACCACTCGCCGCCAGCCTGCACACGGAAGCTGGTGATCTCTGCCTGCGCCTTGGATACGACCTTAATACGGTAGGTATTCTGTACCGTCTTATCGCCGGAGGTCACGGTGAAGGTCTTCCAGTCAGAGAAGTCCATCGCCTTCTTTCCGTCCAAAGACGGGTCGGAGGTCGCTTTGTAAGAGAGGCTGGCACTGAGATACATCTTCGAGGTATCCACACCGGCGTTCACCGTAAGCAGAATCTCCGTTGCCCCATCGGATGCGTTGGTGACTTTCTTTTCCAGAATGTCCGTTGCGTTCAGCACGCTGTTTTGCAGCTTGATGCTGTTGACATCCAGCTCGGCACCGGCAGCGCCCACATCGCCATGATTCACGGTGACATAATAGGTCTTAGTGGCTTTTCCGTCCTCAGCCATCACGGTAAAGGGCTGCTTGACGCCCTCTACGAAGGTCGTGGGAAGATTCGGAGCAAGAAGCGTCGCTCCCTCCGCCATCGTCACGGTTGGGGTCAGGTTCGTCAAGGGCATACCGTTGGGCACCGTAACAGTGATGGTGTTCTCACCGCCTTCGCCGCCCTCGGTGATAACGCCTGGCTTGCCCTCGATCTCGAAGCCGGTGATGGAAGCATCCATAGACAGCTGCCGGGCAAAGGGAAAGCGCCGGTTATACAGCGAATACGGATGTCCAGTACCTCCCGCCTCCAGGAAGTTCAGATACCATTGGCTGGCATAGCACCCCTGATAGGTCGCCATGGCGTTATTTATGACGCCGGTGGTGTGGTGGAAGTAACCGCTGGGATTTACAAAGCTGTCCACCCAGTTTTGGATCACGCTCTTCCCCTGTCCGTCGGAGAAGCGGGGATCGGTGTGGCAGTCGATGCCCATAGCGGAAAGCGCACAAATGACCTGAGCTGCCGTTTCACTGTTGACAGCACCCCATGCCTTGAAGGAGTAGTCCGCACTCATTCTGGTGATGATAATGCTTACGCCTTCCTCCAGCTTTGCGCGCACCCGTTCACCATAAACCTCGTCATTGGCATACGGCGCGATGGACTGCATGAGCATAGCGACCATATCCGTGTCAAAGCCATCAGACAGATAGACGTGATTAAGGATCACATTCATAAAGGCATCCCGTGTCCAGATCGCGTTGTCAGGGACCGTGTAATTACCCATATCCAATGAGATCAGGCCGAAAATAGGGCCGTTTATGGTGTACGTTCCCGCGTAGTTATACATGGTCGCTGCAAGGTTGTCCACCTCGTTGCCCTTGCTGTCAGTAAACGGCTGACCGCCGTTGTACTGCGCAAGGTTAGAGCAGTCAAATCCTCGTGCTGTCAACATCATGATGGTGCGGGCAATGTTGGTCATTGCCACACTTGTGGTGGTGTCCAGATCGCTGATCTGCCCGGCAAGGTCATAACCACCATCGTAGTTTGCCAGCTTTCCCTGATAGAAGCCGAGGTTCATCCACTCCCAGTCATCATCCGCCGTACTGGAGTATCTGGTGATGATCTTATTGACAACGTTTTTCAGATCGTCCTTATACTCGTTTTCGGCTACCGCACCGGTAAAGGAAACATTGACATTGTAGGTGTTCGTATTCCCGTTTTCCGCCGTAACAACGTAGGTGACGGTCTTCGAGAAATCCTGCTTTACACCGGACGCGGGAGAAACCGTGGCAAACGGAGATACCTCAATCACAGGTGCGAAGGAGGTCGCTGTTCCCGCGGGCAGTTCCATGGTGATCTCGCCCGTATTGTTGTTGATAACGCCCTGCACCGAGCCATAGCGGAAGGACAGAATATTGTTGCCCTTTGCGGCAGGAGTGCGTGTGATCTTGACAGTCCACGTCCGCTCGACGCCGTTCTCGGCCGCGACCACATACTCGTTGTCACCCTCGCTCAGTCTGTCGGGTACACTTTTCCGTGTCGCAAACTCCGAGATCACGATCTTCGGCTGCACAGAGGCAAGATCCGTTGCGTAGGGGATGGTGATCTCCACAACGCCGGTATCTGCATTGATCGTGCCGATCGCATCACCGATGCTGTAAGACTCGATGGCGTTCTGAGAAGACGCCTCTGCCGTTATGGTGACGGTATAGGATCTTTCAAGCTCATAGGTGCGGTTATAGACAGTAAGCGTTTGTGTTTTGCCGCCGCTGAAGTCAAACGTGCCGCTGTCCATATTGGTATGCGTGCCCGTATGCGTAATAGTAGGACTGATCGCGGTAAGGTCTGTCCCCACCGGCAGATTGAGGGTGATCGTTCCGTTTTCCTCGTCGATCTTGCCGTATCTGATCACACCGTCCGCCGTTGTTACTGAAAAAGCACTTGCGACCGTATAGGGATCACCCTCTTCGACCACGACATTCCAGTAGGCAGACAGATCTGCGCCCATGTCAAAGCCGTATTCATCAATAGTAGAAACGCCGTCATAGACAATGCCGGTTGTTTTTTCCCACGGAGTAATGTTATATACAACTCTGCCACTCTTCAACGAGCCTGCTACCTGTGAGATCTTGAGCCAATCGGACAATTCAATGGTAGGTGCAGGCAGCTTGGCAAAATCCGTGCCTTGCGGAAAACGAATGGTAACCGTCTTGCTTGCCGTATCAACTACGCCCACGGAATCCCCCACCGCGTACCGATCAATGGCCGGTTCCGTGATGCGGTTATTTTCTACAAAATCTAGGTAGTACGGCGCGGCGACCTCAACCAGTGCCTGATAATAGTCCTTGCTGTATCTTCGCAGGTATCCACCGGTATATGTGTTATACGCATCATACTCCAGTACTTTGCGCATGACATCTTCCGCGTCGGCACTGTTCCAATCGTGGTACTCAAGAAGCACCATACCACCCTGAGGATAGTTTTCGGCACTCCCTGCAACTGCAAAGCCAATGCTCCGTGCGGTCTGATAGAGCATATTGAACTGCACGGGCTGATAGTCGCCCACAGCAAGAGAACCGCTGCTGCGAGCCTGATACATCGCCTCCAGCTTGGCGCTGTACGCTCTGAACAGGTTCGTCAGCGGCTCCACCAGATAGTCGATGATCTCGTTGACTTCTTCATCTGTATTCTTGCTGTTGTTGCGGGCCGGGTCCGCGATAATATAGAATGGATATTCGCGCCCATCCGCAGCTTTGGCCGTATAGAGAACCGGGGAGGAATGATCGGCAGGCAGGCTTTCCTGACAGGTAAACGTCGTGCCGGAGATCACGTTTTTCCCGGCATAGTCGCTATAAAAGCTGGCAGGGGAAAATGTAGAGCTTCCGCCTTCTGGAATCGCCACTCTCACCAGGGGGCCGACACCGAAAGACTTTGCTTCGCGCGAGTAAAACCTGCCTTCGGTATCTTTCAGAGAGAAAAACTCACCGTAATCGGCAGCCTTTCCGCCAGTCCACCCTACAAGATAGGGCCACGTTGTACTGGTCAGGTCGTCCGTTGTCCATGCGTATGTATTTGTGGGGAGAAGTATCAGCAGGGTTAGGCATAGCGCCAACAGATGCTTGAATAATTTGTGGGTTCTCATCTTCATCTTGGTTGATCTCCCAATTATGCTATTTGCATAGGGGAGATCCAGACATATACAGCCCAGATCTCCCCTGTGGTGGGGGCGGCAGGATCACTGCCGCCCCATAGGATCAATTAGAAGTGGGGCGTGTAATCTACAGTCAGGAACCAAGTAAAGAGAGGCGCATTGCCAAGGGCGTAGTCAGCTGCGCCGACCATGGGCACCTTGCAAGTGGGCGTATATGCGCCATCCATGTAGCACCAGCCGGACATCTGGCCGGCAGAGAACTCGCCCAGACCATTCAGGGTCGCCAGATAGGTGTCGCTGCAGTTCGTGGTGCCAGTGAAATAAGTGCTCTGCGCGAAGGAAATGAAGTCCTTCATGACATCCATCACGCTGTCGGTAGCGGCGAACACCTTGCCCTGATTATAATAGGCAGCCAGAGCGTCTTCAATCTGGGACACATTCGTTGCAAACTGAGTGCCATACGTAGATGCGTTCAGTTCGGTGAAGTCGATTGCATAGGTATCCTCAGTGACCTCAAAGCTGGTTGCGGTATCGATAACAGCAGTGACAATGTAGGAGCGAGTCACGCCATCCTTGGTCGCTGTTACGATGGGGCGGGTCACATTCAGATTGATCATGCCACTAGCGTAGTTGCCGCCCAGAGTGGCGCCATTAACCGCGGTGATGGTCGCATCAACAGAGGCCTTGCTGCCTTCCCAAGTATAGCTACCGGACACATAATAAGCAACGCTGGTGTCGGTCCAGTCAATGTTGTTGTTCACATAGTAGGTGTTGCCCATGTAGTTGTTCTGAACAACAGAACCATAAACCGTGATTCCAGCAGTAGTAGAACCCAGCTTAGTTCCCGTGATAGCGAGAGCATCGTCACTGGAGATAGCAATGT
>OGLG01001946.1_pt1 | contig 10417 bp, 8 predicted proteins | sample 1572621 | NCBI WGS metagenome assembly OGLG01 (sample SAMEA2581912, study PRJEB24529) | metagenome | biome: Human gut stool | place: China | collected 2011 | reverse complement strand
TTTCGGCAAAAATTATGCCAGCGGCGGCGTGGACTATACCCTGCGCGCACCGTCTTGTGGAAGTGGGTTTACCGGTTCAGACGATTCAGAGCGCGGTACGCCCCAAAGCAATGAGTGGGACGCGGTGCTGGACAAGAACAGCGGCTATGTCAAAAACTGGAACGACATATATTCGTGGGGGCAGGACACATCAAGTTACGAATCGTCGTTCCGTGCGGTTCGCGGGTACAATTCGGCCCGCAACGGGGACATCGACAATGCTACGGGCTCCGGCCCGAATCTCGGTTTCCGCCCCGTCCTTGAAGTCCTGAACCCTGACGAACTGGGCTCTGACGGACTGAAGGCCGTTACCCTTGACCTTGGCGGCGGCAAGCTGGGCGGCAGCTCCGATGCTATTCACATCATCGTGAAAACCGGCAGCGAGTTTACCGCGCCTGCGTCCGACGGCATGACCCGCCCGGACGAAAATACAGATAGCTACTTCATGTGGCTCGGAAGCAACGGCAAGCTCTACGCGCCCGGCGACAGTGTTCCGGCGGACGTTACCAAGCTCACGGCGCAGTTTGCTTTATCAGAGCAGTTTACCCTCACCCCCGGCGGCAGATATTATTTTGACCTTTCGGCGATGAATATTCCCGGAAAGGTAAACGGCAGACTGCCGGACAGCACCCTGCACTATGTTCCCTTTACCTATGCGGGAACAATAGAAGCCTACAAGCTCACATCTGCGATGGCAACCACCGAGGAGTATGCACAGAAGAATAAATATCCCCACAGCCTGTTCATTGCAGACCATACCGTAACGAATAATGTAAGCTGGGATGCCCTGAATACCGCAGATCTGATTTTCGGCAGGGACTATGCCGCAGGCGGCGTGGACTATACGCTGCGTGCGCCGTCCGTGGGAAGTGGTCGTAGAGGCTCGGGTAATGATATAGAATGCGGCACGCCCCAAAGCAACGAATGGGACAGGATACTGGACAAGAACGACGAATACATCAAAAACTGGTTTGAGATGTATTCGTGGGGGCAAGATACTATTGAACATGGTACGGAGCTGTACCGTGCGGGTCGCGGGTTCTACCCCGCCCGCCAATGGGACTGCTTCTTTGATATAGAAGAACGCCCATTCCGCGGTTTCCGCCCCGTTCTTGAGCTGCCGACAGATCTTGCCGCCGACAGCCTGAAAATAGTAGAGTTGCTAACGGGTGAATTTATGCCCGGCGAGCAGCAGAACTGGATCAATATTATCGTGAAAAAGGGCGAGAGCTTCACTGCACCCTCTGCCGAGGGGCTGCCCCGCCCGGACGGCATTTCGGCAGATGCACAGCTGTGGTGGGTAGACGAAAATTCAAACTTCTACAAGCCCGGCGATACCGTTCCCGCAGATGTTTCGGCACTTACCGCTTTATGGGGCGGCTTCGGTCTGTTTTTGGATCGCGGCGACGGCGAGGTCGAGGTCACGCCGGACAATTATACCGATATTTTCGGCGACGGAACTGCCTCCTTTGTTCTGCCTAAGGGCAAGATCCTTTCTACTCTTGTGGAATCAGGGAATCTGACACCCAAGGATATTTTGGAAATTTATTCGACCGGCAAGCTTGAAAGGTACGGCAGTGTTTTCCCGAATCTGAAGCTCAAAAATGCCGACCTGACCTCTGTGCGCCTGAGCGAAAAGTATATCGGAAATGGATGCCCGCTCTTTATCACGGCGGACGGAAAGAATACCGTCGGAAGCCTGAACGAAATTTGGAGGAGCAGTAACACTCTTTCCATCCTCGGCGACGGCTCGCTGACGCTGAACAGCGCACTGACGCTTGGCCGATACACCCAGTACGGCGGCGGCAGCGTTACTATGACGGACGGGCTGGCAGCGTACGATCTTACCGTAGACAGCGGCTCGCTTACCGTAACGGGCGATACGCAGGCCATTACGCTGCGGAATCAAGATCTCGGCTATCTGGAAATAGGCGATGGTGCGCGGCTGTTCACGGGCTCTTCGGCACAGGATGCCACAGAGGCTGTTATTCCGCAGCTTTCCGCTGAAATGCAGGAACTGTATCAGCGCTATCTGGCGGGTGACAACACGCTGACAAATGAAGAGTTTGCCGCGCTGAACAACGCATTCATAGAGCGGGTTAACGCTATCTCCCAGCAGCTTCCGGGCAAGGCCTATGTGCGTATCACGGGCGCTTGGGATGTGACCTATCAGCCCGGCACAAACGGCTCGGGCAATGCGGTCACAGATATTAAGTTCTATAACGATGCTCTCACGCTGAAAGGTAAACTGTTCACCCGCACAGGCTACACGCAAGTAGGCTGGGCGACGACAGACGGCGGCGAAAAGGTGTACGGCTTTGATGATGTTTATACCAAAAACGAGGCGCTGACGCTCTATCCTGTGTGGAACACGAATAAATATACAATTACCTTTGATACCAACGGCGGCAGCGAGATCGCTCCGATTACGCAGGACTATGGCACGCAGATTGCCGCTCCCGCCAACCCTACAAGAAAAGGTTATACCTTTAAGGGATGGGATAAGGAAATTCCCGAAACCATGCCGTCGGAGAATATAACGGTTAAAGCACAATGGGAAATCAATCAGTATACAATAGCCTTTGATACCAACGGCGGAAGTGAGATTGCACCTATCACGCAGGACTACGGTACGAAAATTACCGCCCCTGCCGACCCGACAAGAAAAGGCTATACCTTTAAGGGCTGGGATAAGGAAATCCCCGAAACCATGCCTGCGGAGAATATGACGGTTAAAGCACAATGGGAAATCAATCAGTACGCAATAACCTTTGATACCAACGGCGGAAGTGAGATTGCACCTATCACGCAGGATTACGGTACAGCAATTACCGCCCCTGCTGACCCGACAAGAAAAGGTTATACCTTTAAGGGTTGGGATAAGGAAATCCCCGAAACCATGCCGGCGGAGAATATAACGGTTAAAGCACAATGGGAAATCAATCAGTACGCAATAACCTTTGATACCAACGGCGGAAGTGAGATTGCACCCATTACACAGGATTACGGTACAGCAATTACCGCCCCTGACAATCCGACAAGAGAGGGCTACACCTTTATCGGCTGGGATAGGGATATTCCCGAAATCATGCCCGCCGAGAATATTACTGTCACGGCACAGTGGAAAATCAATCGGTACACAATCACCTTTGACACCGCAGGCGGCAGCGATATTGCACCCATTACGCAGGACTACGGCACAGAAATTACCGCCCCTGACAATCCGACAAGAGAGGGCTACACCTTTATCGGCTGGGATAGGGATATTCCCGAAATCATGCCCGCCGAGAATATTACTGTCACGGCACAGTGGAAAGACAGCGAAAAGCCCACGGGCGAAATTAAAATCAGCGAGAACAGTTGGAAAGCGTTCCTTAACAATATCACCTTCGGTCTGTTCTTTAAGGACACGCAAACGGTGACGATCACCGCAGCCGACAACAGCGGCGAAACGGTAACGGTTGAATATCTGCTGTCAGATAAGGAATTGACAAAAGCGGAGTTTGACGGAATGACCTTCACAGCGTACACCGCACCGTTCGGCATTGATCCCGATAACGAATATATTATCTATGTCAGACTGACCGATAATGCAGGCAATACGGACTACATCTGCTCGGACGGTATTGTGCTTGACGGAACAAGCCCCGTTATCACCGGCATTGAGGACGGCAAGACCTACTGCGAGGCGCAGATAGTTACCGTTGACGAAAAGTATATCGATACCGTGAAGGTGAGCGGCAATACGGTTACCCTTGACAGCAATAATCAGTTTACTCTGAATCCAGCGGAGGGCGAACAAACGATTGTTGTGACCGACAAGGCAGGCAATGAAACAAGGGTTATCGTAACCGTGAACGACGGACACACCTATAAGTGGCAGAGCGAAAACGGGCAGTATTGGCAGAAGTGTAAATTCTGCAATCACGAAACTGCAAAAAAGGATATTCCGACCATTAACATCAGTGGTGCAGATAAGGTTTGCCGGATGCAGGATTACAAATTCAGCTTTACTTTGCCGGAGGGTGCTACCGACGCAGCCTACGGATACGAGTTTATCGGTCTGGGCGACGGTCCTCTTACCCCTACTTTTGAAGGCGGTATGTACTGCGGCGTTATAAAATCCGCCGCCTATCCGGCAGAAGAAACCAGCTTCAAGCTGATCGTAAGTGCAAAGACCGCTGACGGATTTGAGTTCTCTGCCGAAAAGACCGTAGCCATTCAGAACGAACATTCCGGCGGAACAGCAACCTGCACGGAGCAGGCAACCTGTGAGATTTGCGGTGAGAAGTACGGCGATCTGAAGCCGCACAGCTATTCAGTCAAGTGGTCAACGGGTGAAGCAAGCCATTGGCACGAGTGTACCGAGTGCAGAGCAAAAACGGATGAAGCCGAGCACACGGATACCAACAAGGATCATAAGTGCGATGTTTGCGACAAGGTTTTGAGTGAGTGCACAGATACCAATAAGGATCACAAGTGCGATCTCTGTGGCAAGGCACTCAGTGAGCACTCCGGCGGTAAGGCCACCTGCAAGGATAAGGCAAAGTGTGAGTTCTGTGGTGAAAGCTACGGAGAGTTGAATGCAAACAACCACTCTGATTTGAAACACTTCCCAGCAGTGGCGGCGACCAAGACTGCCGAGGGCAATATCGAATACTGGTACTGCGAAGGCTGTGGTAAATATTACAGCGACAAGGACGGTACAAAGGAAATCAAAAAAGCCGACACCGTAACGGCGAAGCTGAAGGACGATTTCAAATCTCCGCAGACCGGCGATACAAGCAACCTTGCTTTGTGGATTGCCTTGCTGTTTGTCAGCGGCGGTGCTGCCATTGGTACAACGGTTGTAAGCAGAAAGAAAAAGTACAACAGATAATTGAATAGCATTCCCTTGCTCCAGCTTCCGAGCAAAACAAAAGCGTCGTAGAAATACGGCGCTTTTTTGTTACCCGGAAGCGACAAACAGCGGCTTTTGAATGACGGACGATAAGGATACCGCCGCCAAAATAAAGCCGCTCATATCGAAAGAAAACACCCAAAATCGTCCCGAAACCATACAGCGGGGTCAGGTTTTGGGCGTTTCTGCGTTTCGGGAGCAAATCGGCAATTCGGCAGTGAAAAGGAGGTGGCCCCTATGCCCCGTATGCCGAAATACCTCAAGAGAGAATGGGCGTTCTTTCTTGATGAGCGTGGCAGGAAGAAATACAACGAGCTTTGCAGGAAATGCGAAAGGAGCTGCAAGCAGAGCTTTCGTGCCGCCGTTATCCAATGCCCGCACTATCTATCAAAAAGGAGAACAAGACAATGACAGACTATTCGAACAACACCCCAGCAAAGCTGGAAATCATCATGGCAAGCGAGATTATACCCAAGGAGGTGCGCTGGCTGTGGTATCCGTATATTCCTTTTGGCAAGGTCACACTGCTGCAAGGCGACCCCGGAGACGGCAAGAGTAAGCTGATGCTTTCTCTTGCCGCTTTGCTTTCCAAGGGAGCACCGCTGCCCTTTGCCGATGACCGTTATCTATCAGACCACCGAGGGCGATGCAGACGATACCGTTGTGCCGAGATTTAATGCGGCAGGTGGTGATGGAGACAGGCTCATCTTCATCAATGAGGACGAAAAGAGCCTGACCTTCGGGGATGACCGTATCCGTGAAGCCGTGGAGAAGTACCACGCCAAGCTACTGATTCTCGACCCGATGAGTTCGTATATCGGTGACACCTGCTCGATGAACAACGCCAACGAAACGAGAGCCGAGTTTAACCACCTGATTGCCATTGCCAAGGACACCGGCTGCGCCATTGTTATCATCGCCCATATGAACAAGGCGCCCCCTATATCGCACCAACGGCTCTATCGACATTGCCGGTGCGGCGAGAAGCATTCTTGCTGTCATACGCACGGCAAATAAGCAGAACCCCGCCGAGCGTTATCTGGTGCAGGTCAAGAGCAATCTTGCACCGATGGGGTCGGCTATTCTCTTTGAGGTAGCCGACAAGGGCGTAAACTTTCTTGATGAGATGGAGCTAAGTGCGGAGGATGCTTTCTCTGTTTCTGCGCCGAGGATGGGCAGACCGAATGCCCGTGAGGAAGCGGCAACGGATTTTATCCGTTCCCTGCTGGCGGGCGGTGATGAGAATGGCAGAAGGAAATTGGAGCGTTATCCGAGTAGAGAAAATCTCCGCAGAGGGAGCGCAGAAAACCGAGTGACACAACGAGCGCAAGAACGAAAGCTACGCAAATCTCAATGTAGACACCGAGCAAATTGCCCGCAATGTTCACTTCAAGGACACGGGCGGTTTGACCTACAACGAGTATTTCCAGCGGCTCATTGACGAGGGCAAAATCTCCACAAGAGGACAGAAAGCCGGTGCAACCATTTTTAATGAGTTGGTCATTGATGTGAACACAAGGTACTTTGAGGAACACGGCGGCTACGAATATGCCAGGCAGTTCTACGAGGAAGCCTACCGTTTCGGCTGTGAGATTTACGGCAAGGAGAACATCATGTCGGCGGTTATGCATGCCGATGAAATCAACAAGGCGGTGTCCGAAGAACTGGGCAAGCCGGTCTACCACTACCACCTGCACATCGTGGCAATCCCCACCGTCCGAAAAGAAATCCTGTGGTTGAAACGCTGCAAGGACGAAGCCCTGAGAGGTACGGTCAAGGAGGTCATCAACCAAGTTTCCCACTCAAAGAAGTGGAAGAACACCGTTCCTCTGCTGGACGAAAACGGGCAGCAGGTTATCAGCAAATACGGAAAGCCGATGTTCCGCAAGTCCTATTCCGTTCTGCAATACAAGCTCTTTGCGCATATGACCGAGGCTGGCTTCACCGACTTTGAGCGTGGCGTATTAGGCAGCACAGCGGAGAATCTGAGCAGCCTGGATTATCAAATTCAGAAGGACAAGGAACGACTTGCCCACATTCAGGAACGCATTGAAGCCAAGCAGGTACGCTATGAACCTGCTCACGAAGTCCACAAGACAATGGCAGAGATTGAGGGTATGGGGCAGAAAACCCTCACCGGTAAGATTGCCGTTTTCAAGGACGATTATCAACAGTTCACGGCACTTGCCAAGGAGGGTATCACAAGCCGCAGTGAAATCCAAGATTTGAAAAGCAGCGTTTCCTACTATCAAAGGCAATATTTCAATGCGTCCTCTGCCGTGGAACGATTGCAGGAACGCTATGACCGGCTCAAAGAAAAATGCCAGCCGTTTTTGCAGGCACTGGAGCACTTCCCAAAGCTGGTGGAAGTCTTTGTAGAGAAGGTCAAGGAGCTTTTCAGCATCAAGGAAGCGCAGGAGCGCAAGGAACGGGAGGACAGAGCAGCCGCCCGAAAAGAACAATCCAAACACCGTCGGGGCAGAAATGATTGGGAAAGATAATCCCTTCCATTACTATCCCGACTTTTTAACTTCTTCAACACTTGAATTACGGAGGTACGAAAATGAAAGACATTACAAGCACGATTACCAAGCCCCTCGCCGTCCTCGGAGAGAATGGCAAAGGCTACACAAAGAAAGCCAACTTCATTTCGTGGAACGGCAATGCCGCCAAGCTGGACATCCGAGAGTGGCATCCAAACCACGAACGCTGCGGCAATGGTATCACGCTCACGGAGGACGAGGGCAGGAACCTTTATGCTGCGCTGAAGGCAATCTATGAAAAGTAATAATCCTTTTTCGGCTGGTAACGGGGCGTTCGGAAACGGACGCCCCTATTTTTACAGAGGTAGTTGATGACCGTGGAGAATATGAAAACCGGCTTTGTGGAGAGAATCGGCGGCACGATTTTCGTTGTCAACGCAATGCCTGCAGAGAAAGCAAAGCACACGCAGGAGGAGCTTGTAAAGGCTCTGATTGCAAAAGAAGCAATGGCTTTGCAGGAAGTGGAGGTTGCCTGATTGATTTTACGCACAGCTATGCGCTTTGGAGATTTTTCAAAAAATATCTCAAAACCACTTGACAGAAAGGCGAGATTTTGCGTGACACAGGAGGCTTGCTTGAAGCAAAGGGATACGAGGTGCGTGTGCTTGACCTGATTTAAATGGAAAAGAGTCATTGCTACAATCCGTTTGTATATTTGCGTGATGATAACGACATTCAGCGTTTGGTAACTAATCTTTTTAAAAGCACCACTCCGAAAGGCTCACAGTCTAACGATCCGTTTTGGGACACGGCGGCTTCAATGCTGCTTTTGGCATTGGTGTTTTATCTACACTACGAGTCACTGGAAGAAGAACAGAACTTTGCTATGGTTATGGAAATTCTCAGAGCAGGTTCAATCGAGGACGAGGAAGATACAAGATCTTCTCCCCTTGACGAATTATTTGCCGAACTTGAAATGAAAAATCCTGACCACATTGCTTTGAAGTATTACCGTTCATATCATTCTGGTGCAGCTAAAGCCTTGAAGTCAATACAGATAACTCTTGCGGCAAGATTTGAAAAATTCAACCTTGAAAGCCTTGCGGCTTTGACTTGTACGGATGAGCTTGACTTGCCTTCTATGGGTGAGAAAAAGGTTGCGTTGTATGCCCTGATACCTGACAACGATTCGAGTTTCAATTTCTTGGTATCAATTCTTTACACACAGCTTTTTCAGCAGCTGTTTTATGCTGCTGACCATATTCACGGAGGTTCGCTACCCGTTCCCGTTCATTTTTTGATGGACGAGTTTGCCAATGTTTCATACCTGATGACTTCGACAAAATTCTTTCAGTTATGCGTTCCCGTGGTGTATCGGTCAGTATTATCTTACAGAACCTTGCACAGCTCAAGGCACTGTTTGAAAAGCAATGTGAGAGCATTGTAGGTAACTGCGATGAGTTTCTTTACCTCGGCGGCAATGAACAGAGTACACACAAATATGTTTCGGAGCTTCTCGGCAAGGAAACGATTGATACCAACACCTACGGCAAGAGTACAGGACACAGCGGTAACTATTCAACTAACTACCAAATCAGCGGCAGAGAGCTTATGACACCTGATGAAGTCAGGTTGCTTGATAACCGATATGCAATCCTCTTTATACGAGGTGAGCGACCGATAAAGGACTTCAAGTATGACATACTGAAACATCCTAATGTCAGTCTGACGGCTGACGGTAAAGCCGATGTTTACAGACACGGTGAAGTCAGAGATGATATTGCCACTATTTCTGTCGGCAATTTCTCAAAAGAAGAAGTTGAGGATATTGATATATCCGAAACAAGCTATGAACTGTTGTCCGATGAGGACTTGCAGGAAATTTATAAAATATAGGAGGACTTTTTATTATGAATATTTCTAAAAGACTTTCACAGAGAAAGAATAACAGACTTCCGATGAACGGTAAGGTTAAGAAAGGCTTTCGTACTTACTGTATGATTGTGATTGCAACTGTACTCGCTGTATGTTGCTTTACGGTAACGGCGTTTGCAGCAAAAGAAAGCGGCGGCAATGCACTTACAGCAATTAATAACCTTTTGACCTTTATCTTCGGACTTATCAGAGCAGTCGGACTTATCCTCACAGGCTTCGGCGTTGTGCAGATTGGTCTTTCGCTCAAATCACACGACCCATCACAAAGAGCCAACGGCTTCCTTACCCTTGCAGGTGGTGTCATCATCACCTTTGCAAAGGAAATCCTTAACCTTATTATCGGCTCTTAATCAAAACAGGAGTATGAGTTTTATGACCCATACCCCATAATTTTTAAGGAGGTGCTTTAATGTCCGATATCAGAATTTACAAAATGCACTTGACACCTGGAACGCTAAAATTACAGAGATTTGGTCTCTCGTGCTGACATCTCCGAAAGACTTTAAGGGCGGCGGTATCTGGACGGCGATTGAGAATGTAACTTCTGCCGTGCAGGCTATCGGATTAGCATTACTTGTGCTGTTCTTTGTCATAGGAGTTGTAAAAACCTGCGGCAGCTTTGCAGAGGTAAAGAAGCCCGAACACGCAGTTAAGCTGTTTGTCCGGTTTATTCTTGCCAAAGCCGTCATTACAAACGGAATGGAGCTTATGCTGACTCTGTTCAATATTGTACAGAGTACAATCGCAACGATTATGACATCAGCAGGCTTGGAAACGGCAACGCAAACTATGTTGCCTGATGAAATGGTAACAGCAATAGAAAACTGCGGATTCTGGGAGAGTATTCCTCTGTGGGCGATAACGCTTATCGGAGGTCTTTTTATAACCGTATTGTCTTTTATTATGATAATGACCGTGTATGGAAGATTTTTTAAGCTATATATGTATACGGCTCTTGCTCCAATTCCCCTTTCTACTTTTGCGGGAGAATCCTCACAGAACGTCGGCAAGAGTTTTATCAAGAGCTATTGTGCAGTTCTGCTTGAGGGAGCAGTCATTG
>OGLG01001945.1_pt1 | contig 10426 bp, 9 predicted proteins | sample 1572621 | NCBI WGS metagenome assembly OGLG01 (sample SAMEA2581912, study PRJEB24529) | metagenome | biome: Human gut stool | place: China | collected 2011 | reverse complement strand
GTCTACGGCTGGATGTACATGCTGGTGTGGGGATCGTCCTACACCTCGCCCATCGACGCTTCGATCATCTCGACCCTCGGTCCCGCCGTGACGCTGATCACGGACCACCTGATGCACCCGCACAAATACATCAGGGCGCGGGTCGTGGGCGTCGTCTGCGCCCTGATCGGCGCCGCCGTCCTGCTCTTCGACCACGGGTTCGTGCTCACCCACGGCAGCCGCGCCTACGGCAATGCGCTGGTGCTCGTCGCGGTGGTGGCGATCGCCATCAATACGGTCATTATCAAACCCCAGCTCGAACGGCTGGGAACGCTGGTCGTGATGGGGTGGTATTACATCGTCGGGCTGGCCGTGACGGCGCCGTTCTTCTGGAAATACATCGACCATACGCAATTCCTGCGCCTGCCGTTGCAGGCACAGGCCGAACTGGCCTACATCCTGATCCTGGGGACGGTGTTGCCGATGTACCTGCTTTACCGGGGCACCGAGAAACTGACTTCGGTGCATACGGCCCTGTACCGCTATATCCAGCCCGTCATCGCCGGCATCCTGGCCCTCGTCCGCGGGCAGGCGGTGTTCGATGCCGCCAATATCGTGGCGCTGGCCTTCATCTTCGCGGGGGTCGTCCTGGTGGTGATCGGGTATAAATACTATGTCCGCCACGGACTCCCGCCCGTGGGGCACGACGGGCGGCTGCGCACTTAGTCCGCGAGCAGCCTCGTGCGCCATGCCTCGGGCACGGGCATGCTCAACTGCCTGGCGAAGTCGAAGGCGACCATCACCGAGCGGCTCTCGCTGCGCACCTGGCCGTCGACGACGAGCTGCTGGAACAGCGTGAGGCTTTTGTTGCCGATCTTCTCGCAGGTCGTGGTGACGCGCACCCGGTCGTGGAGGCGGATCTGCCCCATGTAGGAGGTCGTGGTCGAAACGGTGATGATGCGCAGGTCGCCCAGCAGCACTTCGTCGCCGAGCACCTGCTCGTAGTATTCCATCTTCCCCACGTCGAAATACATCTGCTGCGAGACGTTGTTGACGTGCTGGAACGGGTCTACGTCCGAAAACCGTTTCTGGATCTCTGTTTCGAGTACCTTTGCCATTTGTCGTTATTCGCGGATGATTTTCACTTCGCCGCCCTCGCCGAAGGCGATGATCGCCGAAGCCTTTTTCGTGGGCTTGCCTTCGAAACGGGGGTTGACGACGAAATCGACACCGTCGACCACCTCGCGCGACACCCCGGCGAGCCCTGCGGGCGTCGCTTCGCCCGAAATGTTGGCCGAGGTCGAAACGATCGGCCTGCCCAGCCCGCGGAGCATCCGCTGGCAGAAGGCGTGGTCGGGGATGCGCACGCCCAGTGTCCCTTCCTCGGGGATCAGGTTCCCGGCAACGCCCACGGCACCCGGGAGGATCGCCGTCAGGGGGCTGGTCGCCAGTTCCATTACCTCGAAGGCGATGCCCGGTGCCCGGTTGACGTAGCGCACGACCATGTCGGCCGAGGCGCACAGCACGAGCATCGACTTCTTGTTTTCGCTCCGCTTGAGTTTGTAGATGCGTTCCACGGCCTCGGCGTTGGTCGCGTCGCAGCCCAGTCCCCAGACCGTGTCGGTGGGATAGAGGATGATGCCGCCCGCGCGCATCGTGCGCACGGCCTCGTCGACCTCCCTTTGCATTTCGGTTTGCGTCTGCATGGCGGTTATTTCAGGGGTAATATTTCGATCCAGTAGTCGTCGGGGTCGTTGATGAAGTAAAGCCCCATGTCGTGGTTTTCGTAACAGACGCAGCCCATGGCGCGGTGGTGCTCGCGCACGGCGTCGTAGTCGCCCGCCACGCGCATGCAGAGGTGGCTCTCGTTCTCGCCCAGCTCGTAGGGCGCGGCGGCGTGGTCGCGCAGCCAGGTAAGCTCCAGGCGGAAGGGGCTTTGTCCGTCGCCCAGATAGACCAGCGTGAATCCTCCGTCGGAGGCCTCTTTGCGGCCCGTTTCCCGCAGCCCGAGGGCCTTGTCGTAGAAGGCGATGCTGCGGTCGAGGTCCGTTACGTTGATGTTGAAATGGTCGAAACGACTTTTGATCTCCATAGATTCAGGTGTTTTTATACGGTACAAAAGTAATTTTTAATTTTTAATCTTTAATTTTTAACTCCGAATTTTATACCTTTGCACCACGAACGAAAAAATCCGAAAAAACGATAATCTTATGGGAAGAGCCTTTGAGTATCGCAAAGCGCGAAAAATGAAACGCTGGGGTCACATGGCCCGCACCTTCACCAAGTTGGGCAAAGAGATCGAGATCGCCGTCAAGGCCGGAGGTTCCGACCCGTCGGGCAACACCCGCCTGCGCATTCTGATTCAGAACGCCAAGGCCGAGAACATGCCCAAGGAGAACATCGAACGGGCCATCAAGCGGGCCACCGAGAAGGATGCCGCCGACTACAAGGAGGTGATCTACGAGGGATACGGCCCTCACGGCATTGCGTTCCTCGTCGAAACGGCCACCGACAACACCAACCGCACCGTGGCCAACGTGCGCATGTATTTTAACAAATGCGGCGGCACGCTGGGCAACAGCGGCTCGGTGGGCTTCCTGTTCGACCATAAGTGCGTCTTCAAGTTCCGCGCCGCCGAGGGTGTCGATCCCGAGGAGCTGGAGCTGGAGATGATCGACCTGGGGGTCGACGAGTTCTACTCCGAGGAGGACGGCATCACGGTTTACGCCCCCTACGAATCGTTCGGCGCCATCCAGAAGTGGCTCGACGACAAGGGCTTCGAGATCGTCTCGGGCGAGTCGGTGCGTATCCCCTCCGACGTGAAGGAGCTTGACGCCGAAGGCCGCGAATCGGTCGAGAAGCTGGTCGAGAAACTCGAAGAGGACGACGACGTGGTGAACGTATACCACACCATGAAGGACGCCGACGAGGAGTAGTCGCTGATTTCACGGGGCGTTTTTGCCCTTGTACCTGCGAGGCACGGACGGGATTACCGGTTCGTGCCTCGCTTCGTTTCCCCCCCCCTATGTAGCATGGCTCACTCGAAGAGGACGAACCTTTTTCCCTCCGTCAGGCAGGCGGGGCAGTACCAGTCGGCGTATTCCGACGGATAGAGGTTGCCGCAGTTCGGGCAGACTGCGAACCGGCCCGTGTCCGGGGCGTTGCGTCCCTCCTGCCGGCAGCGTTCCAGCAGGGCGATGTTCCGCATGTCTCCCGCCGAGGCCCAGGTCAGTATGCGCGCCGCATAGCGGTTGCCGCGCTCCATCGCCCGGCGGATGTCGGCTCCGGAACGTCCGGCGTGGGCCTGTCGTTCGTAGGCGACGCTCCGTTCGAGGTTGCCGTCGGTCGTGCCGCCGAAAATGATGATTTTCCCCGGGGGCGTGTAATGACCTCCGAGATGGAGGATCGCCGTCGCGCAGTTGTTCTCCTGCAACCGCTCGGAGAAGGCCATGGCCCGGAACAGCCGTTCGGCCGTGTGGCGCTTTTCGTCGGCCGCGATGCCTGCGAAATGGTCGTATTGCACCGATTTGACGTGTTTGCGGCGGCAGCAGGCGTCCAGGTCGGCGAGCGTTTCGGCCCACGGCGAACCCTTCGGCGACCGGGGTTCGCGCGTCGCAGCGTAGTACATCCAGACAAGAATGCCTGCCGATGCCGCGAATAACAGAAGTATCAGACCGAGACGCAGTTTCATAATGTGTTGCCGGGGGAAAGGCCGCAGTCCGGAACGTGCATTTTTTGTGCCAACGGGCGTCTGTTTCATCTGCCGCCGGGGATTTTTGCAGCTCTGCTTTGGATTTCGGGTTCCAATCCCTATATTTGTAATCCGTCTTTGCGGAAACCAGGAGCGGGACGGCCTTGGGTATGAAAATCGGATTGAGCCTTTTTGCCGTGGCGGCCGCGGCTCTGCTGGCTGTCGGCTGCGGCGGAGACAAGGGCGGCGGGGAGGACGAGGCGAACTACGACGGCTGGATGCTGACCCGCTGGAAGGACGGTACGGCCTTGACCGGAACGGTTTACCTGCAACTCGGCGAAGACGGGACATTCACCCTTTACCAGAGTATCGGGACGTTCGGGTACGCCCGGTTCACCGGGACCTACGCCCTTGTCGGCGATCCGGCGACCGGGCAGGTGCTTTCGGGGACCTATGCCGACGGTACGCCGTGGGACAGCAGCTATGCGGTTGAAAAAATGACGAAGCGGGAACTGCGGCTCCGCGCGCTGAAGGACGGCGTCGTCTCGGTCTATTCCGGGGTGGCGATCCCTGCTGCGGTGAAGGACGGCGTCACGGCCGGGCGGCTGCGCAGCGCCGCGCAGGGGGAGTCGTTCCTGTAAGGGCCCGGAAAGAAAACGCAAAGGGCGGACCTGCGGGTCCGCCCTTTGCGTTTCAGAATACCGCGCAGACCTCCATGCTGAAGGTGAGCTTGTGAAGCCGTTCGCGCGACGAACGCACCACGGGAGGTGCGACGTCGTAATCGGTCGAGAAGCGCACGCCGAGGTTTTGCGTGGCGAGGTAAGTGGTCGAAAGCCCGGTTCCGAAGGAGAATCCGGCGCGTCTTTCCAGCCTGCGGAAATCCGTGCGGCACGGTTTGTAGATCTCGCACCCTCCGAGCAGTTTGGCGCCCACGAGCCACCGCATCGAAAAGGGGTGGGAAAAATAGGGTCCCGCGTACATCGACGCACACTCCAGATTGTCGTTCTGCGCCACGCCGTTGACTTTCACGCGCAGGTTGGTGCACGACATGCGGCCGCCGAAACCCCAGTAGGGCGTTGCGAACCAGGCGCCCTGCACCGAGACGGCCGGCCCCGAGAGGAACTGCATGTGCATCCCGGGGTAGGGCGTGTAGCTTCCGGGGACGGTCGAGAATCCGAGGCTGAACCCGAGGAACGACGGCCGGCGGCAGCGGTCGTAGACCGAGTAGGTTTCCGTGACGTTCAGCCCCTTCTCCTTGAAAATCAGGTCTGCGAGGAAATATCCCAGCTCCGTGGCGAGGATGCCGATACCGGCTCCGACCATGATGTCGCTCATCCAGTGCCGGTTGTTGAGCTGACGGGTGACGCCCGTGATCGTCGCCACGGTGTAGCCCCCGATGCTGTACCACGGGCTGCGGTGGCCGTACTCCTTGTGGAGCATCGTGGCGGCCATGAAGGCCGTCGCCGTATGCCCCGAGGGGAAGGAGTTGCGCGACGATCCGTCGGGGCGCATCACACGGCAGGAGTATTTGAGCGAGTTGACCCCGATGGCCATGAGTCCCGCCGAAAAGGCGTCGGAGACCAGCATGCGGCCCCATGAACTGCGTCCCCTGACGCCGCAGGCTTTCAGGGCCACCATCGCCCCGGCGGGAGCGTACTGGAGCCAGTCGTCGTAGTCGTGGCGGAACGAACGGCTGTACCCGTTGCGCAGACGCCGGAAGTCGGAATCGTAGGCCTGCATCACGACGCCGCCCACGATCAGCGGCGTGCCGACGAAGAGCATGCGGTAGGCTTTTGTCGAGGTGTGGCGGTCGATGCGCCGTCGGAACTCCCCTCCGGCGCTCATGTCTGCGCTGTCCGGTAATTGCGCCGCTGCTCCCAGGCCCGCGAATGAGAGCAGGCAGGCGGCGGTCAGGCGTTTGAGCATCGTATTTTATCGCAACTGTTTTCTTTTTCTGTGGATTGCACGGATGATTTCGCCGCCGACAGCCAGCAGCGAGGTGAATCCGATCACCTCGGCCCATTGCATCCACGAGAGCGGTTCGGTGCGGAACACCTCGCCTCCGAATTCCACGATCAGCACCTGTCCCACGCCGATCGCCGCGAGGATCAGGAAGAATTCGCGGCAGCCGCCGAGACATGTGAAGACCGAATGGCGCGTCTCGAATCCCTTGGCGTTGAACATGTTCCAGAACTGGAGGAAGACGAACGTCGAGAAGAACACGGTCAGTTGCTCCACCGTGAGTCCGCCTTGCAGGATCGTCCATCGGAAGAGCATTCCCAGCAGTACGACCACCATCGCCGCGCCGCACGTGAAGAGGGTGCGGGCCATGGCGGGGGTGATGATGAATTCGTCCCTCGGGCGCGGTTTGTCGCGCATCACTTCGGGGTTGGGCGGCAGCGAGGCCATGGCCATCGCCGCGAAGGTGTCCATGATGATGTTCACCCAGAGAATCTGCACCACCGTGAGCGGCATGTCGGTTCCGAACAACGCGCCGATGAAGCAGATGGTGATGGCCGCGAAGTTTATCGTCAGCTGGAACAGCACGAAACGCTGGATATTGCGGTAGAGCGAACGTCCCCACATGACGGCCGTGACGATCGAGGCGAACGAGTCGTCCAGCAGCGTGATGTCCGAGGCGTCCTTCGCCACGGAGGTTCCCGAGCCCATCGAAAGACCCACGTTGGCGAAATTGAGCGCCGGGGCGTCGTTCGTGCCGTCGCCCGTCACGGCCACCACCTCGCCGCGCTGCTGCAACAGCTTGACGAGACGCTGCTTGTCCAGCGGCCTGGCCCGGGACATGATCTTCAGCTCCTGCACGCGTTCCAGCAGCTCCTCGTCGCTCATGGCGGCGAACTCCGTGCCGGTGATGTGGTTCCGTTCGCCATCCGCGGCGTCGTTCCACAGCCCGATCTGGCGGGCGATTTCGCGCGCCGTGGCCGGGGTGTCGCCCGTGACGATCTTGATGCCGATTCCCGCCTCCAGGCAGCGTGCGACGGCCGCCGGGACGTCCTCGCGCACGGGGTCCGAGATGGCGGCCACCGCCGCGAAGTGCAGCCCGCCCGCCTTGACCGCTTCGAGGCAGTCGTCCGACGCGGTTTCCGCCCACGCCACGGCCAGCGTGCGCATGGCGCGGCTCTGGAACCCGAGGAGCTGTTCGGCGACCTGCGCGTCCTTGCCGTCCGGGGCGCACATCGTGCGCACGATCTCCGGGGCGCCCTTCACACAGAGGATGCGGCGGCCCGAGATGCCGCTTTCGATGATCGTCGCCATGTATTTGCGTTCGGTCGAGAAGGTCAGCCGGTTGACGATCTTCGCTTCGGCGCGCAGCGGTTCGTAGTCCTCGCCTCCGGCGCGCATCCATTCGAGCAAGGCCCCTTCCGTGGGGTTGCCGATGATATGGCCTTCGGCGTCGAGGAACGCCGTGGTGTTCAGGGCCACGACCTCGGCGAATTCCCGTGCGGGAAGCGTGTCGTAGCGGATCAGTTCCTGCACGTGCATGCGGTTCTGGGTCAGCGTGCCGGTCTTGTCGGTGCAGATGACCGTCACGGCGCCCATCGTCTCGCAGGCGTGCATTTTGCGCACGAGGTTGTTGGTCTTCAGCATCCGTCGCATGGACATCGCCAGCGACAGCGTGATCGACATCGGAAGCCCTTCGGGCACGGCCATGACGATGATGGCCACCGAAACCATGAAGATTTGCAGCACGTGCTGCGAGATGGTCAGCCAGTCGCTCTCGAGCAGCCCGCCCGCGAAGATCGCCTTTCCGAGCATCACGCAGAAGATAAGCGCCGAAAGGAGGATGCCCAGCCGGCCGATCAGACGCGAGAGGCGCGTCAGCTGACGGTCGAGGGGCGTCTGCTCTTCGCTCTGCACGGTCGACTGCTCCGTGACGCGTCCGGCTTCGGTCGCATCGCCCACGGCCGTTACGACCATCACGCCGTAACCGTCTGCCACGGTCGTGCCGCGCAGCACCGCGTTCGAGGGATAGGTCGCCTCGGGGTCGAAGTCGGCTTCGTTGACCGTCTTGTCCACCTCGGGTTCGCCCGTGAGCGTCGATTCGTTGATTTTCAGCGATACGGCCTCGACCAGTTCGCCGTCGGCGGGAATCGTCTCGCCGCTCTCGATGTAGACCACGTCGCCCGTGACCACGTCGCGTCGCGGAATTTCGCGGATCGACCCTTCGCGCATCACCTTCACGGGGATGTCGTCGTTCACTTGGTTGAGCCTCCGGAAACGCCGCTGGGCATCCCATTCGAACCAGAATCCGACGCAGGTGGCGAGGATGATGGCGCAGATGATGCCCACCGATTCGGTGAAGTCCTTGTGGACGAATCCGATGATGAGCGACAGCACGGCGGCCAGCAGGAGGATGCGGATGATCGGGTCGCGGAATTTTTCCAGCAGCAGGCGCCAGGCCGAATCGTCCTTCGGCGGGGTGATGACGTTGTCGCCGTGGCGCCGGCGGCTTTCGTCGATTTGCGGGGTAGTCAGTCCTTTGGGGTTGTAGCGAATCATCGGGTATTATAGTTTGTGTACGGAAAATTGTCGTGTCGAGGCGTCGAGCCGCACGGCGATGAACAGCAGGATCGTGAAGGCGATGAGCGACGAGCCTCCGTAGCTCATAAACGGCAGCGGAATGCCCATCACGGGCATCAGGCCGATGGTCATGCCCACGTTGACCAGCACGTGGAACAGCAGGATCGCCGCCACGCAGTAGCAGTAGATGCGTCCGAACGGCTCCTGCTGCCGTTCGCCCATGCGCATCAGCCGCAGGATCAGCAGGCACAGCAGCGTCAGCAGGTACTTCTGCTGCCGGGAGACATAGCCGCCGGTGGAGAGATCCGCGCTGAGCGCCAGTCCATAGACCAGCACCAGCACATAGCAGAATATATCCAGCGCGGACTGCATAGATAAATCAAACATATTATGCGTCCCTCCCGGAAAACAGCAGGGCCAGATAGTCCTTTTGCAGCTGGCCGTACAGCAGGCGGGACACGGGCACGTTATGGCCGCTGAAGGTGATGACCCCGGCGGGGGAGAGCTTTTCGGCCTGGAGCATATTGACGATGTAGGACCGGTGGACCCGCATGAACTCCGGGCGGGCCAGCAGCGCACCCTCGTACTCGCGCATGGAGGCCGCCACCTCGTGAACAGTGCCGTCGGCCATGTTGAAGAACAGGTGTTTGCCGTTGACCTCCACATAGCTCAGCTGGGAAAAGGGCAGGCGCACCAGCATACCGTTGGACTTGACAGTCAGGCCGTCCTGCGGCTTCTGATCCCGCAGATACAGCTTGTCCAGCACCGGATAGAGCAGCTTGGCATTGATGGGCTTGAGCAGATACTCCGCCGCCCGGACGCCGTAGCTTTCGTAGGCGAAGCCGGGAGAGGTGGTGAGAAAGATAATGTCCGCCGCCGCGTCGAAGGAACGGATCTCCCGTGCGGCGTCCATGCCGGTCATGCCGGGCATCATCTCGTCGAGGATTATCAGGTCGTAGGCGCCTTCGGCCGCCATGTCGATCGCGTCGTAGCCGTTGTTGCAGGTGTCTACTTCGTAGCCCTTCTGTTTGAGGAACAGGACGTGGGGCTTCAGCAGTTCGACCTCGTCGTCCACCCAGAGTATTTTGACCATACGGTTATCGGATTTTAGTTCGCAAAATTAGTTATTTTATTATCAAACGCAAAAACCGGGCGTTTATTGGGTTGGCGGGATATTATCCGCGGTTCCGGGGTGTAAATCGCCTCCGGGACGGTTTGCAGCGGCGTGCCGGGAGTCTCGCGGGAGCGGAGCCCCGGCTCCGGGCAGGGCGAGGATGCCGTGCCCTCTGCAGCCCGTGTGCAGGATGGCCGCGCAGGTGTCGTCGGGCGCGGGGCGGGCTGCCGCACCGGCATCCGGGCGGGGAGGGCCGTGCCGGGACGCTTCGGGCGCAATGATGCCCGGAAAAGGCTTCTTCCTTTTCGGCGGGTTTGTGGTTAATGTGTTGATTATGAATGATGGAATCTATCCTTTTGAACCTTTTTGGGATTTGGAGCGTTGGAAATATAAGGTAATATACAATAACAACGCAGTAGACCGTGACTGGGGAAAATTCCGTTTACCAAAAGTATTCAGAAAAACGTACTCCTTTCATTTAGATGGACCTATCGGTAATAAAAATATTTCAACTTCCGATATTCCTACATTTTTCCGCAATATATATCAGTTAGATGTATCCGAACAATATTTTGAGACATCGGACGTAACAGTGCATTTACCTCACACAGCGGACAATCTACCTCTATTTATGTGTCTACAATTCCCGTAAATGGGAACCTGTACAATGGGGAAAAAGAAAAGGAAAGAATGTAACTTTCAAAAAAATGGGACGTGATATCGTATACATCACCGGCTCATACAAAAATGGAGAAATCACAACAATAGGAAACCCATTTTATCTTACACCGGAAGGAAAAATGCAATATATCCGGTCTACAAAAGATAAAGAAACAATCTATGCGCGTGCCATAGGACGCTTAATTATGCCTGCGGATAAATGGAGATCACTCTACCTGGATGGAGGCACTTTGTTAACCAGTCGTACATTATACGGAGAAGCAGATACACTACATATCTTTACTCAGCCGAATACGGATGTATGGGAGAACAAATTCCCGGCCAATCCGAAGAAAGCAACTCGGTATGTTCATATTTCATTTCCGATGAACTTATTCTCTTTAAATGAAATAACTTGTTTTTACAAAGATAACGGGAAGCTA
>OGLG01001942.1_pt1 | contig 10435 bp, 9 predicted proteins | sample 1572621 | NCBI WGS metagenome assembly OGLG01 (sample SAMEA2581912, study PRJEB24529) | metagenome | biome: Human gut stool | place: China | collected 2011 | reverse complement strand
CTGCAGCTCATCTACGAGCAACATACGGAAAGTGCCAACAACAGTGATGACCTTGACGAAGACTGCGCGTTCGTATTTGCGAACCCCGAGGATCGCGTGCTAACGGAAAGCACCATCCAATATCTTGTCCTCCGCAAGTGGAATGATGATGAGCTCTGTCAGAAGCTACACGAAATGGACGATGAGGAACTACTCGATTGCGTTATCGACGGCATAGTTACAAATAGAAATGACTGCGAATTGTACCAGTTTCACGCCTCTAAAGAATTAAACCGCTACATCGACCGTCTGATAGAAGAGGCAAATGAACGCGCAGCCCGAGATTTCCCAGCTAATATCATCAACAGCCAAAAATAACATTTAACGTTTGAATTGCATTATATCTGGTGAGAATAATCGCTCTTGTTATCCATCGAGGTTATTTCACTATGCTTTACTACATGACAACTCATTTCTTCACCCTTTTTTCAATGCTGGTGGACGTATAAATCAATTTCTCCTCCGAAAAGGTACTACCTACAATAACTTACAGAGCTTCATTCGCCATTTTTACAGCTTGATTAGTCGTCGCGGGCGCATCCATGTATGTCCAGTAGTTTCTCCTCTTTCAGTTGCAGCTCCATCTCTTCACTGTAAGCAGGCATCCCGTACAGGATCGGGGCAACACGCCTGCTGCCGCATTTAGGACATTTTCTCATCATCAAATCCTACGCCTCGCTTTGGAGTCCTTCATCGAGTTCTTTCAGTCTTTGGAGCCATTTGGCAACGCTGCCGTCCTCACAAAAAGCCAGCAGTGCTCCATCACAAACCTCTCTGCGCGAACAGCTCCAACAAGCAGCGCCATGACCGTTCTACCATCAAGGGCAGATACATCGGCATGCTTCATGGATTGTGCGTCCCACTTGATATCTGACTTCTCAAGGATATCGCCATATCGGGTGAGTTCCATTTCCTTGTGCTCATCAATGAAGCGGTAGATTGCATTTTCCAAGTCCGTTACGGCACGGCCATATGCTACAAATGGGAACTGTTTCGGATGCTCAGGAGAGCCGTCGTTCTCTCTATCAATTATCTATTCACCGTATTCTGCCCCTTGCAGTTTAGGCAAGAGCGAAGTCAACGATTCATACATGTAACTGCCTCCAATCTGTAGTCAGATCCCTCTTATGGCCTTCTCTGCATTTTGGATCATAGCAAGTTGCTCTAAGGGCTTCAATTTAAGCATGTCCCCGTAGTGGCGCTGACAAAGTTCCACACGTCCTTGTCTGGTTTCAGCATTCTTTGCTGTATGGATTATCCGGACGCTATCTATGATGATGCGGTGGTGCTGCATCAAAAGGCCTGTGGTCAAAGCAGATAGTTGTTCTTCCGATTCTCTCTCAGGATTCTTCAGCTTCTGACCGTACACAGTCTCTGCCCATGCAGCCTTATCCACTTTCTTTTTCCTCAATCCAAACATTTCTTATCCTTCCAGATACAGGATTCCTTTTCCTGCTGCCTTGGCATATTCGATTTCTGATTTTGTGCTGGAACCAATATAGCCGCCAACATTGATCACGTAAATCTCATCTGCCATGTCAATTTTCCGCTTATGCATGTCATCCAGCATCTCCTTGGTCTTAGTCAGAGTGCCTTCATCCATGTTCTCCCATACCTCAGCATCCCCAGCATGACCGAACAAACCTACACTGATAACAATATTTCCCTCAAGCGTGAGTCGCTTTTGAGCTTCCATGAATTCATCCTTGAAGCGCGTACTCCCACAAAGGGTAATGACTTTATATTTGCCAACCATGCTTAACCACCTGTCGATATCTTTATTTGCGAAGAGAGTTTTTCCCATGTCTCAGACAACTGCGGATTCAACTTATTAAACAATGACTCACTAAGTCGAATACGGTAGTGCGCTTTAATGCTTTCATATTCAACGCAAAAGAATTTCAACCACACTCTCTGAGCCGTTGTTGAGATTCCTACAGTAATTAACTCATGATAGCCCTCTTCATATAAGGTCTTAATCCGTTGTGTGAAGATTATCAATCGAATAGCATCTTCAATAACTACCGCTGAAAATACAGTTTGAGCAATGACAAGGAGTATGTCATCGTTAGCAATAAACCGGCAAGAAATAATTAAAACCACTACTGCAATAATCAGCTTAGCAACTGCGCCTAAAAGCATTTTTTCACTAATTTCTTTTGTAAAGAATGCACTCTCAAACAGGTTTGTTGCATATGAGATATCTGGATCGCCTACGTTGTTGTTGTAGTATTTCTCAGTCTCATATTCATCTAATCTAACATCATATGCCACTTGTATGCTGTTTTTTCTTCTTGCACTCTCGGCTTGGAACCACATGATACCATCGTCAATAATAGATATGGCCATGTATAGAAAGGCTATTATGACCAGAGCTACAGTAAGGTAAGAAATGACACTACCGCCGACACAAGCTACAATCAGCGAAATAGCTATATCAGCAGTGAATAGCGCATAGCAAACTTTCTCAAGAGCCTTTGACGGTTGATATAATTTGTTAATGTCATCTCTTCTGCTCATCGCTCCGGGAAGGCTTCCTTGATCTTACTTACAGCTGAATATGGATAGCCGTCGGCCTCCAGACGCAAAGCTTCCGCTATACAATCCAAAGCCTTGTTGACGCGTGTATAATTAGCCGAATATTTGATTTTCTCAAGTGCATACTTCAAATAATCCGTGTATGAGGTACAAGAAAAGTAAGCATCCATCAGCTCTTCAGCTATCTTTCGTTCAAGTTCAAAGGATGCAATGTCTCTATAATTCTTTTGGATATTCCAATGCTTAAGAATCCGAACTATAGGCTTTATTTTATAGCTATTATTCTTATTGCACTCTGTGAGCTTTGAATAAAAACCGTCCGGATCAGTATACATCCATTCAGAGCTGCTTTTGGGAATGTAATACGAGCCGTAATTGACACATGCTGGAGTGAGTTCAAATTTTATATGGTTCAGTTCTAGCACAATCGTCGGGCTTGACTGGTATATCTCTGACCGGCTGTAATAATACTCGGCAAATTCCTTCAGCTTGTTCAAGAAGGTTTGAGGCTGATATCTATAAGGATTGCTGAATACAACCATTAAATCAACATCAGATTTTTCATCCGCTTTGCGCGGCAATATCGTCTCACGGACATATGAACCGTATAACTTTTTCTCTGTTACACTCGATCCAAAATAGGAAGTAAGCCGTGATTTTATTGTATCTACCGAAGTAGAAATACTAGACCTCTCAGATGAGCTTAAAACCAAGGAACTTCCCAACCCCTGTAGATAGGTATTTACTGACATATCTTTCCCCCTCACTCTACTCCCAGCGCTTTGAATACCGCATCCTCTGCGCTGCTATAGAAAATCAGGTTAAAGCACCCGATGAGATCTGCAGGAACCGTCCCAAGTTCAGCTGCTGCGGTCATCGGAAGCAGAACCCTCTTTGCTCCGCTATCCAAGCAGACCTGAAGTGCGTTAGCCAGCTCATCCACCTTGATGATTGTGCCGCTGATGCTGATTTCTCCAAGGATTGCTGTAGAGCTTAGAACTGGCTTTCCAAGGGCTATAGAGCAGAGCGCAATCAGTGAAGGCAGTGCCAGCTTGCCGGTCATGCCTATTCCTTGCAGATCCTGATAGTTAATGATGTAGTCTCGTGTTGTAGTACTGATAGAGCTGCTGATCCGGTTTCCATTGGCCTTTAGGAAGTTGAAAGCTGTATTGGTTGCCTCTCTTGCATCTCTATCGGAGCCAATACCTGTTCGCTCAAACTTTCCGTTGCCGGGAAGCATCTGACTTTCAAGCCGGAACACACCGATCATGCCAGACTTTCCTCTGCTGACCGTGTAGACCTGTCCTGGATTGCACATTCCTTCAGGAATAAGCTTGCCGCCGCCTTGCTCAGGTACGGAGACATAGTGTTCCTCGAAAGATTCGTTGTCTATGTAAGAGAAGTTCACGTCATAGAACTCCATGCCACCTAGCTTCTTCAGCTGCTCCTTGACCCGGCGACGCATTTCAAGTGCAATCTGAAGGATTTCCTCCAAATCCTCTTTCTCAAAAACGCCATCCGGATATACCAGCTTTACCAAGCCGCCCACCATCTTGCGGACTGCAATGGTATCGCGCTGATTGAGATTCTTGCCGAGACGGTAAAAGCGATCCAGCGCATCCCCATACTGCTCTTTACGCAGCTCACGCAAGAACTCAGCCAGATAGTCAGTGATGAAACCGTAATCATCAGTGAAGTGCTCCGGACGGAACTTAGGAATCTCCCAACCCGGAATATAGCAATGCATACGGTCAAGGAAGGCCGTGTCTGTTCCCATCTCTGGGGGGAAGGGATCGAAGAGGCTGGAAGTCTTCAGCAACACATCAACACTCTGATTGATGTTGCCAACAAAGACCATAGAGGCATTGGCCGCCTTCTCTTCCTTGCCACGGGCAAAGGAGCCGGAAGCCATATAGTCTTTCATGATCTGAATGCCATCTTTATCCTTGAAACGAATACCGGCAACTTCATCAAAGGCTACGCAATCCCAAAGGCCTACCAAGCCCATTGTGTGCTTGCCCATGTTATAGAAGAGGTTCGCAACGGTCGTCTGCCCACCGGAAACCAGAATACTGTTAGGCGAAATCTCTTTGTAGAGATGAGATTTACCGGTGCTGCGCGGCCCAAGCTCACAGAGATTGAAGTTGTTCTCTACCAGCGGAATCATCCGGAGAAGAAGCAACCATTTCTCACGATAGGTCAGCTCTTCCGGCTCCATACCGATAGAGCGCAAAAGCACGTCAATCCATTCATCCTTTGTAAAAGCTTTGCGTCCCTGCTTCAGATCCTCGATGTCCACATGAGGCATCTGAATGGGGGTCAGCTTCCGGATGCTGATTAGGCTGTTTCTACCGTTCTTTGACTTAGATTTTGGCTTGCCATTGAAGCCGATTTGAGACTCTTCTTCAAGAGAGTCGCTATTATACTCCAGCTGGATAATGCACCAAATGCCGCCGCAAAGCAGCCGGTCAAACTTCTCTGGATACTCTTCGGAGATAGGCACACTACCAAGACCAAGATTGGAGAACCGGGCTTCATAGTAGTCATACCGAAGGTTCAGTTCAACCGTCACCTGATCAATGATAGTCATGGCTCCGCGCTGACGCAGCTTAGAAAGCACCTTTTCTGATTCGTCCGGGCGCACATAGTTATCGGCCAGAATGCGCTTTACGTTCTCAACACCCTGAGCGACAATCTCATCATCGTCAGAGCTGCAATACTGCCCAAGAAGGAACTCAAGAACATAGGTAGGTACATTTGCCCCTTCCTTGATTTTCTTCGTCAGGTCTTTGCGGACAATCTTGCCATCAAAGTTCTGGCGCAGCTTGTCTTTGATTATCTCACGAACACTGAAGCTCGTATCGAAATCTTCCATCTTATGTTCCTCCTCGGCAGTCCTCATTTAGAAGAAGTTGAACTCATCCACGGCAAATGCAATGTCGATCTGGAATTCTTCCCGGATCGGCGCTTGCAGGCCGCTCTCATCGGCAATAATCAGATAATAAGTCTCACGGTTGCTGTACTTCTGCGACCGGAGATTGAAGTTGCACCGGAAAGTGCGCTCCTGCGCATTATCGCTTGCCTTGTCAGCAATAATCTTGCTTGTATCGCTGATCTTCTGACCGTTCACATCCACAAAATACAAGAGATAAGTCGCAGCCTCACGGTTTCCACCAACTGCTTCCTTCTGATAGAAGTTCAGGGAGAAAATCATGTTGCTGATCTTACGGTTGGCCGAAAGCAGACTGATAGTCACAGGCTTTGTATCGATCTTATCCTTATTACGTTGATACATCTTATAGGCATTGCGCATGAACTGGAACTCCAATACCGAAACTACCATCTCCTGAAGGCTGATGCCGCCATGCACAAAATTCAAACCGCCGCCTTTCTTCTTGATGCGGACGTTCTCCCTCGGCGCGAAAGCATCATACTCCGTCTGTCCATCCATAAAGCGGACAGGCAGCAGATAGTCCGGTTTTGCCCCTTTCTTAGTGATTAAGTATCGGCGGTCAATCTCTACGTCCTGATCGCTGGGCGAAGTCTTGTCCACCTTGTCATCCTCACTCAGAGGGCTATATGTATAGAGGAATCCGTGATCCGCAGTGACAATCACATTCGTACCACCAAACTCATTGACGATGATACGGATCAAGTTTTTGATCGCTGCGATTGCATCATCACAAGCAGGGAAAACAGCACTGTCAGAGGTATGGCTGGCCTCATCTACCTTGTCATGGTAGATGTAGACGATATCCATACCCTTGACCAAAGCCTGACGTTCCAGACGCTTCAGGCCAATGATGTTATCGTATTTCAGCGCGACACTGGCAGCGTGTGCTGCCTTGAGAACCTTGTCCCGGTTTCCGGCATCAGTAGATTGGCCATCCGCCAGAATACCAAGAACGCCGTTGCTGCGCTGAACCACCTCCAGCTTCTTATGGGGGAGCAGCGCGGCCATGCCGAACTTCGTAACGGACGGGAAAATGGACTGGCAGCTTCCAAGGGACACCTTGCACTGCATTTCACGCTGAAGCTGTTCCGAGAGGGATGCTGCCACCTCGTAGCGGAACGCATCGGAAATAATCACAAAAATCCGGTTCTCGCTGTGACTGACCTTGCTCCGATAAAAGTCCACTTGTTGCGGAACCTCCAGCACACGGCCATACTCTGCCAGATTCTCTGCGCAGGCATCTGACCAGTTCTGCCCCAGAGAGCCGAGGAACCAGTGAGAATACAAACCTTCCACCTTGTCTGCAACATGCTTGAATAGGTCGTCCAAAAGCGGGTTTGAGACCGTCAGACTGCGCTGGAAGCAAAGATGGAACTGCCGATAGTAGGTGTCCATCCGGTAATAATCAGATGTGTACTCCGCCCAGATCTTATGCGGCTCAACGGTATGGAAACCGGCAGAGTGCTCCATGAAGAACGCCTGCATGTTGGCGACCTGAAGAAGTCCATCATAGTAACTGGACACGCTGTCGTACCAGACCATCGTGCGGCGTTTCTCAACGGCAGCTTTGATCACGTCCACTTGAATGATATGATCACTGATTTCCTTCATCAGAGCCGTCAGGATACATTCATTGATGCACGGGAACACTTCCGTATCCACCAGATCCTCAACAGCCGATTTACTGAAGCGCTGAGGCAGACGGGCTTCATCTTCGACGTACCGGGCAACTTCATAGAGCTGCATGTTGTCCTCGCTATGGAGCCAGTCAGAAACGAAGTCATAGCAATAGGCCTGATGTGGAGTGGAAATAAATGCATCCAATCCCGCCAGATGATCCTGATGCATCGTCCGCGTAGCAGCGGTCAGCAGCATGTGGATCGCAAGTCTTCCAAGGTTGGAATCATCACCTTCGCTGTATCCGGTCGCCTGAGAGACCATGACCCAAAACGGCTTGTCCGCGCCGTATGTCAGGAAGCTCTGATAGATACTATTCGTGTCCAGATCCAGTCCGGCATGAATAACTGCCTTGATGATTTTGTTGGGCTGAATGTCATTGCACCCAGCAAGCGCGGCCATGACAGCAAGGTGCATTTGCGGAGCCGTAGAGATGCTGCCACTGAGCTTCTTAACCGTATCGCGGCGATCCTTTGCACGGAAGAACTTCCGATAGTGCTTCACCTGATTTCGGATAATAGGCGTAGCAGGCAAGCCCATCTCATCCATCCAAATAGAATTGAGATCGGCACGGAACTCCTCGCTGTAAATCTGCACATTGATCAGCCAGTTATCATCATCCTTCATAAAAGGACGGGGATCGTAGACAAGGAAGTTTGTAGTCAGGTTATCCTCGCAAAGCTGCTTCTTGACAGTAAACGTATTGTTGCCAGTCAGCACAATGACTTCCACACCGTCCAAAGAAAGATCCTCCAACTGGTCTTCAAATTCCCGGTCTTCGTCGTACCAGAAGATGATTCGGCGCTTATAGAACTCCGGCAAAGGAGCAGCGAAACGACGTGCCAAGTCTTGCTGTATAGTTCCTAAATCAATACCGGCCATGTCTAGTTACCTCCTCACTCACCTGTGTTCTGGAATTCCGGGAGTTTATCAACTAAAGAAGACCCTAGCAATCCCATAAACTTTTCGTACAAGTGCCATGACTTAATCTCGTTTGCTTTTGACCATCCACCTCTGAAGTAATCATTAGCAGAAGCGCACTGAACATACTGCTTTTCTCTAAGTGCCTGAGTATAATCATCTTCTATTTCTTGAAGATGACTTTTAACAAAGGCATCAAATAATGCTCTCTGTGATTCCGTTTCGAACACAAGAAAACCTACACCGGGACGCAGATCCCATTTTTCGTAGTACCAGTTATGCTCAATACATGCGAGGTTCGTGAACAGCTTCCCGGGAATAGTGTCCAGACTTAGATACATATACGTAACAGACGGATCTTTCGCAAGCAATTCATCTGTATAAACCGTGTGTGTCTCTGGGAAAGGAATAAGGTGTCTGTACCCATCCAGATAGAGCACATGTTCTCTGAACAAAACTGTCGAATGGCAGGTAATAACCACATCACTCACGGAAAAACATTTATCGCACTGATGGTCAGCGATATTCTTCATGATACTGTTGTCAGAAAACCTTGATTGATCCTCAATGTCAACCAACTGTATCTGATATTCAGGGAAGAACTTATGATACTTCCATTCCCCGTTATTCAAATCACCAACCCATTCGTCAGGATGATCTAAAAGAAGCAATAATTTATCTATAGCAGATAAATCAATGCCAAATCTTTTTCTCCATAGGTACTCAATCTTATCCAAATCAGCCATTGAATCGATAGCCGTATTTGTGTCTCCAATTCTTGTGTAAATGTATCCTGCCCGAAGCTCCTTATCTTTGTCCCTGAAATTTTCTCTGAGAAAGAAGGGAGTCTTTTTTGAATCTTTGATAATCACTATATCTATTGGCTTATACACACCGTTATCATCAGGTAACTCAATTGTTTGGAGATATACCGATGGGCGAATGCTGCCAACAAACTTTTTGTCTCTTAAAAAATCAATGAGATGCTGTTGATCTTTCCTATTTTCTTCAAGAACTCCTTTTACTTTCACTCCATCTGGACTCTTACTGTCACTTACTCCAATAATCAAATATGCATCTCTACCTACCTGATTATTAGCCATACAAATGATATCGTGAAGAAGACTTGCCTTGTTGTCGTGCCACTTTTCTTTAAAGTCCCAATATTCACCTTCAGCACCAAGCAAGATGAGGCTTTTTATTTCTTCCTTTAAAGCCATAACTAACCCTCCTGCTACTTGATCTTTGCAAGCACGTCCTGGAAAATCGCATAGTTGTGTTTTACACCATCATCCAAGTCAATCCGGATCATCTGGTCGGCAAGATGATGGATTTTTTCTTCGTACACCCGCAGCTCCTCGGCCTGATTCTGGAGCTTGGTCAGCTGCTTGGTCAGCTTCACACGGCTGCCAGTATCGGCATTTGCAATCCGGCTTTCCAGATCGGCAATGGCGGTGCGGTAGCGGCTCTGCTGCTCATGCACATAGTCGGTACGCATCCGAGCGATGATATCCGGCTTGTAGCGGTGCATATAGATCAGCGCCTTAAAGCCGTTCTTTTTGCCGCTGTCAAACAGCCAGTAAATCGGACGCTTTCCAGAACCAGTTACAGAATATCTTGAACAATGGTCAGTGTAAAAATCATTTAGGAAATAATTCCGAATCACATCCTTCGGCTGGCCTTTGCCGCCGAGGGCATCCGCAATAAATTTCAGATTTTCGCCCAGCGTATCTGCGCCGTAAACGGTTTTCACGAACTTCACGAACAGACCGACAATATCATCCTCGAAGTATTCATCGTCGCAGATGGGGATAATGTTATCCTTATCCGCAGTGAAAGAAACATACTTACTGTTGTCCCATTCGCCACCTGCATAGGCAAGCCCGTCCACATCCAGAGAGTAGCGACCAAACATACAGCCAACCGCATAGGAAATGAAAGAGCGAATATCTCTGCCAAGGTCAGCTTTGCGGACAGTAACATCCTTATCCTCAACTTCTGGTGTCAGTTCGTCCTGTAAACCGTAAATGTCAATGAAAATGCGGTTGAGTTCTTCCTCGTTCGCCTTTAGCTTTTGGAAACGGGCTTCGCATTCGGATTCCCATGTGGCGTATTTGTCACTGATTAGTTGACTCATTATTTTTCTCCTTGATTCTTGAGTATTCAATATTAGCATTAGGAACATAATTTTTTGTTAGAGTAATTATTCGTTTTTCCATGCATCCATTTGAAAAAGGAGAAATCAGAATTGAATTAACTACATCATCCAAATTTATAGAGATATTTTCACCATTTTGATTGTCTTTA
>OGLG01001940.1_pt1 | contig 10439 bp, 11 predicted proteins | sample 1572621 | NCBI WGS metagenome assembly OGLG01 (sample SAMEA2581912, study PRJEB24529) | metagenome | biome: Human gut stool | place: China | collected 2011 | reverse complement strand
ACTCGGGAACACGCCCAGATTCTGTTCACGTCCTTGCCGGACGACTTGTTTATTTTAGCAGACAAAAGCGGATTTGTCAACTGTTTTTTCGCATTTTTTCAGCTTCTTTTTTCGAGCGCAAAAAAGCGGCACAGCTTGGCGGAAATTCTCCGCTTCGGCTGCGCCGTTTTGCGAACGATTCATGGAGCGGGGCGTCTCCCCTGCTCAGTGTTCCAGATGTTTCCGGCGCTCATAGTCCCGGAGGGCCTCAATGGCCTCGCCGGAAAGCGGATAGAGCGCGATGAGGTTGAAGATGGTCATCAGGCCGATGCCCACATCGCCAAGGTCCCACACGACCGTGTAGGCCTGCACACCGCCCACCAGCAGCATCCCCAGCGCCAATACCTTATAAAGGGTCTGCCAGAGCCAGCGGTCCCCGAAGAGATACGCCACATTGGAGCGGGCGTAGAACAGGATGCCGATGAAGGTGGAAAAGCTGAACAGCGCCAACGTCACAGCGATGAAGATGACGCCGAAGCTGCCCAGATGGTACTGCACCGCCGCCTGCAAGAGGTCCATGCCGGTCAGGCCCGCCGTGACGGATTCCGGGGCCAGCAGCATGACGAAGGCCGTGCAGCTGCAAATGACGATCGTATCAACGAGGACGCCCAACGCCTGGACCAACCCCATCTTGACCGGGTCATCGCATTCGGCGGCTGCGGCCGCGCAGGGTGCCGAGCCGCTGGTGTTCCTCGACTATGTCGCCGTAGGCCATAACGAACCCCAGAAGATCGAGGCCATCGTGAGCGGTGTTGCCGACGGCTGCCGCCAGGCGGGTTGTGCGCTGGTCGGCGGCGAGACGGCCGAAATGCCGGGCATGTATCCGGCCGGTGAATACGACCTTGCCGGCTTTGCCGTCGGTATTGTCGAAAAGAGCCAAATTATTGACGGCAGCCGCATCAAACCGGGCGACGTCGTTCTCGGACTGGCTTCGAGCGGTCCCCACTCCAACGGCTTTTCTTTAATCCGCAAAGTTGTTGAAGTTTCCGGCAAACCCTGGACAACCAAGCTTTCCGACGGAAAGACTCTGGCAGACGCCGTTATGGAACCGACACGCATCTACGTCAAGCCGGTTCTTGAAGCCATGAAGAGCGTGACCATTAAAGGCATGGCCCACATCACCGGCGGCGGACTGCTTGAGAATATTCCCCGCGTTCTGCCCGAAGGCACTCAGTGCGTGATCAAGGCAGGTTCCTGGAAGCGTCCGGCCGTTTTTGACTGGCTCCAGGAGGAAGGTCATATTGAAGACCACGAAATGTACCGTGTCTTCAATAACGGCATCGGCATGGCCGTCATCGTTGCCGCTGAAGATGCTGAAAAAGCTCAGAAAGCTTTGAAAGCTGCCGGTGAAACCGTCTATCGCATCGGTGTCATTGAAGCGCTGCCGGCCGGCGAAGCCCTCTGCGTTGTGCGCTAAGCATTAGTATTCTCGCTAATTGAGCCTCCTTCGGGAGGCTCAATTGTTTTTAATTTCATTACACTGAAAAGAAACAGAAACTGGTTTCAAGGATAAACATGAGCAAACCCATTACAGAGTCCATCTTGAGCAATGAGACCCGCGTTTTTCTCATGTGCTGTGATTTTCGAAGCTTCTCTGCCGTTGCCCACGCTCTCGGCATCACTCAATCGGCTGTTTCGAAGATCATTCGGAAGTTTGAGGATTCCATCGGCTTTGAATTGTTCATCCGCAACTCCCGGCCGCTGACACTCACCCCAGAAGCCCATCTGCTGCACCGACAGCTTCGGGGTCTCAAAGGCGAGATGACACGCTCTTTGTCCTCGCTGCAAAGCAAGAACTACATTAAGCCGATCCTGCGTATCGGGATCTTGGAAAGTCTTCATTTAAATCTGGGCGTGGCGATCCTCAAAAATCTTCTGCCCAACCTGTCTCAGGTCGTCATGCTGACGGCCAGCGCCAATGTCCTGATACAAAGACTGATTGAGCGAAAGCTCGATCTCATTATCACGAACGACGTTTCCACCGAGCCGTCGCATGTTTTCAGAAGGCTGCTGTTTCATGAACCTTCTGTGCTAATCCTTCCCAAATCTTTTGAAAAAGACCCTAATCAAAACTGGACTTGGCAGCGCCTTGCCGTCTGCGGACTGCCGCTCATTCGCTACTGGAACGAAAGCGGCGCCGGAGAAATCAATGAGATGTTCATGAAAACACACGGCCTCAGGTTTCCGGACAAAATCTCCGTCGACACCAATTCACTTCTAGTGACGCTCGTCTCCCAGGGCATCGGCTGGGGATTTTCTCGGCCGACTACCGTCCTGGAAAACATTCACATGCATCCTCATTTCATCGTCCGAGAAATGCAAAAACCCAGTTTTAGCCGAGAAGTGTATTTAATCGGCCGGGAACAGGAATTTGTCGTGGAATCCGAGATCATTGCCGACATTGCTAAGCAATTCGTTCAAGAAAACATTATTCCCGAAAGTCTCAAATTCGCACCTTGGGTCAAAGAAGGTTTTACGGTCGGATAGGGCAAATATCCTTTAATTTCATACAAATAAAAGACAATTACAAATCATAAAGTATTCCAACGCGGCATAGATCTTATTCTTCGGTTTCCGAAGCCTGATCCTAAAATATTGGTATAGCCTCAAACCACAAAGAGGTTTCCAACCAAAATTCCCATAAAAAGGAGAAAACTATGCCAATCACAGGCTGGATTGCCATCCTCGTCCTGATCGTCATGTGCTACATGCTGATCAAACAGTACGAAACCCGTATGGTGCTGTTCGGAGGCGGTTTCATTCTCTGCTGTATTTCCCTCGCCCCAATGGCCGGCTTAAACGCCTTTGCCAAAACCATGACCAACGGTGCTTTGATCACGGCCATCTGCTCGGCTACCGGATTTGCCTATTGCGTTACCTATACAGAGTGCGACCGTTCCTTAGTGCATTATCTGACGCGTCCGATCCGCAACGTCGGCATCCTGATGATTCCGATCACCTCGCTGCTTACCTTTGCGATCAACATCGCTATTCCCTCAGCTGCCGGTGTGGGCGCCGTTGTCGGTACGACCTTGATTCCTCTGCTGCTTAGAGCAGGCTTCAAACCGGCCGCCGCTGCAGCAGCCGTTCTGATGGGCACCACCGGTTCTCTGCTTTCTCCGGGCTTGTCTCACAACGCCTATGTTTCCGACATGGCTCATATGTCCATCATGGACCTGATCAGCTATCACGGCATCTACTCCCTGATGATCGGTGTGGTCGGCGCCGTCGGCCTGTGGTAATGCTGGCCGTGCTTTCCAACGTGCTGCACACCAACAGCACCTCGCTGGCAGGCATGAGCCTGCGTACGGATGAGGTTAACCTGACGGTAGCAGGCGTGCTGACCTGCATTGCCTTCTTCCTGGTGCTGCTCGCAGAAAACAGCCGTATCCCGGTTGATAACCCTGATACGCATCTGGAGCTGACGATGATTCATGAATGCATGACACTGGAATATTCCGGCCGTCTGCTGGCGCTCATCCATTGGGCAAGCCAGCTCAAGCTGCTGGTATTCTTAGTGCTTTTCGCTATGCTGTATCTGCCGCTGGATTTGCCGGTAGTGCTGAAGGTGCTTATCGGTGCGGTAGCAGTAGGCGTAGTAGAAACCTTGAACAATAAGATGCGCCTTTTCAAGGTGCGTGTATATCTGGCCGCAGCAGGCCTGATGCTGCTGTTGGCAGTAGTGGCACAGTAAGGAGGTAACGATGGAATATTTGGTTGTAAGTTTAATGTTTATCGTTTTCCTGCAGACGCGCTTTGTGGAGCTGCGCCGCGCAACTCTGTGCCTGGCGCTGCAGTCTGCACTGATTGCGGCAGCCTGCCTCGTCGTAGGCATGAGCCATGGCAGCGGCCTGCATGCCTGGCTGCCCGGTGTGCTGACGATTGCCGTTAAGGTGCTCTTTATTCCTTACGCTATTTTGCGCGTGGTAAATCAGCTGCGCGATGAGCGTGAAATTGTCAGTGATATCAATGTTAACTATTCCACTGCTTTTGCAGCCTGCAGTCTGGCACTCGGCTACATGGTAATTGACGGTCTGCTGCCGCAGGCAGAGGGACGCGATATTTTAGCGACCTCTATGTTTATGATTATGACCGGTCTGGCGCTGATTGTTATGCGCAGCCGTGCCATTATGCAGATGATCGGCCTGATTACCTTGGAAAACGGCATTTACCTGCTCGGTCTGATTATGACGGAAGGCTTGCCGCTGATTATCGAGCTGGGTATTTTCCTTGATGTGCTGATTGCTGTTGTTATTCTTGTTATTTTAACCTCGCGTCTGCGTCTGTCGTTTAAAACGACGGATACAAATGTGCTGGACAAGCTGAAAGGGTAGGGGATGTAATGTTAACATATATTTTGATACTGTTATGCCTGCCACCCTTGTGCGCGGTGCTGGCACTGGCTGCGGGCTTCGGCAATAATATCCTGCATTGGCTGCACCGCCTGACGGCAACTGCGGTAGGTGTGTGCGTAGCGCTGATGGCAAAGTCCTTTAATCCCGCTGTGCCCTATGTAGACGATTATTTTTACATTGATGCGTTGAATATGTGGGTAATCATTATTATTACCACACTTTATCTGGCAGCGACCTGGACTGCGCGTAATTATCTTACGCGTGAAGAGCGCTGCGGCGTACTCAAGGGCGAGCAGCTGCAGACCGGCCGTTACTTTGCGCTGATGCAGCTTTTCTGCTGGACGATGTTCATCGTACTGCTGGTAAAAAACTTGGGTCTGATGTGGGTAGCCATCGAAGCGACTACCTTAATCAGTGCGTTGCTCATTTCCTTTAAATTCACCCGCGCTGCTTTGGAAGCAACGTGGAAATACATCATGGTTTGTACCGTCGGCATTTGTCTGGCACTTTTGGGTACACTGGTGCTGTATTATGCACAGCTTGATGCGTTGGGCGGCGAAAAGGCGCTCAGCTGGCTGTACCTGCATGAGCATGCCAAAAGCCTGAACCCGGCTATGACTAAGCTGGCACTGCTGTTTATCGTTATCGGCTACGGTACGAAGGCAGGCATGGCGCCGATGCATACCTGGCTGCCTGATGCCTACGCCGAGGCTCCGTCGCTGACCAGCGGTATGCTGAGCGGTGCACTCTGCAGCTGTGCTATCTATGTATTGCTGCGTAATCTGGTTATCCTGCTGCCGACAGCAGGCGCTGCGATGATGAGCAGCATGCTGCTGTTCTTTGCCGTGCTGACTGTGGCCATTGCGGTACCGTTCGTTGTTGTACAGCGCGACGTTAAGCGTATTCTGGCTTATTCCTCCATGGAAAACATCGGCATTATGGTTGCCGGTATCGGCGTCTTTTCCGCTTTTTCCCTGAAGGCTGTAATGCTGCATATGTACAGCCATGCGATGATTAAGTTTGTTCTGTTCTATATTGCCGGCACTATTATCCAAGAATATCAGACACGTAATATGATGCGTATTCATGGTATGATTAAGGATGTACCGCATACCGCGCCCTTCTGGCTTTTGGGTATGCTGGGCATTTTGGGCCTGCCGCCGATGGGCCTTTTCTTCAGTAAGTTTTACATTATGGCGTCCATGTTCCGTGAGGGACATTGGGTAGCAGGCAGTCTGCTGATTATCCTGCTGGCCGGCGTTTTAATCGGTATTTTGTACCACGGCATGCGTATGCTGTGCGATAAATCGAAGCGTCAGCCCTTGGGCGATTTGCTGGGCGCGACCGACGTATCTGTGCTGGCTGTGCTGCTGCTTTTGACCTGCGTAGTGGGCGCCGGCTTTGAAAATATTCCCTGGCTCAACAATCTGCTGACCCAGGCTGTGCGGATTATAGGAGGCTGAGATAATGCTAGTTAAACCGGAAAATTTGCGTGGTGCTGCCAATATCTGCAGCGACAGCGGCAAGCGTCCGCTGGCTGCCATGTTCGGCGCAGACGAAACGCTGCAGGGCGGCGGTCTGGCCATCTACTGCCTGTTCTATAATGCTGCCAAACGCGATATTGATGTTTTGAAGGCTCCGTTCCCCGCGGATGGTCCGCTGGAATATCAGTCGCTGACTACGCTGCTGCCGGCTGCTGCTTGGTATGAGCGTGAGCTGCATGATATGTTCGGCTTCGAGCCGCAGGGACATCCCGATATGCGTCCGCTGGTGCTGCATGAGAGCTTTCCCGGAGGCTTTCATCCGCTGCTGAAAAAATATCCTAAGAATTACGATGCACGCGGAAATCGTGAATACGAAATGCTTACCTCTCAGGGCGAAGGCCTCTTTGAGGTTCCTGTAGGTCCTATCCACGCAGGCATCATCGAGCCCGGTCATTTCCGCTTCAGTCAGGCAGGCGAGGCTATGCTGCAGCTGGATGCCAAGCTGTTCTTTACCCATCGCGGCATTGAAAAGGCTGTCGAAGGTCTTACTCCGATGGAGGCACTGCCGATTGTAGAACGCATCTGCGGTGCCTGCAGTGTAGCAAATACGCTGAGCTTCTGTCAGGCGGTGGAAAAATGTTCGGAGGCGGAGGTGCCTTACCGTGCGTGGTTAATCCGTACACTGGCTGCGGAGATGGAGCGCTTGTATAACCATGTGGGCGATACGGGCAATATTTGCGCCGGTGTCGGCTTTTCGCCTGTAATCAGCATGGGGGCGCGTCTGAAGGAATACCTGATGCAGCTTAACGAAATGCTGGCAGGCAACCGTTTCCTGCGCGGCCTGATTATCCCCGGCGGTGTGCAGTACAATGTTACTGACGCAATGTTGGAGGAAATCGAGGAGGTTATGCGTGAGGTAGAGGCTGTTTATGCCGATATGGTGCATATCATGTGGGAGCAGGCGAACTTCGTCAACCGTATCCGTACCACCGGCAGAGTGCGTCCGGAAACTGCCTTTGATCTGGCTATGGTAGGCGTGGGTGCGCGTGCCAGCGGCAGTACCCGTGACAGCCGTAAGGATATCGGCTACGGTATTTATGATGAGCTTGATTTTGAGGTTATTACGGAAACAGCTGGCGATGTCGAAGCACGTATCAAGGTGCGTATCGGTGAGGTTGCCCAAAGACTGAAGATGGTGCGCCAGCTTATCAGCAAGCTGCGCCGCAACGCGGAAACGCAGCTGGCGGTAGAGCTGGGCGAGCTGCAGCAGGAGGAAGGTCATTTTACCTGGGGCATCAGTGAATCTGCCCGCGGTGACAATCTGCACTGCCTGCTGTTGGATAAGGAAGGCCGCATAGAACGCCTGTTTGTGCGCAGTGCCTCCTATCCTAACTGGCCTGCGCTGACTGTGGCGGTACAGGGCGACATCATCCCGGACTTCCCGTTAATAAATAAGAGCTTTGAGTTATGCTATGCCTGCATAGACCGCTAAGGAGGTGGCAAGATGTTAAAAATGCTGGAGGCAATTTTTCACGGAAAGATTGCTACCGAAAATATTGATACTACGGGCCACAAGCGTCTGCGTGGTCAGCTGCAGTGCGACGGCGGCTGTGACGGCTGCGGTGCCTGTGCCGCTGCCTGCCCGGTCGGCGCTGTGAGTGTGGCTGACGGTAAAGCAAAAATAGATTACAGTAAGTGCGTTTTCTGCGGACGCTGTGTGGAGGCCTGCGCGCGTAAGGCGCTGGTGCATACGAACCATGATGCTTTGGCGCAGATTCTGGCTGACAGTGCCGTGGAGGTCAGCGAGGCTGTTACGGCAAAGCTGGGACGCTCTCTGCATGTACGTCATCTTGACGCTGGCAGCTGCAATGCCTGCGACTTTGAGCTGGGTGCGATGAGCAATCCTGTTTATGATTTACACCGTTACGGTATCGCCTTCGTTGCTTCTCCGCGTCATGCGGATATGCTGATGGTTACCGGCGTAGTTACGCGCAACCTGGAGCAGGCGCTGCGTATGACCTATGACGCTATGCCTGAACCGAAAATGGTTATGGCTTGCGGTGCCTGTGCCTGTGGCGGCGAAACCTATGGCAGCACTTATGCTGTTGTAGGACGTGCGGCTGACGTGGTGCCGGTTGATATTGCTGTGCCTGGATGCCCGCCGCGACCTGCTGCTATTATTGTGGCTTTGTGTGCTGCGGCAGACATGCTGAAGGAAAGAATGTAACCTTGTTTGAAAAAAGAATTAATCAGTATTTTATTACACTGATTAATTCTTTTTTTGCATTTTTATACTTGTACTCTGCTGTAATACGTGATAATATATAGAAAATCAGTTACGTTAGATAAACTGATATGGGGAATACAAATGAGGGGGTTTGAAAAATGATTGTTTTTAGACCGGCAACTTTCAGCGATGTAGAACATATACACAAATTGCTGAATTATTATGCAAAGGAAGGCTTGATGCTGCCACGTGCGCGCAATGCGATTTATGAGAATCTGCGCGATTATATTTTAGCGGTGGAAAACAACCGCTTGTTGGGTTGCGGTGCGCTGCATTTTGTCTGGGACCGCTTTGCGGAAATCCGCTCGCTGGCGGTGGAACCGAGCTTGCAGAAAACAGGTATAGGCCGTCAGCTGGTGGAGCATTTGGAAAAGGAGGGCATTGAGCGCGGAGTGACGATGTTTTTCACTCTGACCTATCAGCCGGGATTTTTTGCCAAGTGCGATTATATTGAAACAGCGAAGGATAAGCTGCCGCAGAAGGTATGGAAAGAATGCGTGTATTGTCCGCAGTATCCGTACTGCAATGAGATTGCTTTCATCAAGACAACAGTTGATTATGAGCCGTCGCAAATCAAATTCTAAAATTTAAGGGCTGCCGTGCACATTTGTCATCGCTGATGACGAGGCTGCGCTGAGGGCAGCTCTTTTATTTTTTTGCATCGAATGTTAAAATAAAAAGACAGAGTATAAATTTTACACAGTAATTTTACCGTTGTTATACCGGATAAATTTACGGAAAAGAGGTTGATTTTATGAAATTATATTCCTGGAATGTTAACGGTTTGCGTGCCTGCATGACGAAGGGCTTTGCCGATTTTTTGCAGGAGGCTGCGCCGGATATTATTTGCCTGCAGGAAACGAAGATGCAGCGTGAGCAGGCTGATTTTGTGTTCCCCGGCTATGAGGAGTATTGGAACAGTGCGGAGCGCAAGGGCTACAGCGGTACTGCTGTGTTTACGAGGGTTAAGCCTTTGGCTGTTACCTATGGCTTGGGACAGGAGGAGCACGATAAGGAAGGCCGTGTGATTACGCTGGAGTTTGCGAGCTTTTATCTGGTGACGGTGTATACGCCTAATTCCAAGGATGGGCTGGCGCGTCTTGATTACCGCATGGTGTGGGAGGATGTGTTCCGCGCTTATCTGCAGGAGCTGGATGCGAAGAAGCCGGTTGTTGTCTGCGGTGATCTGAATGTGGCGGCTGAGGAGATTGATTTGAAGAATCCTAAGACTAACCGCAGGAATGCAGGCTTTACGGACGAGGAGCGCGCTAAGTTCCGTGAGCTGAAGGCCGCTGGATTTACGGACAGCTTCCGTTATCTGCATCCGGAGGAGGTTAAGTACAGCTGGTGGAGCTATCGCTTTAAGGCGCGCGAGAAGAATGCGGGTTGGCGTATTGATTATTTTGTGGTGTCGGACAGGATTGCGGATAAGTTGCAGAGTGCGGAGATTCACAATGAGGTTTTCGGCAGCGACCATTGTCCGGTAAGTATTGAGCTGGATGTGTAAGGGTTGAGTCTGGCGTTGCAATTGCATATTTTGTACTTTCATTTTTACGGTTTTGGTTATTGTTTTTTAGTTGGTGATGAACATGGATTTTAAAATTCAGGCTCCGTTTGAGCCTGCCGGCGACCAGCCGCAGGCGATTGAAAAGCTGGTGGAGGGCTTCAAGGAAGGAAATCAGTTCCAGACATTACTGGGTGTAACGGGCTCTGGCAAGACGTTTACGATGGCAAATGTGATTCAGAAGCTGAATAAGCCGACGTTAATTATTGCACATAATAAGACGCTGGCAGCCCAGCTTTATTTAGAAATGAAGGAATTTTTTCCCAATAATGCGGTGGAATACTTTGTCAGCTACTATGACTACTACCAGCCGGAGGCTTACGTCCCGTCCACGGACACATATATCGAGAAGGATTCCTCCATCAACGACGAGATCGATAAGCTGCGGCATTCAGCGACGGCGGCGCTGTCAGAGCGTCAGGATGTGATTATTGTGGCATCGGTTTCCTGTATCTATGGTCTGGGAAGCCCGATCGATTATAAAAACATGGTTATTTCCCTGCGCCCGGGCATGGAGAAGGACCGCGACGAGGTCATTCACAAGCTGATCGACATTCAGTACACCCGAAATGAAATGGACTTCCACCGAAGTACCTTCCGCGTCCGTGGCGACACTCTGGAGATTTTTCCGGCTAACAGCTCAGATACCGCTGTCAGAGTGGAGTTTTTCGGAGATGAGATTGACCGTATCTCTGAGATTGATGTGCTCA
>OGLG01001932.1_pt1 | contig 10479 bp, 13 predicted proteins | sample 1572621 | NCBI WGS metagenome assembly OGLG01 (sample SAMEA2581912, study PRJEB24529) | metagenome | biome: Human gut stool | place: China | collected 2011 | reverse complement strand
ACAATACGCACATGATCTGCAGTTCCTGACGCACTGCTTCCGGCAGCGACTCAAACTGAGGATTCAAATAAAATTTCTGTTCATATGCGCTTGCCGCACAAAGCACAATCTCTTCTTCCATACATTACCTCTCTCGTATTATAAAGTAGTAGTATTTATAGACCCTCTCCAAGGTCTGTATGCTATTTCCATCATAACCATTCTTTACCTTTTCTACAGGTATGGTTATGATATATAAGATGCTGTGGACTGGTGTTTCCTCTCTACCACTTTGATGGTTTCAGAAAGTGTCCAGCCACAGTCTCTTTGCTTGATTGTTAATCAGTTAGATACCGCATGACGGTTTATTTAGAACGAGTTCACAACTGCGAAGAGCAACTGTGGTTCTAAAACAGTGTCAAATATATTCAAAGGAGATTTGCCATGATTTATATTGGTATTGATGTTGCAAAAGACAAACACGATTGTTTTATCACAAACTCAGAAGGAGAAGTGCTTTTTAACGCATTTACTATTCCAAACAATGCGGATGGTTTCCATGACCTCTTTCACCCGTATGTCAAGCCCACGACAAAAAATTTATAACTTTTTTTGCAGTTTTTCGGGCAGCTTCATAGCTGCCCATAGCTGTTTCAAATGGGTGTTCACGGTTATACTTCCTTTTCGGATTCCTTAGTTTCTAAGAAATCCTGTGTTGCATATTCAATCTCAATCCGATCTCCTGGAAAGACGTAAACTTTATTGATAAGCCGGTCAATCAGAGCTTTTGTCAGCATGTTGGCGTTTCCGACTTTCTGCACAATTTCCTGTTGTTTCAGCTTAATCTCATAATCACTTTTTATCTGCTTTGTCTGTGCAGTAATGACAGCATGAACATTTTTGGCTTGTACCAGTTCCGTGTCATAAACCGCTTTTCGTGTCCGATAGGTTTCCAAATCAATCTCTCCGAGTGCATACTGCTCATAAAGATACCGCTTGCTATCTTGAATAGAACGGAGTTTTTCTTCATGTTCGGCCTGCTGGACTGTCTGCAAATCCAATTTATCCTTATTGCTATCAATTCCCAATGCCGGACACATTTGAGCCCGAATTGTTTCAAATACAACCTGCTCCAGATCTGCCATCTTTATGCGCACACCATGACAAGGAAGCGTTTCAGCCACCTCGGAATGACGGCAATAAAACCACGCACCATTTCGTAGAGACATTGCATGATCGCAGCATCCGCAGAATACCTTACCACGGAGCAGATAATCACGCGGCTTTTTATTTGACAGAGAGAAACGCTTAATTGAAGCATTGGCTCTCTCAAATAGATCCACACTTATAATAGCCGGATGATGGTTCGGGATTTTGAACCACTCACTTTCATCCTTTAACTGTGTATGTCGGCTGCCAATCTCTTTTACCTTTCTCTTGCCAATTACATAGGTACCGATATATCTTTGATCTTCTAAAATACGCAGAACCGTTGATGTACTCCAAACGCCGTTTGTTCGGGAAACATTGTAATAGTCCTTGCCTTTAAGTTTGCGATATTCCCCAGGGGTGGGGATATTCATGGCATACAGTTTTCTTGTGATCTCGGCTGCGGTGTTGCCTTCAGACGCCCATTGAAATATCATCTGCACATTCGGGGCAACATCCTCGTCCGGGTCCGTACGTCCGTCTGCACTCTTGCGATAGCCGTAAGGACAGATGACACTCTGATATTCCCCACGACGCATCTTTGCGTATTTTGCACTTTTGGTTTTCATGGACATATCCCGGCTATACCACTCGCTGATAAGATACTTGAAAGCAATATCAATCCCTCCGGTATCACCTTTGAAATTAGCTGTGTCAAAATCATCACTGACGGAAATAAAACGGGTGTGGTAAAGATAAAATAGCCGGTTTCAATGCTGTTACGTCCAAATCGGGAAAGGTCTTTTACAATAATACAGTTGATTTTTCCGGCCTGAACCATTGTTAAAAGTTCCTGCACCGCCGGACGCTCAAAGTTTGTCCCCGTATGACCGTTGTCAATAAATTCCAAAATCTCGCTGTCATCCCATTCCGGCAGAGACATAGCTTTTTCACGAAGAATCAGTTTTTGATTTGGTATGCTCAAACTTTCGGTTTTGAAATCTTCCACAGAAAGACGGATATAAAGGGCAATCACATAGTTGCGCACGGTTCCACCGCCTTTCCCTGAAATTCATTTTTGAAACGGAAGGTTACATGAATATTCCGCTCGTGGTCTATCTCAATTCGTTCAATGAGCCGTTCGATCAGTTCTACAGTCAGTACGTGATCCTGTGCCAGTGTTTTTGCATCCTTTTCCATTGCACGGTATCTGGCAAGCTGGTTGTCCAGGGAGTCCATAGATTTTTCAAATACTTCAATCTCACCAGACAGAGCATTGATAGCATATTCATAATCCGCCTTCAATTCAAAGTATTCATCATTTGTCAAAATACCTTGCACAAAATTTTCATATAGACCACGGATCAGCCGGCGTGTTTTTTCAATTTCCTGCCGTTTGGCCGACATCTGAATTTTCAGCTTATCTTTTTCCTGTTTTTGTCTTGCCTCCAACTGAAAGAGTGGCAGCGACATTCCCAGCGCAACTGTCAGCTCTTTTTCAAGAATAGCCGTAACAGTAGAAATCAGTTCCTTTTCCTGCATCGTTGCGCCTTTGCAGCTATCTTTTTCTATCCGGCTGTTTGTAAGGCAGTGGAACCAGTAAGTGTCGGGTCCTTTCCGGCGCTCGGCGCGTTGCCTGTGAAGGCTTCTGCCACAATCAGCACAGAACACTTTACCTTTGAAAATGTTTGGTGTGTAGGGACGTTTTGGAGTTGCTTTGCTTTCTTCACAGATCTGTTTTCTGTATTCCTGAACTGCATTAAACAACTCATGGCTGATGATCGGTTCATGGGTGCATTTTGCAATAATCAGATTATCTTCTCCAGCCTTGACCTGCTGATGATCTACAATCTTTGTTTTTCCTTGCACCAGATCGCCTGTATAGACTTCGCTTTCTAAAATTTTCATCACTGTACGGGTCTGCCATTTGCCGCTTCCAATCAGGCCCGGACTGGTAATCTCGCCAGTGTCCTTTTTATAATGGCTCGGTGCCGGAATTCCCATCTCATTTAGATTGCGGACAATCCGGTTCAGTGCCACATGCTCATGTGCCCATTCAAAAATCTGTTTTACCACAGGGGCAGTATTTTCATCAATCAGAAGTTTATGGCAATTATCCGGGTCTTTCCTGTAACCGTAAGGCGCCCGTGCACCAATATAGTCGCCATCTTTCATAGCCTGCCGCGCCTGTGCTTTGATTTTTCGTCCAATGTCCAGAGCATAGGCTTCATTGATCATATTTTTCAAAGGCAGCATGATACCACCATGAAGATTTCCGGAATCCGCTGTGTCAAACTGATCCGTAACAGCAATGAAGCGAACATTATGAGCATGGAAATACTGTTCGATATAATAACCTGTGTCAATAGAATTTCGCCCTAATCGGGAAAGATCCTTAACAATCACACAGTTAATGTGGCCTGCTTCAATATCAGATAGCATTTGCTGAAATCCAGGGCGGTGAAAAGATGAGGTTAGATAACGATACTTTTTGAAACACAGTAAAATCAAGGTTTTTCGGACAACGGACAAGCATGGTTTGTACTACAACTAAATATTGCACCGCACAAGCGGCGTTTCCCACTTCCACACGGAAGAACAGGAACGCCGCTTTTTTCATGCCCTTTGTTACGCAGTAGGGGCAGAAAAAGCCTTGCTACAAGCGGTTTTCCGGGCGCGTATCTGGCGCGGAAAGGGATTTATACCTTATCCCCCGAAACCGCGCTTCTACTGCGTAACAAATCCAAAGCAAAGGAGTTATGAACTATGGCAGTTTTCAGAGTGGAACGGAACAAGGGCTACACCGTAATGAGCAACCACCACCTACGCAACAAGGAGCTTTCCCTAAAGGCAAAGGGGCTGTTATCGCAAATGCTGTCACTCCCCGAAGATTGGGACTACACCTTGAAAGGCTTATCCCTTATCAACCGGGAGAAGATAGACGCTATCCGCGAAGCCATTAAGGAGCTTGAACGCGCCGGGTATATCGTTCGGTCAAGGGAGCGCGACGAGAAAGGACGCTTGCGGGGCGCGGACTATGTGATATTCGAGCAGCCGCAGCCGCCTACGCCGGATTTACCTACATTGGAAAATCCAACATTGGATAATCCAACGCAGGAAAAACCAACATTGGAAAAACCTACGTTGGAAAATCCAACGCAATTAAATAAAGATATACAAAGAACTGACTTACCAAAAAAAGAAAAAATAATTACTGATGAACAAAGTACCCATTCCATTCCTATCCTTTCCCCTAACCCCTCTCCTTGCAGAGAAGCGGCTACGCCGCCGGAACGGAAAGGAACGGAAGCGGCAGCACAGAGCGCAGTTGATATATACCGGGAAATCATCAAGGACAATATCGACTACCACATTCTCAAACAGGACATGAAGTTTGACAGTGACAGGCTTGACGAGATTGTAGACCTCATGCTTGAAACCGTATGCACCGCCAGAAAGCGGGTACGGATTGCGGGGGACGACTACCCGGCAGAGCTTGTGAAATCTAAGTTTATGAAACTGGACGGCGAGCATATCCGCTTTGTGCTTGACTGTATGCGGGAGAACACAACGAAAATCCGCAACATCAAGCAATATCTGAAAGCAGCCCTTTTCAACGCCCCGTCCACTATCGGCAATTATTACACTTCCCTTGTCGCCCATGACATGGCAAGCGGCGCACTGTCACCGAAGAAGCCGCAGTACGGCGACCCGGACTATTATTCATGCAAACCGGGCGAAAGCCTGTAAAACAACAAAAGGAGGATTTTATTATGGCACAGAAAATGACAGGAGCATTGGTATTTGACGAGCGCACCGACCGTTACGACATTCGCTTTGACTTAAACAGCTACTATGGCGGGCTGCATTGTGGAGAATGTTTTGACGTATTCGTGCGGGGCAAGTGGAAGCCGACCCGGATTGAGTACGGCGACAACTGGTATCTTGTGGGTATCAGAGCCGAGGACTTGAACGGGCTGCGGGTGCGTATCTGACCGCCGCCCCATAAAGAAACGCGAAAGGAGGACGCGACAAATTGCAGGACGAAGTAAACGAAAAGACCATAGCCCTTTACATCAAGACCGGGAAGCTGACCGCCCAGACGCTCCAAAAGGCAATGAAAGCCATACTGTCAAAGGGAAAAAAGCAGCTTTCCAAACCGCCACAGGGCAAGCAGAGCTTAAAGCAGCTTATGAAGCAGAACGCGGGCGTTTCCAACATTGAGATTACCGAGGGCAATATCAAAGCCTTTGAGAGTACGGCGAAAAAGTACGGTATCGACTTTGCGCTGAAAAAGGACGCGACGGAAAGCCCGCCCCGCTATCTGGTTTTCTTCAAGGGGCGGGACGCGGACGTGCTGACCGCAGCCTTTAAGGAATTTTCCGCAAAAAAGCTGACACAGGAGAAAAAGCCCTCAATCCGAAAGCTGCTCTCTACCCTCAAAGAAGCTGCACAGGGCAGAAACGCGGAACGGGCAAAGGTCAAGAACAAGGACAGGGAGGTATCGCTATGAAGCCGGAAATCAAGAAGCTGCTTATCCTAAATCTCCCGTATCTGCTCTTTGTCTGGCTCTTTGATAAAGTGGGCGCGGCTGTCCGGCTCTCCCCCGGCGCGGACGCAAGCGCAAAGCTGCTACATCTTGGGGACGGTTTTACCGCCGCCTTTTCCAGTATCGCGCCGAGCTTCCACCCGGCAGACTTAGCTTTAGGCATTGCGGGGGCGGTCATTGTTCGGCTGATTATCTACACCAAAGGCAAGAACGCGAAGAAATACCGCCGCGGGACAGAATACGGTTCGGCGCGTTGGGGCGGGGCTGACGATATAAAGCCATACACAGACCCGGTATTTGAGAATAATATCCCCTTAACGCAGACGGAACGGCTCACCATGAACAGCCGCCCGAAGCAGCCGAAATACGCAAGAAACAAAAATATCCTTGTAATCGGCGGTTCCGGCAGCGGCAAGACCCGGTTCTTTGTGAAACCGTCGCTCATGCAATGTACGTCAAAGGATTTTCCAACGTCGTATATCGTCACTGACCCGAATGGTAATTTACAATAAGGATAAAGGGAGCGCGCACCCTCAAGAAAGGAGGTTACACCCCATGAAGAAACAGCCGGACAAGGGAAAAATCACAGCCCTGTACGAGCGTCTTTCCCATGACGATGAGCGAGCCGGGGAAAGCGTGTCGATAGAAAACCAAAAGCGCATTTTGGAGGACTACGCCCAAAAGAACGGCTTTACGAATATCCGGCACTTCACCGATGACGGAGTGCGGGGAACGACTTTCAAGCGTCCGGGGCTGGACGCTATGCTGGAAGAAATCCGGGCGGGAAATGTGGCTACGGTCATTATCAAAGACCAAAGCAGGATTGGCCGTGATGTTGTCGAAGTGGGGCTTTTGAAGCGCACCTTTGACGAGTACCATGTACGCTTTATTGCGGCAAATGACAACCTTGATACCGCCAACGGCTTTGATATAATGTCCATTTTCCGAGATGTGATAAACGAGTGGTATGTTGCCGACACCAGCCGGAAAATCAAGACCGTTTTCAAGTCGAGAATGGAAAAGGGCTTGCGCTGCTCCGGCAGCGTCAGCTATGGCTACCTTGCGTCCAAGGAGAACAAGGGCGAATGGGTAATCGACGAGGAAGCCGCCGCCGTTGTGCGCCGTATCTTCCACAGCGTTGTTGCCGGGGAGAGTATCGCCAGCATAGCAAGGGCACTCCGCGCCGAGAAAATCCCTATCCCGTCCGAGCATTGGAAGCGGATAGGCGCACCCGTCCGGTCGGCGAAGTACACAGACCCCTACGCATGGTCAACAACAACTATCAGCTATATCCTCAAACGCCCGGAGTACACAGGGCGCAAGGTTTTAGGGAAAACCGTCTGCGAGAACTACAAGACCAAAAGCACCCGCAAGACCGCGCCGGAGGAACAGTATATTTTTGACGGGGAAATCCCCGCCATTGTGGACGAGGAAACATGGAACACCGTCCAGCGGCTTATGGGAACAAAACGCCGCGCCCCCAAGCGGCAGAACACCCCAAACCGCTTGACCGGGCTTCTCTACTGCGCCGACTGCGGCGCGAAGCTGACCCACCGCAGCAGCCTTGTGCAAGGCAAGTATCTGGACGACGCTTTTGTGTGTTCCAGCTACCGCCAGCTTACCCGCGACTGCACCATGCACTATATCCCCACCGCGAAAATGGAAGCCGCCATTCTTGCCGCAATCCAGCGCGTGAGCTGGTATGTACGGCACAATGAAGCGGAGTTTATCGAGCGTGTGCGGAAAGCCACCGACCAGCACCAAGAAAATGCCGTCAAGGAGTACCGGCAGAAAGTGAGCAAGGCGCAGCGGCGGTATAAGGAGCTGGACGGGCTTGTAAAAAAGCTGTACGAGGGAAACGCCACAGGCAAGATACCCGATAAGCACTTTACCCGTCTGCTTGCCGAATATGACGAGGAACAGACCGGGCTGGAAGCCGCTATCGCACAATGGCAGGAAGCAATCGAGAGCTGGAACGCCGACAGGCTGAAAACAGATAAGTTTATCGAGCTTGTGAGCCGCTACACCGACTTTTCCGAATTGACAACGCCCATGCTCAACGAGTTTATCGAGAAAGTGGTTGTCCATGAGGGCGAGGGGCGCGGGAACAGCCGCCGCCAGCGGATAGATATTTACCTCAACTTCATCGGCGCGTTTGAAGTCCCCGCCCATATCGTTACCCCAATGGAAGCCGAGGAACAACGCCGCCAGCAGGAGGAACAGGCGGCAAAGGAAGCCCGTTCACAGGAGCTTGCCAAAGCGCGGGAGGAAAAGCGCAAGGCAGAGAAGCGGGAGTTTACCGCGAGGAAGAAAGCGGGCTTGCTGACCCCGGAGGAACAGGCGGCAGACGAAGCGCGGTTAGCCCATAACCGGGCATGGCAAAAGGAATGGCGGAAGAAACGGAAAGCCGCCGAGCCGCCCAAGCCCCCGAAGCCGAAATCCTTAAAGGAGCTTGCCGCGCTGCAAAAGGCCGGAGCCGACCTCACGCCGGAGGAAGCAGAACGCCTTGCCGCTTACCGCGAGAGGAAAAACCGCCAGCACAAGGCATGGTATGAACGGCAGAAAGCAGCGCAGCCGCCCAAGCCCCGGACGCTCAAAGAGCTTGCCGCCGCGCAAGTCGCGGGACAGCCCCTCACGCCAGAGGAAACAGAACGCCTTGAAGCCAGCCGGAGCCGGAAGAAGAACGCCTACCAAGAACTGAAAGCCCAAGCGGAAACCGACCCCGCCGCAGCCGCCGAGCTTGCAAGGCGGCGGGCTTACCACTCGGAAGCCACCAAGAAATCCCGCCAGAAGATGTACGAGGAAGCCGCAGCCGGAAACCCCGCAGCCCAAGCCCGGTATGAGAACTTCCTTGCTGCAAGGCGGGAGAACTACCACAGGAAGAAGCACGACGAGAAAGGAGAACAAATCGCATGAGAAGATTGATTGATAACGGGAACCGCCCCATTACCCCAAAGCCCCATATCGGCCACTACGGGCGGCTGCGGAAAGCCTATCTGGAACAATACCGCCACCGCCTTTATACCGCCCTTGTAGCCAGCGAGAAGCTATACCCCCACCTTGCGGAAACAGACCGGGCGGCGCGGGATATGCTGGACTACCTCATGCCCCGCCTTGCCAGAGAAGCGGGAGCCACCGAAGCCCTCAAAGCCGCCGACCCGATGAAATGGGTAGGTTTGATGAACAACTGCAAGGCGATAGCCGAGGAAATCGTAATGCATGAGTTAATCTATGTTTAACGGTCAAGAGCCGGAAAAATCGGAAATCTTGCGATAACAGCCGCCCTGACGAACCATTCCCCGTCCGGGCGGTTTTTATCGTCAAAAACGCCGTTTTCTCCAAGTCAAGAGCCGGAGAAAACACCCGAAAAATGCCCCTATTGCATAACAGGGGCGCAGAAAGGAGAGCTTATGAGAACAGGGCTTACCAAGCGGGAAAAGACCACCGACATTTGGTTTGACGAGAAAGACCCCCTTATCCATATCCGCACCCACAACACCGCCTTGAAGAAGCGTCTGCTTGCATACAGCCGCCGTTATCCGGCGATCTGCCAGCAGACCGACGCAGACCCGGAAACGGGCTGCATGGAGTTTGATATTGAGAAAGGCCGCTTCTCTTTCCGTCTGACCGCCCCATACAGTGAGGAACGGCGGGAAGCAGCGCGGCAGTTTGCCAAGGAAAACAATGCCGCCAGCAGACTGAAATGAGGTGGATTTGTTCATAATCCTGTGCTATACTTCTCTTGAAAAAAGAACAACAAATCGAAATTTTGAGGAGGTTTACTATGATATATAAGTTTACGGAAGTATTAAACGATCTTGTTAATTATTTTATTCTTGGTGACATTTTACTACTGGAAAGTTGGAAAAGAGCCAATAATCTTTCAGACGATTTGGCAACGGAATTTACCACAAATGAAAGTGGGGATAGGGCTTTTAGTGAAGGTATTGTTATCCCCATGAGTGGCATTGAAAACTATCCTTATACCGTATTGTTTAATCTCTCTGGTGATAAACCGGAGTTGTGCAAAGGGGAAAGCCGATTGCAGTTTAGAAGGAGTGGTTATTCCCTCAAAGTGGATAATAATATGCTTATGCTTTTTACATGGCACATATTAAAACAGTTTACTCCCGAAAAAGTGAAAACTCTAATTTCTTATTACAGACAGAATAAAAAGCCAATTGTCGAACTTGCAAATGGCTGGTATCATATCGAGATTTTGGGTGGAGAAACCTTGCAGGACGGGGACTATGAGCCTACATTTGAATTTGTGATACAACCAATAGAAAATGAAGAAAAAGCCGCAAATGCTGATATGAATTTAAGCTTTGAAATTATAAGTTCTGCTTATTAAAACTAAATATATTATCCACAAGGGCAGCCGAGAAAATCGACTGCCCTTTTTCCATGCCTACGGGCAGAAAGGAGCGACCAGCTATGACGAAACCGAGGGAGAAAACCCGTGAGGAATTGACCGCCGAGATTGAGGAAGGCAAGAAGAAAATCCGGCAGTTTGAAAACCGGGAGAAAATCATCAAGCAGAAGCTATCCGTCGAGGAACGCAAGGCGAGAAACCACAGGCTTTGTAAGCGCGGCGGCTTCATGGAGAGCCTTGTGCCGGAGCTGATTGCCATGCCGGACGAGGACGCGAAAGCCTTTTTACGGCTTGCCTTGATGAGCGAGCCAGCACAGGAGTTTTTGAAAAAACGAGCCGGGGACGGGAATGCGGAGTAATCCCTTTGGAACAAAGGGCGCACTTATACACCCTTGCGGGCGTGTGCGCTCTGCCGAGGGCTTATCTC
>OGLG01001924.1_pt1 | contig 10520 bp, 9 predicted proteins | sample 1572621 | NCBI WGS metagenome assembly OGLG01 (sample SAMEA2581912, study PRJEB24529) | metagenome | biome: Human gut stool | place: China | collected 2011 | reverse complement strand
TGACGGCCCTCTACGCCATGCTGGAGGAAATGCAGTTCCCGCAGGAACTTGTGGTAAACGCCACACGGCAGAACCTTGTAAATGAGCTAAAACTGCACGGCCGCATCTGTGCAGAATATATAGGAGGAGAAATCTTATGAAATACACCATTGGTATCGATCTTGGCGGCACTACCATGACGGCAGGCCTTGTTGACGAAGCTTACAACATTGTGGGCAAAATTACCCGCCCGACCCGCCTGCCGCGTCCGGCGCAGGATCTGGAGCAGGCACTGGCAGATTTGTGCCGTGCTGTTGCCAAAGACTGCAAGATTGATTTTGCAGATGTCAGCTATGTGGGCATCGGTACCCCGGGCAGTGTGAATTTTACCACCGGCTTTGTGGGCTATAACACCAACTTCGGCTACTATGACTGGAACCTGGGGCCTGACCTGGAAGCTCTGCTCGGCTGCAAGGTCTATGTGGAAAACGATGCCAACGCAGCAGCATTTGGCGAATACATCGCAGGCGGCGCAAAGGGCTTCAAGGATGCCGTTGTTATCACGCTGGGTACCGGCATTGGCAGCGGCATCATCATCGATGGCAGGATCCTGACCGGTACCAACGGTGCAGGCGGAGAGATTGGCCATATTCATATCGAAGACAACGAGACAGAGGTCTGTGGTTGTAAAAATAAGGGTTGCTTGGAGCAGTATGCATCCGCTACCGGGATTACCCGGCTGGCGAACAGACGCCTGGCAAAAGACGATGCACCCAGCATTCTGCGTGGTGGTGAGATCTCTGCCAAGACGGTATTCGATGCAGTTAAGGCAGGGGACAAAGTAGCAATTGAGATCGCAGAACAGTTCGGAGAGTATCTTGGCAAGGGACTTGCCGCAGTAGCCAGTGTAGTTGATCCCCAGATTTTTGTCATTGGCGGTGGTGTGTCCAAGGCCGGAGATATTTTATTCAAATACATAGAGCCTTCTTATAAGAGATGTGCTTTCGGACCCTGCAAGCAGGCAAAATTCGCCCTGGCGGAGCTTGGAAATGATGCCGGAATCTACGGCGCTGCAGCACTGGTATTAAAGTAGGCCTGTTTGGAATAACTATAATAAAAAAGAAAGAGCGGCCTGATATACATGATAAGTGCAGCAGTGATAGAAGCATTAAAGGAAATCGTACCGGCAGAGAGGATTCTGTTTCAGGAACCCATGAAATTGCATACTACCTTCCGTATCGGCGGACCGGCGGATTACCTGATCTATCTGGAAAATGAAGATCAGCTGTGCAGGATACAGAAGTATCTGCGCCTGGTGGATGTGCCATACACGGTCATCGGTAACGGAAGTAATCTGCTGGTCAGCGATGACGGATACCGCGGAATTGTACTGGTGATCGGAAAATATATGAGTGAGATCACGGTGAAGGATTGTTATCTGGAGGCAGAGGCAGGAGCGCTGATGAGCCAGGTGGCCAAAACTGCAAAGGAGCATGGTCTCACCGGATTGGAGTTCGCAGCGGGAATTCCCGGAACCGTCGGTGGCGGTGCGGTGATGAACGCAGGCGCCTACGGAGGAGAGATGAGCCAGGTGGTGAGCACGGTAACCGTGGTGAACCGCAATGGGGAGATCATGGAACTGGATAATGGTACTATGGAATTCGGCTATCGGACCAGTGTGATCCAGAACCAGCCTTTTGTGGTGACGAAGGTGACTTTCCGCCTGGAACAGGGAGATCCGGAACAGATCGCAGAGAAAATGGCTGATCTGGCGAAAAGGCGCCGGGAAAAACAACCGTTGGAGTATCCCAGCGCAGGCAGCACATTTAAGCGCCCCGCGGGACATTTTGCGGGACAACTGATTATGGAGTCCGGACTTCGCGGATATTCCGTAGGGGGAGCCAAAGTGTCGGAGAAGCATTGCGGATTTATTATTAACACAGGAAATGCAACCGCAGAAGATGTAAAAGACGTGATTTGGGAAGTTCAGAGAAGAGTAAAAGAGCGTTTTCAGGTAGACCTGGAACCCGAGATCAAATTCCTGTAAGACAGGTGAGAGGTGCATATGAGATTTGTAGTAGTAACAGGCATGAGCGGAGGGGGAAAAAGAACTGCATTAAAGCTTTTGGAGGATGCCGGCTTTTATTGCGTGGATAATCTGCCGGTGTCATTGGTGGAAAAGTTCGTGGAACTGATTGCCATGCCCGGAAGTGAGATCAGTAAGGTCGCACTGGGACTGGATGTCCGTGCGGACCAGAATTTCACGGACGCCACCCGCATTTTGGAACAATTAAAGGAAAAAGGCTACAAATTTGAGATATTGTTTATGGACTCCGATGACTCAGCTCTGATAAAACGGTATAAGGAAACCAGACGTGTACATCCTCTTGCTGCGGATGGCAGAGTAGAGGACGGCATTCACAAAGAACGTAAGATTCTGGAGACGATCCGCAAAAATTCCGATTATGTAATAGATACTTCGAATCTTCTGGTAAGAGAACTGAAAGAGGAGCTGGATCGAATTTTCGTACAGAATGAAGAGTACAACAGTCTCATGGTAACAGTCATGTCCTTCGGATTCAAGCACGGAATTCCTGCGGACGCTGATCTGGTATTTGATGTGAGATTTTTGCCCAACCCTTATTATATAGAAGAATTGAAGCCGCAGACCGGCAATGATAAGGGAGTACAGGACTATGTAATGAGTTTTCCTGAGACCGGAATTTTCCTGGACAAGCTGACCGATATGATTCAATTCCTGATCCCGAATTATATCAAAGAGGGAAAATATCGGCTGGTGATCGCCATCGGATGTACCGGAGGCAAACATCGGAGTGTTACTCTGGCAAACAAGTTATATGAACGTTTGAAGGCAGAAGGTCATTACGGTATCAAACTGTATCACCGTGATGTACCCAGAGAAGGAATCTGACATGTCATTTTCGAGTGAGGTAAAGGAAGAACTGGCGAAGAGAATCAGCCCGGCAAGGCATTGCCAGATTGCAGAGCTGGCTGCGATCATGCATTTTAGCGGTCAATATGGACGTTCTGCAGAAGGCGATTTTATGATCGGTTTCCAGACGGAAAATGAGGCGGTCGTCAGAAAAGGCTTTACATTATTGAAAAAAACATATAATATAGATACTGATGTTAAAATCAGCGAGGAACAGATGCGGAGTGTGATCGACAAGATCGGTGATCTGTCGGAACCTGTGAGCCCCCTGCTGATTAAAAATTCCTGCTGTCAAAGAGCATTTTTAAGAGGAGCTTTTCTCTGCATTGGTTCTATGAGCGACCCGCAGAAGAGTTATCACCTGGAATTTGTATGCACCGATGAGGATAAAGCGAGACAACTACAGAGTGTGATACAGGGATTTGATATAGAAGCCAAGATCGTGCTTCGGAAGAAGTATTACGTTGTCTATCTGAAGGAAGGATCCGGCATTGTGGACCTTCTGAATGTATGTGAGGCACCTGTTGCCTTAATGAAGCTGGAGAATATGAGAATTGTAAAGGAAATGCGCAATTCCGTAAATCGAAGAGTGAACTGTGAGACCGCCAACATTACCAAAACGGTAAATGCGGCGACCAGACAGATAGAGGATATTGAATATATCCGGGACCACTACGGACTGGAGAATCTGCCGGAGACATTGCGTCAGATGGCGGAAGTCAGACTGGAGAATCCGGATGCTCCACTGAAGGAGCTGGGGGAATATCTGGATCCCCCGGTAGGAAAATCCGGTGTAAACCACAGGTTACGTAAGCTCAGCGAGTTAGCAGATAGAATCAGGACGTAAAAGAGGAGGAAAATTATGACAAAAAGGAGCATTAAGGTCAGACTGGAAGATGGTCTGGACGCAAGACCGGTGGCACTGTTAGTACAGGAAGCCAGCAAGTACGAAAGCAACATTTACATTGAAGTAGATGATAAGCGGATCAATGCCAAGAGCATTATGGGCATGATGAGCCTGGGACTTTGCGCAGGCGAAGAGCTTACAGTAGCTGCAGAGGGTGCAGATGAGCAGACCGCTGTGGACAATATTGAGAAGTTTTTAAGCGGTCAGGTAGCTTAAAAACATAGTATGACGAGGAGCGGGGCTGATAGAGAATTCTGTTAGTCCCGTTTTGCATATTTTGAGGATAGTATTTATGAAGAAGATGTTATTTATCTATAATCCGAAAGCCGGAAAGGCACAGATCCGCAACAAGCTTGCGGATATTCTGGATGTGTTTACCAAGGGTGATTATGAGATTACCGTTTATCCCACGCAAAAAAGTGAAGATGCCATGGAGAAGACCAGGGATCGGAGCAAGGACTATGATATTGTTGTCTGCAGCGGTGGAGACGGTACTTTGGACGAAGTAGTCACGGGTATGATCCGCAGTGGCTTCCGGACACCTATTGGATATATCCCGGCAGGAAGTACCAATGATTTCGGAGGCAGTCTGGGATTGCCGAAAAATATGGTGCATGCCGCGGAAACGATTGTAAAGGGGAATGATTTTGCCTGTGATGTGGGATCCTTTAATCAGGATATATTTGTATATATCGCAGCATTCGGCCTTTTCACGGATGTCTCCTATGAGACGGGGCAGGACATGAAAAATGTTCTGGGTCATATGGCGTATCTGCTGGAAGGCATGAAACGTCTTCCGGCAATCCGTTCTTATCCCATGTGCGTTACTTATGATGATACGACGATCGTAGATGATTTTATCTTTGGAATGATCACCAACTCTGTGTCGGTAGGCGGATTTAAAAGGATCACCGGCAAAAATGTCAAGCTGGATGACGGTGTATTTGAAGTGACACTGATCAAGCGCCCGAAGAATCCCATAGAGCTGAACAATATTATGGTTTCGCTGTTGAATCGTGACATTGATACTGATGCCATGTACTGTTTCCGGACGTCGAAGCTGGAGATCACTTCCACAGATCCACTGCCCTGGACGTTGGACGGAGAATACGGTGGAACCCATACGAAAGTAGTGATCGAGAATATCTGTAAGGGCATGGATATTCGTGTGGAATAGAATAAATCATAAAATTTGGTAAAAATTTAACAATAAGCTGTTCCCTTTTTGTTAGAGTTGTGTTATAGTTTGGGTAGTCACAAAGTGATTATTCGAAATGTGTTTCCTGTGTTCATTTAGGAATGGATTACATTTCGTATATCCTAACAAGAATGAGTATATAAAATGGAGGTATTAAAATGTTAGTATCCGCAACAGAAATGCTCAAAAAAGCAAAAGCAGGCCACTATGCAGTAGGTCAGTTCAACATCAACAATCTGGAGTGGACAAAGTCCATCCTGCTCACCGCTAAGGAACTTCGTTCCCCTGTTATCCTGGGTGTATCCGAAGGCGCCGGCAAATACATGGGCGGTTATGATGTAGTCGTTGGTATGGTAAACGGACTGTTAAAGGATCTGGACATTGATGTTCCCGTTGCTCTGCATCTGGACCATGGCTCTTTCGAAGGCTGCTATAAGTGTATTGAAGCAGGTTTCTCTTCCATCATGTTTGATGGTTCTCATTATCCTATCGCTGAGAACGTAGAGAAGACCACTGAGCTGGTTAAGGCTGCTCACAGCAAGGGACTTTCCATCGAGGCAGAAGTTGGTTCCATCGGTGGTGAGGAAGACGGCGTTATCGGTATGGGCGAGTGCGCTGATCCTAAGGAGTGTAAGTCTATCGCTGATCTGGGAGTTGATTTCCTGGCAGCAGGTATCGGTAACATCCACGGTAAATACCCCGCTAACTGGAAGGGCTTAAGCTTCGAAACTCTGGCAGCTGTACAGGAGCTGACCGGTGAGCTTCCTCTGGTTCTGCACGGTGGTACCGGTATCCCCGCAGATCAGATCAAGAAAGCGATCGACCTCGGCGTATCCAAGATCAACGTTAACACCGAGTGCCAGCTGGCATTTGCTGATGCTACCCGCAAGTACATCGAGGCTGGTAAGGATCTCGAAGGCAAGGGCTTCGATCCTCGTAAGCTCTTAGCTCCCGGTGCAGAAGCTATCAAGGCTACTGTTAAGGAGAAGATGGAACTGTTCGGATCTGTTGGTAAGGCTGAATAATTCTGAGATAAATAAGAAAATCTCTCGCAGCGATGCGGGAGATTTTTTTGCAAAAAAATAACTATCCGGCGTAGTGTTCTACCGCGATAGCTGTAATTTTACCCCTAGAAAGGGAGGATGCCAAGGATTCTGATCCTTGGCATTTATTATGAAAAAGTTTTTTAAACAAGAAACTGTTGTGGGCTTAAATGGTTGTTTTGTTTGTTTCTATGGTTATAGTATATGAAACAGAAATGTCCAAAACATGTTGAGGAATTGAAGATTCCTTGAAAGATTTGTAAACAAACTATGAACAACTCCCTACTGTACGCCGGATACTAACACTCGTGCGCACAACAGGGAGTTGTTCATGCTATTTATAAAAATGTTTATCTGTCCAGTTTGTTGGGTTCGGGATAGGTTTCGCCGAAGGTATCTACGGTAACGCTTTCCATTACCTGATCCTCCAGGGGACGATCGCTGTAATCGGTGCGGGTCTCAGCAATCTTATTTACCACATCCATACCCTCGATCACCTTACCGAAAGCGGCATAAGAGCCATCCAGATGAGGACTGGTCTTGTGCATGATGAAGAACTGGCTGCCTGCGGAATCGGGATGCATAGCTCTTGCCATAGACAGAACACCCTCGGTGTGCTTCAGATCGTTAGTTACGCCGTTAGCAGCGAACTCACCCTTGATGCTGTAGCCGGGACCACCACATCCGGTGCCGTCAGGACATCCGCCCTGGATCATGAAACCGCGGATGACACGGTGGAAGATCAGACCGTCATAGAAATGCTTGTTGATCAGACTGATAAAATTGTTAACGGATTCGGGTGCAATTTCAGGATAAAGCTCGCATTTGATCACACCGCCGTTCTTCATGGTAATAGTAACAATAGGATTTTTTGCCATAATAGTGTCCTTTCTTTTTCTAAAAAAATGGATTAAAATAATATCTATATTTTAGTTGATTCCATTAAAAAGGTAAAGAGGAGAATTGTTGCGGATGTATTTTTTGCGGCAGATCATATTAGATACAAAAGTTAATCCGAAGAAAATTCCGAAAATCCCAGAAAATATGATATGTTTGGAAACCCCTGAACGGAGTTCGGAAACAGAGGGAGACGGCGTGATCTGGATCACTGATCAGGGACAGCGTGCACAGGAACTGCTCCGGCAGGGTTGTCCGGTACTGGCATGGCTTCACGAGCATAACCGGGATCAGAACTTTTCCGGTGCCCGCTATGCCTGTGAAAACCTTGAGGAACTGGACTGGGATTACATGGAGAAGGTATACCGCAGATATATGGGGATTCCCTGGGATATTCTGACGACAGACCGCTGCCTCGTGCGGGAGACCCGGGCAGAGGACTTGAATGCTCTCTATGAGATATATGCGGAACCTTCCGTGACGCAGTATACGGAAGGACTGTATCCGCAGCGGGCACAGGAAGAAGCTTATTTGAAAGACTATACAGAAAATATGTATTATTTTTATAATTACGGTGTCTGGACAATCTGCGATCGGACAACCGGACAGGTGATCGGCAGAGCCGGTTTCTCCAACAGGGAAGGCTATGAGAATCCGGAACTCGGTTTCGTCATCGGAGTTCCCTGGCAAGGCTGCGGCTATGCAACGGAAGTGTGCGAAGCATTATTACAATACGGAAAAAGGGAACTGGGCTTTGAAAGGGTTCAAATGCTAGTTATGCCGGAAAATACCGTATCCCTGCATTTGGCGGAAAAACTGAGGTTTCACAGAGAAAACCTCGTGATGTGGGAAGGTGTATTATACGAGCGACTGGTACGGGAATTATGATAAACGACAAAATCCAGGCAAAAGGTACAGAATCCTTTGTACGACAAACGGACAGTGGATGATAGAAAGTCAGAAAGAAAAAAGAAATGAAACAAATTGTAAAAATATGGTTGACACTCTAAAACCACGGTGCTATACTCTCAACATAGCAAAGGCGCTACAGAATAAAACTGTAGCGCCCTTTTTGTTTGGCAGTATCACAACGCGCGTGGCCGGACAAAAATAGCGAAAGGGTATGTGGAAAACGGCAATGCCGCTATACCCAAAGTATGCGATGCAATGGGGCCTCGAAGGAGAGACCATGGTATCGCATATTTTTTTAACGTGAGAAGATCAAACGAGTGATTCTCGCAGCACACAGGTGAAGTATTGTGGAAGATATTTCACAAAAGGTGAGGAGGAAAATGTTATGACAGAAGAAATCTTAAGCGCAGTAGACGGTCAATTATTTGCAGTCTGGTTCCTGATCGGCGCGGCCCTGGTGTTTTGGATGCAGGCGGGATTCGCAATGGTGGAGACCGGATTTACCAGAGCCAAGAATGCCGGTAATATCCTGATGAAGAATCTGATGGATTTCTGTATCGGTACCGTAGTGTTTATTCTGATCGGCTTTGGATTGTTACTTGGTGAAGATGTAGTAGGTCTGATCGGTAAGCCGGGACTGGATATCTTTACCGCCTATGAGAATTTTGATTATTCAAATTTCGTATTTAACCTGGTGTTCTGTGCTACCACAGCTACCATCGTATCCGGTGCTATGGCAGAGAGAACCAAGTTCTTATCCTATTGTATTTACTCCGGTGTGATCTCCGCATTGATCTATCCCATTGAAGCTCACTGGATCTGGGGCGGCGGCTGGCTGGCACAGCTTGGCTTCCATGATTTCGCAGGATCCTGTGCGATCCACATGGTAGGTGGTATTTCCGCTCTGATCGGTGCAAAACTGTTGGGAGCCCGTATCGGTAAGTTCGATAAGGATAAGAGTGGTAAGATCGTAAAAGTAAATGCATTCCCCGGACATAACCTTCCGATCGGATGTCTCGGTGTATTTATCCTGTGGCTTGGCTGGTATGGATTCAACGGTGCCGCTTGTACTTCTGTAGAGCAGTTAGGTTCCGTATTCCTTACCACGACCGTAGCTCCCGCAGTTGCAACCGTAGTCTGCATGATTTTTACCTGGATCAAGTATGGCAAGCCCGATGTATCTATGTGTCTGAATGCATCTCTGGCAGGTTTGGTAGCAATTACCGCTCCCTGTGATGTGACCGACTGCTTCGGTGCTATCGTAATCGGTGCTGTAGCAGGACTTCTGGTAGTATTTGGTGTATGGCTTCTGGATTACAAATTACATGTTGATGATCCCGTAGGTGCAGTTGCAGTACATTGCCTGAACGGTATCTGGGGTACCATCGCAACCGGTTTGTTCGCAACCACTTCCGCACCCGGTAACGACAGTATTGTAGGTCTGTTCTATGGCGGCGGATTTAAGCAGCTTGGTTTACAGCTGTTAGGTTTTGTAAGTGTAGCAGCATGGACTGCAGTAACCATTACCATTGCATTCCTGATCATCAAAGCAACTGTTGGCTTACGCGTATCTGAGGAAGAGGAAATTGTAGGTCTGGATTCCTGCGAGCATGGTCTTCCTTCCGCATATGCAGGCTTCAGCATTATGGATATTTCCAACACTATGACCATGGAGGTAAATGAAAATACCAGCCTTGGTGTAAGTGATTATGACGCAGCTTCCGCAACCATGAAGGAAGCAGCAGTAAAGGTAGAGACAGCTCCGGCAGCAATTCCCGCAACCGGAATCTACAAAGTAGTGGTTATTGCAAAGCTTGCCCGGTTCGAGGTTTTGAAGAAGGCACTGAACGATCTGGGTGTTACCGGTATGACCATGACACAGGTCATGGGCTGTGGCGTACAGAAGGGTGCCGGCGAGATGTATCGTGGAGTGGAAATGGATGCGACCCTGCTTCCCAAGGTGAAGGTAGAAGTCGTAGTCAGCAAGATCCCAGTAGAAACTGTGATCGAGGCTGCCAAGAAGGCTCTGTACACCGGCCATATCGGCGATGGCAAGATTTTTGTATACAACGTTGACAAGGTTGTAAAGGTTCGTACCGGCGAAGAGGACTTCGCAGCTCTGCAGGACGTGGAGTAACTTAACTTAGCTTTTATCTAATCCCTCAATTTGGTATAGAGTGCTGTGCCCGGATGCTGCGACTCATCCGGGTGCAGACAGGATCCCCGGATGCTTCCACCACCCGGGGTTTTTCCTGCCCTGAGCCGTGGATAAGATTGCCCTCTTGAAAAGGTTCTGTGGAAATGATACTATCATCGTAGAAGTACAGTTTTTCAAAGGGCATAATTTACATGGAAGAAAATACAAAGAAAACACAAAAGCAGACAGAAAACGTTATAGGGAAAGAGAACAAGATCGTAACAGGAGTCATCTGGCAGCAGCTGCTCCTGTTCTTTTTCCCGATTTTATTCGGAACCTTTTTTCAACAATTATATAATGCAGCGGATGCGGTGATCGTAGGGCGCTTTGTCGGAAAAGAAGCTTTGTCGGCGGTAGGTGGCGGCACCGGTACGCTGATCCAGCTGCTGGTGGGATTTTTCGTGGGACTGTCCAGTGGAGCTACGGTCATTATT
>OGLG01001914.1_pt1 | contig 10594 bp, 5 predicted proteins | sample 1572621 | NCBI WGS metagenome assembly OGLG01 (sample SAMEA2581912, study PRJEB24529) | metagenome | biome: Human gut stool | place: China | collected 2011 | reverse complement strand
CGTAGGGCGAGCTGAAAAGCAGGGTGACTACCGGCGAGCGGCGGCTGTCGAGAAGCGACACCCTATGCACCTTGCTGTTGCCGAAAATCAGCGCATCACGGCTGAATGTATCGGCTTTTATAGGAAGCATGCCCACGTCGTCAAGCTTCACATAGGCGCCCACATCGCCGACGCAACCGTTCCAACCGATAATTTCCGTGATCAGATCAGTGGCATCGAACGCGAAATAGCCACGCACCGGCTGCGACGCATCGAAACCGGGCAGATTGAACGCCGGATGGGCGCCGATCTGAAAACAGAGCTCTTCGGGGCCGGTGTTGACGACGCGCCACTTAACAGTAATTCTTGTCTCATAAAGCGCATAGCCTATCTCAAGACGGAACGGCCGGGGAAACTGTTCGAGAGTCTCGGGTGTCGATTCAAGCACGTAGAGCAGTTCGTCTTCGGGAGCGTCAGCCACAGGCTTGAACTCCATGTCGCGGGCAAAACCGTGCTGCTCCATCTTATACTCGCGGCCATCAATGCGGAAAACGCCGTTCCACAACGCCCCGACTATAGGGAAAAGCACCGGCGAGCGCCGTTTCCAAAACGCCGGATCGCCCTGCCAGAGATATTCATACCCACTGGCTTTGCTTGTTATGCTCTGAAGTTCGGCGCCGAACGACGACACCTCGACTTTGAGAAGATTGTTTTCGAGAATACTGTTCATAGACATCATTAAACTTGGTTTACGCAGCAAAAATACTCAAAATAGCGCTTTATTCGCTAAATTTGTGGTCAAGAAACAAACCTGTCAATGAAAATTATCCACACCTCCGACTGGCATCTCGGCGCCACCCTCTACGGCCACGACCGACTCGACGATCACCGCGAAATGTTGCGACAGCTCACCGAAACGGTTGCCAGCGAGCAACCCGACGCCATGCTTGTCAGCGGCGACATTTTCGATAACTCCAGCCCGTCGGCTGCCGCCGAACGTCTTCTCGACAGTGCTCTGATGGAACTCGCCGACGCCGGGAAACGCGGTATGAAGATAATCCTCACCAGCGGGAATCATGATTCACCATCACGCCACACAACCCATTCGGCCGTCTACAGCCGTCTGGGAATCCACGCTATCGGATCGGCCGGAATCACTGCCGACACCGATATAGCCGAGATTGCCGACAGGTTTATTATACGCGTAGGCGAAAAGGGGACGGTGATTGCTGTGCCTTACATAAACCGGCGCAATATGCCCGAGGGACTGTTCGACGGGCTGACCGATATAGTCTCGCGCGAGATAAGCCCCACGCTGCCGACTGTCATGATGGCCCACCTGCCCGTCTCACGCTCTGTCACCACGGGCCATTCCGATGCAGACGAGCGGTTTGTCGGCGGCTGTGAAAACGTCGAGATCGACAGTCTGGGACACGGCTACGACTATCTGGCACTCGGCCATATACATTGTCCACAACAATGGAACACAGGCAACGCCATTGCCCGCTATTGCGGCACCCCCTTACCTATCAGTTTTGACGAGAGCTATCCCCATTCCGTCACTATCGTAGAGCTGCCCGCTGCCGGAATCATTCCGACAGTCACGACTGTAACGCTGAAGCCCCGACGCAAGCTTGTCACGATAGGGGGCCCGGACGGGATGGACGAGGAAGAGATCACGGCCGCACTGACCGATGCCGCGTCTGATTTGCCGGACGGAACTTTTATAAGGCTGAACCTCCGCCTGCCCGAAGGGACGATATTTCCGCGCCGCGAGACTATAGCGCACCTCTCGGCCCTCTGTGGCGACCTCGGGCTGGAATACTGCACCACCAATCTTCTCCGCAGCCGTCGGGACGACGCAGCCGCGCTCCATACGGCACTGACAGTGTCGGAGATGCGCGATATGACTGAGGAAGAAATAGCGGCCGGCCTATTTCGTCGCAAAGGACTCGAATGGAGCGACGAGCTCGCCGGACTGCTCGCAGAAGCCGTAGCCGCTGTCAAGGCTGACGATAATCTCAAATCCTGACAATCAAAATGAAACTGAAAACACTCGACATCGAGAATATAGCGTCGTTCGAGAAAGCCTCGGTCGATTTCGACAATGGCCCTCTCGGAAACGCCGACATTTTTCTGATCAACGGCGAGACAGGCTCGGGCAAATCGACACTGCTCGACGCCATTTGCCTCGCGCTCTACGACAATACTCCGAGAATGAATGCCGGCGGCCGCGGCGACAAAGAGAACATGCCCGACAACATCACCTACGGGAATCCGATGCGCCTGTTGCGGCTAAACACCAACCAGGGGCTCGTCAAGCTGATTTTCGAAGCCGACGGCGACAACTGGGAAGCTCTATGGACGGTCAGACGCATCAGGGAACGACGCCGCAAAAAAGATGAAGAACCGGGCACGAAGCTCAAACGCGAATGGACTCTGACAAATCTGCGCACTCGCGAGACAATGACACAGATCAGAGAAATAAACACTGCGGTTGCCCGTCTGACAGGTCTTGATTTCGGACAATTCTGCCGCACTACCATGCTCTCGCAGGGCGAATTCGCCGCATTCCTTAAGAGTGATGTCGACGAGAAGGCGGCTCTGCTGCAAAAAATCACGGGGCTCGACAAGTTTGAGAAAGCGGGTAAAAAGATTTTTGCTATTACATCGGCTAAAGACCGAATCCGACAGGCTGCGAAAGAACGGCGCGACGCACTTGTCGCACAGGCGCTATCAGGCGAAAGGCGCGCCGAACTCGAAGCTGAGGATGCTGAGCTCGCCCGAGCCGAGAATCTGAAAAAACGGCTCACCGAGGCAGCCTCATGGGAAACCAGACGCAACGAGATTGCCCAGAAACTCGAAAAAGCCATAAACATCAGGAACGACGCCGAAAAGCAAGCCCGGTCAGAAAAATACGCTGACGCAATAAAAGGCATAAGGCTTTTCGACGCCAGCGCGCAAGCACGGTCTGCCCTATCCTTTCTTCGCGAAGCGCAGAAGCACCTCGAAGCTGAACAGGTCAGACTTGTTTCCTGCCGCCACAATTTCAGGGATCTGACCTGTCGGCTTGCCGCTCTCGAAAACGAACTGACAGAAACCGCCGGAACACTCGACGCAATCGATGCGGCCATTGAGTCCCGACGACCTGTAAGAAGCATTCTCGACAATGCGCCGATGCTCGCCGGGAAGCTGAACAGTGTCGCCGATCTGCGTTCCGCAGTGGCTGCAAGCGAGCGTAATCTGAAGACTGCCGACGAAGAGATTGCCAATGTCATACGTCCTCGCCTGCAACATGCCGAAGCAGACGAAAAAGAATGTTCCTCAACTCTCGGCAATATCCGCAAAAGGCTCGAAGAAACGTCGGAAAAACTTGCTGAAACGAAACTGTCCGATATGCGCAAAGAAAAAGATGCGCTTTCAGAAAGCAGCCACAAGCTCGACCGCCTCTCGGCAATAGTGGATGCCGTCAAGCGCTCTGACGAGAGTTTAGCCGCCTGCGGTCGCGTAATGGACGATATAGCCGCACGCTCAGCGGCTTCGCAGAAAGCTCTCGCCGAAACCGGGAAAACGCTGATTGCAGCGCGCGCGGCCCGCGACGCCTATAAGAAATCGTCAGACGACGCCGCCAGAGCGGCCGGAGATGCCGCCGAACATCTCAGAGCGAACCTCCGCGTCGGTGACAGTTGTCCGGTCTGCGGCTCACTGATCGACCATGAGCTGACAGCCGGCGAAATACTGCGCGAGCTCGCCGACAAAGCGCGTCTGGAATTTGAACGGCACCAGTCAGAATATGAAACCGCTCTCATGCATCAGGCTGAGATCGAAAGTACGATAAAGGCGCTTGCTGTCGATAAAGAGAAAACCGACAATGAGCTCGGGCGCCTGAACGAAGAAAAAAAGAGACTGTCCGATGATCTGAGCGTAAAGAGCCATGAACTCGAAATAACCGTCGACTGCAACCTTGCCGATACGATCTCGCACCACACTGCGACTGTAGCGGACAGGATCGGCGAACTATCATCACGGATAACAGCCGCGGAAACTCTGGAAAAAACCGTCGGGGAACTTCGCGCATCGGTCGACAACATTCAGCGCCGTCTCGACAGCGCGCGCAAAGCCTGTGAGAAAGAACGGCAGATTCTCTCCGGCGCTCTCGAACGCAGGAGCGCAATCTCCGCGACAATAGAGACCAACAATGTCAATATCGCGTCGACTCTCGACGAGCTGTCGGCCGTTCTCGACGGTTCGGCTGTAAGTAGCCGGGACTTCCGCCGTGAACCCGCCGAATATGCCGCCGACATCACAGCCGCCGCAAGAGAGCTTACTTCTCTTATCGAACAATCAACGGGCCTTTCGAAACAACTCGAGACACTGACCGGCATAATTGACCGCAGCCGGCACCTGCGCGACGAAATATCCGGCAAACTCAGTATGCCCGAAGATGAGCATGCGGCAACCGCTCAGGTGAACGGTGATTCCCGAAACGTCGAGAAAGATTTCTACAGTCTGTCTAACGCTGTCACTTCGGCTGTAGCGTCTATAAACGCACAAAACACCGAACTCAGCCGGCAGAAAACGCTTCTCGACGACTTCTTCGCCACAAATCCGACAATCGACCGAGCCGAAGTCGAACACCTCATGACCCTTCCCGAAAGCACGGTGAAAGGCTGGCGCGACACTGTCGACAATATACAGCGGCTTCTCATTGCAAGCGAAACAGAGCTTTCAGCAGTAAAACGCGAGTCGCAAGAACACGCGAAAACACGACCGGCCGATCTCATCGACGAGACTGCCGACAACGCGACCGGCAACGGATGGCTTGCTGCCGATCTGCACCGTCTGATTGCTGAAGCCGAAAAAGCTGAAAGAGAAGCCTTAGAAGAACGCGCCCGGATAAAAGCAGTGTTCGACAACGCCGCGCGGTATTCTGCCGAACTTCTACGCGCCGATGAAGAGCTGGCAGCCGCCGACGCAGACTACAGCCGCTGGGAACAGCTTTGCCGCTATCTCGGCGACGCCGAAGGCAAGAAATTTCGCCGAGTGGCCCAGAGTCATCTGCTCGAATGCCTCATAAACGGCGCTAACAGCTATCTCAAACGACTTAACGACCGCTATGAGCTTGAGGTTTATCCGGGGACATTCACTATAATGGTGACCGACAGCTATCAGGACTACGCCAGACGGACAGCCAACACAATCTCGGGAGGCGAGACATTCCTCGTGTCGCTCGCACTGGCGCTGGCACTGAGCGACATCGGCGAAATGCGCGGCTGCGACACCCTCTTTATCGACGAAGGCTTCGGCTCGCTAAGCGGAGAACCGCTCGACCGTGCTGTCGCTACGCTGAAAAGTCTTCACCATCAGGTCGGACGCCGCATAGGCATAATAAGCCACATAGCTTCGCTGCGCGAGAAAATAGCCACCCAGATAATCGTGGAACGTTCCACGGGTCGTGCGGCCTCTCTGCGTCTGCTCTGCTGACCGCGACTGAAAAACTTAATAAATTTTCAATATGTTATATTCTTACGGTTCGGTATTTAATATCTAACTTTGTGCCCCCATTCTGCGAAACTAACCATTTACAGCTCTCTCGCTTATAACCAATGTCACAAACGCCCAGAATCAACGGACTGACCAACGACGAGGTGCTCGCCAGCCGGCGAAGCCATGGCTCCAATGTGCTCACTCCGGCAAAACGCACTCCATGGTGGAAAGAGTTCCTGAAAAAATTCTCCGACCCGCTGATAATCGTCCTGCTGATTGCAGGAGTACTGTCAATCGGCATTTCTATTTATGAATATTTCGGCTTAGGGAACAGCTCGAAAGTATTTTTCGAGCCAATAGGCATTTTCATAGCCATTTTGCTCGCAACCGGCCTGGCCTTCATATTCGAATCACGGGCCAATAAAGCATTCAGGATTCTCAACCGCGTCAACGACGACGAGCCCGTCGAAGTTCTCCGCAATGGCAACGTCACGTCGATTCCGCGCCGTGACATCGTTGTGGGTGACATAATAATGCTCAACACAGGCGACGAGATACCGGCCGATGCCGAACTCGTCGATGCCGTCACACTGAGTGTCGACGAGTCGACACTCACCGGCGAGCCGCTTGCCGCCAAAACTGTCGACGAAGCCCATTTCGACAAAGAGGCCACCTACCCTTCAAACCATATTCTACGCGGAACAAAGATAATGGAGGGGCACTGCATCGCCCGCGTGACCTCTGTCGGCGACGCCACGGAAATGGGAAAGGTCTACAAAGAGGCGCAAATCGACGACTCGGTCAAGACTCCGCTCAACGAACAGCTCGGGCGTCTGGCCGTATGGATAACAAACGGCAGCTATGTGTTTGCCGCCCTTATAATCGTTGTTCAGATAATCGGATTTTTAGGATGGGGAGAACCGGCTGCATGGCTTCCCGCTGCGCCCGTAGGGTTCTTCTTCTGGTTCGTCATTGCCCGGTCAAAGAAAGCATCCCGAAAAACCAACACATCGGTCATTGTCCTGTTTTTCGCACTGTTCATAGCATCGGTCTGCGCGGCCTACGCCATGATAAACTCCGGAGCCGGAACCGCCGACTGGTCTCATCTTCTGGCCCATACGCTGAAGACACTTATGGTTGCCGTGACTCTCATCGTCGTAGCCGTACCCGAAGGGCTGCCAATGGCAGTGACACTTTCGCTGGCATATTCCATGAGCAGCATGCTGAAAGCCAACAATCTCGTCAGAAAGATGCACGCCTGCGAGACTATGGGTGCCACTACTGTTATCTGCACCGACAAGACCGGCACTCTGACCCAGAACAGGATGCAAGTCTTCAAGACCGACTTTTTCGGCAATCCCGACAATGATATAATCAGCGAAGGGATAGCCGTAAACTCCACAGCACGGCTCGACACGTCGGGCGACACGCCGCAAGTATTGGGCAACCCTACCGAGGGGGCATTGCTCCTGTGGCTCGCCTCACGCGGCATCGACTACGAACAGCTTCGGATCGGGGCCAAACGGGTCGAAGAACTTCCGTTCACAACCGAGCGCAAATATATGGCCACGGTCGTTGAATCGGCCACGGGAGGGCGCATACTCTACGTTAAAGGCGCCCCTGAAATAGTTTTCGGTCTATGCGCCGACACCTCAGGCCTCACCAGACAGGAACTCGACACGCGCCTCGCGGAATATCAGAATATGGCCATGCGCACTCTCGGTTTCGCGTGGCAGCGCCTCGAGCCCGGACAAACGGCGATTGCCGACGGTCACGTCGTGGCCGACGGTCTGGTGTTTCTCGGCATAGCCGCAATCTCCGATCCAGTCCGAGCCGATGTTCCCGAAGCAGTCGGAGAGGTTCTCAATGCCGGAGTAAAGATCAAGATCGTGACCGGCGATACCCCCGGCACAGCCAAAGAAATCGGTCGGCAGATAGGCCTATGGAACGACGCCACCGACAGCGGCAGCGAGATCGCCACTGGGCCCGAAATAGCAGCTATGACCGACGACGAGCTTCGCCGACGCGTCGAAGACCTGAAAATCATTGCCAGAGCACGTCCTCTCGACAAGAAACGGCTTGTCGAGGCACTTCAGGCCCACAACGAAGTGGTGGCGGTCACAGGCGACGGCACCAACGACGCTCCGGCCCTGAAAGCGGCCCACGTCGGCCTGTCGATGGGCGACGGCACTTCGGTTGCAAAAGAAGCCTCCGACATAACCATAATCGACAACTCTTTCTCGTCGATAGTCCGTGCGGTCATGTGGGGTCGTTCGCTCTACAAGAACATTCAGCGTTTTCTGCTGTTCCAGCTTACAGTCAATGTTGCCGCCTGTCTGCTGGTTCTGTGCGGTTCGTTTATCGGAGCCGAATCTCCGCTGACAGTCACGCAGATGCTTTGGGTGAACCTTATAATGGACACCTTCGGAGCTATGGCTCTTGCCTCGCTTCCCCCCTCACGCTCGGTCATGCTCGACAAGCCGCGCGACCGCCGCGCTTCGATTCTCACCCGGCCGATGATAGCCGAGCTTACCTCGGTCGGATTCATCTTTTTCGCACTCACATTCGGTTTCTACTGGCTTTTCTGCCACAGCAACGTCACCTCACTGCCTCAGATGCTGACGGTTACAGTCGGCTCCCTCACTGCCGAAACCCCCTACGAGATGACACTTCTGTTTTCGATTTTCGTATGGACGCATTTCTGGTATATGTTCAACTCGCGCGCCTTTGAAACCGGAAAAAGCATATTCTCCCTGAAAATGAGCCGCGGATTCTGGACCATAGTCGCCGTCATCGTAGCCGGCCAGCTGTTCATAACAGAAATAGCCTATGAGTTTTTCAACGTCTCGCCGATGATCCATACCCTCGACTGGCGTTTCAATCCGTCAGGCACACTGGATCTTGTCATAATAATAGCCGCATCGTCGGCCGTCGTCTGGGTGCGTGAAGCCTACCGGCTGATCTTCCGCCGAAATAATGATGGCTACAAGCGCGGCTGACTTGGAACATTGGTTGTTATTTATGGCCATTTAAGCCCATTCGGCAACTTTCGTCGGGCTGGTGCGTTTATATTATGAATAATTCGTAAATTTGTCATTGTTAAAATCCGATTCACTTATGCTTCGACGAGTTGCTTTAACGCTGACCCTACTGATTGCCATAGCGGCATCAGCCACTCAACGCAGTGAGAAAACCCTCGGTCTTGCCGGCGGATTCAACACCGCCAACGACGGCGCTGTCGCCGGCGTTTTCTTCCAATACAGCTTTTCCAGCCATTTCAGGCTGGCACCGAGCGCCGATTACGTTTTCCGTCACCGCGGCATCGACGGGCTCCATGTGAATCTCGACTGCCAATTCCCGATCGGTGTCGGCAGCGGCCGGTTTGATGTCTACCCTCTTGTCGGTCTGAACCTTATGTCGATGTATGACCATTCTATCGTCGAGACAGAAGATGTCAGCAGCCGCCGGACGCGGCTCGGCCTCAACATAGGCGGAGGATGTGAGTTCTACTGCACGAGCTCTCTGAAAATTTTTGCCGAGGGCAAATTCAACTGGGTGAAAGACTTCAATTCGGGAATATTCACCGTCGGCATAGGATATGTCTTCTGAAATCCCGCTGCTAAGTATTGTAATACCGGCATATAATGCGTCGGCAACTCTCTCACGTGCGCTCGGCTCAATCGAGCCTCTGGACTCGGTAGAAGTTGTCGTTATTGATGACGGGAGCACCGACGCCACTGCCTCCATAGCGGCTTCATTCACCGACAGGCTGACGCTCCGAATAATTTCTCTTGAAAGAAACAGCGGAGCCTCAGCAGCCTGGAATGAAGGTATCAGAGCATCGCGCGGCACTTTTGTCACTCGCCTCGACGCTGACGACATTCTCGGGCCCATAAGCCCGGTCATACCCCTGCTGACCGACAGCGCCGACATCCTATGGGGACGCGTCGAAAGCCTGAAAAGCGGAAAGCGCAGGCGACTGAAGCGCCCCAAGTCGGCCGACCTGAACGACCAGCCGATATGCGTCGACTCTTTCAGCCTGTGGGGGAAAGCAATCCGCCGCAGCCTGTTGTCGGAGCCCGATATGGAGTGTTTTCCGGGCATCGACTGCTGGGATGATCTCGGAGTCGTCGCCCGGCTTTTGGCCCGACATCCAAGAGTGGAATTCACAGATTCACTGACATACACCTACATACTTCAGCCCCACGGCCAATCATTGTCGACCTCATCGCGACAGCGTCTCCTGAACGACCATATCGCCACCGCACGCCTGCTCGAACAGCGGTTTATTGCCGACGGTATTGCCGACCGGTATGCCGAATTCCTGAATCATCTTAAATTCGCGGCGAAGGTGAAACTGCTGCGCCACCGCGATCGCGATGTGGCCGCCTGGAAATCGACATTCCCCGAAGTCAACCGCCGCATAATGGGTCTGCGCCATGTCGCACTGCGCCATCGCCTTATGTTCGCCGCGGTCGCCTCGCTCCCGACAAAGCCAGTACAGCTTATCGCCAACCTCTTCGATTCTCCGGAATCTCTGACATAAAGTCAGTTTGGCCTATAGTTTTAAAAGATATTTTTTATCGGCGGAAATGGTGTCGGACCGAAATATTTTCATATATTTGCGAAATAGACTTTCCGGTTAAATGTCGTTCTTCGAACAATACATAAACAACAGTCTGATCTACTGGATTGTGACGATAGCTTATTTCGTTACGATCCTGAGCATTATCGGCGTCGTTATCAGCGAGAACCGCAATCCGCTGAAATCACTGGCGTGGGTAACCGTGTTGCTTCTGTTTCCGATCGGCGGCATTATTCTATACATATTCTTCGGGCGCAGCCTCAAGGACATACACATGATTTCGCGGCGAAACCGCCGCCGGCTTCTCGAACGCAGCCACGAATCGGGCCGCAGCGCAGATTCCCAGCAGCTTCTCGGCGCCGAAGGACGGCAACACGTACAGCTCGGACGGTCGCTCGTCGGCGCAAACTATACCGACGGCAACATCGTCGAAGTGTTCACGGCAGGCCCCGAGATGTTCGCCGCCCTGCTCGACGACATTTCCCGGGCAAAACACTATATCCATCTTCAGTTCTATATAATCGACGACGACGCCACAGGCGA
>OGLG01001911.1_pt1 | contig 10612 bp, 10 predicted proteins | sample 1572621 | NCBI WGS metagenome assembly OGLG01 (sample SAMEA2581912, study PRJEB24529) | metagenome | biome: Human gut stool | place: China | collected 2011 | reverse complement strand
ACCGGGGCAAACGCCCGGCCCGCAGGCACGGAATGTGGCAGTACACCAGCAGGGGCAGGGTACCCGGCATCTCCGGCCCCGTGGACCTGAGCCACACCGAAAAGGATTATCCCGCCCTGCTCCACCGGGCGGGGCTCGACCGTACCATCCTATAAAAGAAAGGAGTTCCCCATGAAGAAATGCAAGATCTCTCCCGCCACGCTGGCCCGCACGGCGGCGCTGGCACTGGCGCTGACCAATCAGGTGCTCAGCGCCACCGGCCACCGTGTCCTGCCCATTGAATCGGCAGAGCTGGAGCAGCTGGTCTCTACCGGCCTGACCATTGCCACCGCGCTGGTCAGCTGGTGGAAGAACAATTCGTTCACCCCGGAGGCCATCGAAGCCGATGACTTCCTCTGCCAGCTGAAGGAGCACAAATAACCAAAAAGGGACGATGCTGTTGCGGCATCGTCCCTTTTTGATTATCTGCTTTTGTTCTGAAGCACCGGCTCAGGAAATGGCATCCACGTCCCACTTCATGCGGACGGCATCCGCGCCATCCAGTTTGATATTCAGTGCACCGGCATTATCCAGCACCTGCTCCGGGGTGCGGGCACCGCAGAGCACATGCAGGCCGGGGATCATCCGGGCCGTCAGGGCAATGACCAGCTGGGCCATGGTGCAGTCGTATTTCCCGGTCAGATCGTCCCACTTGGCCAGCAGGTCCAGCGCCTGCTTCCGGCGGGCAGGCTGGAAGCAGAGATTGCTGTTCCGGGTGCTGCCCTCGGGGAAGGTGGTCTCCATGGTGATCTCATCGGGATCTACGTTTAATACCTCAGCAATGATTTTCTTCAACTTTTCAAATTCCATAACAGTTCCTTCTTTCTCAAAATATTTCTCTTGATTAATTATTCTCTGCAGCCTTATCTTCCGGGCTGATCTGTTCTTTGATCTTCTCGTTGATCTTCTCTTCCTTAAAAGCAATACACTGCAAAATAGAATTCTTCACTTCCACTGCCTTGCTGCTTCCGTGAGTCTTCACTACCAGACCGTTCAGTCCGAGTAACGGAGCGCCACCGTACTGGGAAGTATCAAAACTCTTTAATGTAGTCTTGAGTGCCGGCTTCACAAGCAGTGCACCCATTTTACTGCGAAGTGTGGACATCATCCCCTGCTTCACCTGATGCAGAAGTGCGGAGCTTACACCCTCATACATCTTCAAGATCACATTGCCCACAAACGCTTCACAGACAATGACATCTGCCGCACCTGCCGGAATGTCTCTTGCTTCCACGCTGCCGATGAAATTGATCTCCGGGCAATTCTTAAGAAGCGGGAAGGTTTCTTTTACCAGCGCGTTGCCCTTCTCCTCCTCGGCGCCGATATTCACAATACCGACTCTCGGATTCTTTACTCCCATAACGCTTTCCATATAGACACTGCCCATCTTGGCAAACTGGACTAACATGGAAGGTCTCGCATCTACGTTGGCTCCACAGTCTAACAGAAGGCTTACGCCCTTCTCTGTAGGGATCAGGGGGGCTAATGGCGGTCTCTCCACACCGCGGATACGACCTACGATCACCTGTCCACCTACCAGTACCGCACCGGTACTTCCCGCAGATACAAATGCATCGCATTCGCCGTTCTTCACCATATACATGGCTTTGACAATGGAGGAATCCTTCTTCCGACGGATCGCCATGACCGGAGGTTCTGCCGTCTCAATGACTTCTTCAGCATGTACGACTTCCAGCTGCTCTGCATCATAGCTGTACGCCTTTAATTCCTCACGGATCACAGGCTCCTTGCCTACCAGGAATACTTTGACGCGCTTATCTGCGTTGACAGCTTCCACAGCACCTTTTACGATCTCTGCTGGAGCATTATCGCCACCCATTGCGTCTACAGCAACATTTACATATTCTGCCATTTCGTCGTTCCTTTACCTGTTTATGTTTATCCGCTCATCATCAAACCGCTCCGTGGATCGCACCAAACAGTTTGATGATGGCAGATTCATTCTTACTATACTAAAGGCGTATATAAAAAGCAAGTGATTTTTTTGTGAAAGCAAAAGGAGATTCCATCCGGAATCTCCTTTTCTCTTTTCACTTAATTTCGCTTCATTGATTTATCAATTAATCAACGCTTACGACCTGCTTCTTATTGTAAGAACCGCAAGCCTTGCAAACTCTGTGAGGCATCATCAGTGCACCACATTTGCTGCACTTTACCAATGTAGGAGCGCTCATTTTCCAGTTTGCTCTTCTCTTATCTCTTCTACCTTTGGAAGATTTATTCTTAGGACAAATAGACATCGTTACACCTCCTTATTCGCGTTGAAGATATCTTGGATTGCTGCCATACGAGGATCCGGTACGAAAGTATCGCAACCACATTCCTTCAGATTCCTGTTCTGACCACATACAGGGCAGATACCCTTGCAGTCTTCCTTACACAGGATCTTTGCCGGCCAATTCACCAGAATTTCATCGTACACAAAAGCCTCTACATCCAGCTGCCATCCATCCATAAAGCTCTGCTCGGTATCTTCTTCCTCACTTACTTCCGCTTCCGGAGAATAAACGATTCTGTCAAACTTAAGCTTCATTGCTGTAGGTACTTCAGTAAGGCACCTGTCACATTTCGTATCAAAGGTAAGCTCTGCAGTGCCGGTTACTTTTGCCTTGTTCACACCGATGTTGGTAAAAGTAAGATGAATGGGTGTCTTCTCCATAATAGAGAAATCTCCCTGGCGGCTCTTAAAGCTTGTCATCTCAAGCGGAATGGCAACAGTCTCTACCTTGCCTTCGGATGTTAATACATCAGATAAACTTACTAACATAGCGACTCCTATGCAATATGTTGCGTAGAAAACACAAGTCTCCTACGATGTGTTGATTCACACACTGACTTATTATACATAGGCAATACTCTTTTGTCAACAAAATTTTGTAGGATTTTCATACAATTTTTGTATCCTATGTCCGCCTACTTTTCCAGTCCGTAACTGCGGATTGTCCATCCCATCTCATCATATCCAAACGTCATAAACAGATACGATAGCGAATCCTCCTGTACCGGCCGGAACTCTACTTCCACCGTGCAGTCACCCTTGCTGTCCGTATCCACCCCGGAAAGTCCCTTGATTCCCATGATCTCAGCTTTGCCTGTGTATTCCTCTTGAAAATATGTATTTGTGAAGTCCTTTGCTATCCGGTACACGGTCATTCTATCCGCTGTTCTCTCCACTTCTTCCAGTATTTTCAAGTCATCGTCGCCGCTCATAAGACCGTATCTCAGATTTAAGAAATAATATATTTCTATGTCATCAGGCCTTTTTCCCTCTTCCGACCATTTCACATATTGCTCCGCCTGTTCATCGGAAACATCTTCCTGATTGGTAAATACGATCATGATGAGTGCCATATCCGGTTCTATATCTTTCTTTTCGATAATATTCAGGGAATGAAAATACATTTCCTTATAGTCTTCCTCTACAGTCCCGGCATCTATATTGCCTCTGAGCAAATAATAGGTACTTCCGTCAAATTCCGCATAAGAAAGGATCCATTTTTCATTATAGCAGTAATTTACCATCAATAATTGTGCCGGATTCCCCTGCGTGGACTGCTCATAAAATTCCGTCAGCAGTTCTGCCCCGCTGCACTCCTCGAATTGATCACTTAACACATACACCGGATAGGCTTTCAGTTCTTCTATATTTAACGGAAGTTCAGACAGTTCCTGTAAGATCACCTGCGGATCTCTATTCCCCTTCAAATTTTCCAGGATGGTATCTGTCTGCACAAACGCTTCCGCTTCCTGCGTTGTCTCCTGCGTCTGTTCGGCTGCTTGTTCAATGGTAGTGGTACTTACCGTTTCATTTTCCTGCACAGTGCTTTTCCTCTCAGCTTCCTGCGTTTCTCCGCCGCAGGCCGTAAGAAATAAACATGCCAGAATTACCCCGGTCAAACGTTTCCTTCGCCAGCATTTTTTACACATCTTCATGTTCCGTTTCCTCCCACAGTCTACGATGGTTGTTTTATCAAATTATAACAGATAATAACACACCATTGCATCATACTTGCATCATTTCCCTCTCTTTTTATTTTCAGATGCAAAAACCGGAGCAGTCTTTGCGACCACTCCGGCTTTCCTATCACTTTCTTATTTCCTTATTCTTCGTAATCTTATTTACGCTTCCGCTACAGCCTCTTTCATGCTCTTCACATATTCTCCGATGTAAGGAGCTGCGTCTTTGCCATACTTTGCAATGATCTTCACGATGGCGCTTCCGACAATGGCTCCATCTGATATGGATGCCATGGCTTTGGCCTGCTCGGGAGTACTGATGCCGAAACCGATAGCACAGGGAACGTCAGTCACAGTGCGGATGCTTTCCACGATGGCGGGCAGATCGGTCTTGATCTCACTGCGCACACCGGTGACACCCATGGAGCTTACCACATAGATAAAGCCTTCTGTCTCAGATGCGATCCGGCGGATACGGCTCTCGGAAGTGGGTGCGATCATGGAGATCACCTTCACGCCATGGGCTTTGGCGGGAGCCTCCACCTCCACCTTCTCTTCATAAGGCATATCGGGAATAATGATAGCACTGATGCCCAGCTCCTCACACTTTGAAAAAAATTTCTCATACCCATAATGGAATACGGGATTTACATAAGTCATAAACGCCAGGGGGATCTCCGACTGTTCCCGCACTCTCTTCACGATCTCAAACACACCGTCCGTGGTCATACCGTTGCTAAGAGAACGGATATTTGCCTCCTGGATCACCACACCTTCCGCCGTGGGATCAGAAAAGGGAATACCGATTTCTATGAGATCCGCCCCTGCCTTCTCCATCTCCAGAATAAACTTTACAGTGCTGTCCGCGTCCGGGTCTCCTGCGGTAAGGAAAGCTATAAATGCTTTTTTATTGGGAGTATCAAATACTTTATCCAAATAATTATTCATTGTTGTTATCTCCATCTTCTTATTTTGTAATTTCTGTTTTGATTTTTACTTTCTTCTGTCTGTTACTCCTATGATGGCTTTACCGTCAAAACGATCAGTCATGAATATCCACGCCACGGTATCTTGCGATGGCTGCCACGTCCTTGTCACCTCTGCCGGACAGACATACGATAATGCTCTGGTCCGGGCTGTAGTTCTTCGCGATCTTACGTACCTGCGCTACCGCATGGGCACTCTCAATAGCGCAGATGATTCCTTCAGTTCTTGCCAGATATTCAAAAGCATCCACTGCCTCGTCATCCGTGATGGGCACATACTGTGCTCTGCCGATGTCATGCAGATAAGCATGCTCCGGTCCGATGCCGGGATAATCCAGTCCCGCAGAAATGGAATATACAGGAGCAATCTGTCCATATTCATCCTGGCAGAAATAAGATTTCATTCCATGGAAAATTCCCAGAGAGCCGGTAGCAATGGTAGCTGCGGTCAGTGCCGTATCCACACCTTTGCCTGCTGCCTCACAGCCGATGAGTTCTACATCCTGATCCTCAATAAAGTTATAAAACGCACCCATGGCATTACTACCGCCGCCCACACAGGCTACCACGGCTGCCGGAAGCTTTCCCTCTGTCTTCAGGATCTGCTCTTTTGCTTCCTGACTGATCACACTCTGAAAATCTCTGACGATCATGGGGAAAGGATGCGGTCCCATAACGGATCCCAGTACATAATGAGTGTCTGCTACACGGTTGGACCATTCTCTCATGGTCTCATTGACAGCATCCTTTAAGGTCATGGTACCGGAAGTCACAGGATGCACCTTTGCTCCCAAAAGCTCCATACGATAAACATTCAGTGCCTGTCTATCGGTATCTTCTTTTCCCATGAAAATCTCGCATTCCATCCCTAAAAAGGCTGCTGCCGTTGCGGTAGCCACACCATGCTGTCCGGCACCGGTCTCTGCGATCAGGCGGGTCTTACCCATCTTCTTGGCAAGCAACGCCTGTCCCAGGGCATTGTTGATCTTGTGGGAACCGGTGTGGTTTAAGTCCTCTCTCTTCAAATAAATTTTTGCACCACCCAGATCCTTCGTCATCTTCTCCGCATAGTACAACAGAGAAGGGCGTCCTGCATATTCATTCAGCAGCTTATTTAGTTCCGCATTGAATTCAGGATCCTTCTTATAATGCTCATAGCACTCCTCCAGATGGATCAGTTCATTCATCAATGTCTCGGAGATATATTGTCCTCCGTGGATTCCGTAACGTCCTTTGCTCATGTGTTCCTCCTCTTTTCTTTCATTCTGATTTTTATTCCTGATTTTCATTTTGATTTTTAATTTATAATTCTTCTATCTATTGATGTCGGGCTCAAAAGCCCCCGACTTTGATGCCTGCGGATTGTTCCGATAACGTTCTACCAGTTCCATGATCCGGCGCATCTTCTCCGGATCTTTTTTCCGGTCGCTCTCGATGCCGGAGCTAATATCTACCGCGTAAGGTCTTACCGCTTCCATGGCTTCGGTGAGATTCTCCGCCTGTAATCCTCCTGCCAGGAAAAACTCTCTGTCGATCCCACCAAGGACGCTCCAGTCAAACGCCTGTCCCGATCCCATTCCGTTATCGAATAACAGATAGTCCGCACTACTGTCAAACCAGGCTTCCACATCATATCGGTCTCTTACTTTGACCGCCTTGATCACCGGTTTGTGGCAGACCGCCTGAAGATACTGGATATCCTCTTCTGTCTCATCCCCGTGAAGCTGTGCCACATCCAAAATACCTTCCTCCAGCAGTTCTATGATGTTCTTCGGATCCTCATTCACAAACACCCCCACCGCCCGGATTCCCGGCAGAAGCTTTTTGCGATATTCGGCTGCCTGCTCCTTCGTAACCGCCCGATGGCTCTTTTCATAAAATACAAATCCCACATAATCCGGCTGTACCTCATTAGCATAAGCAATATCCTCCGGACGGTAGAGACCACACATTTTTACTTTCATAATAATTTACGACCTTTCTATAACCTGTCCGCGAAGCTCCTGCAATACCGCTTTCTTATCCACGCTTCGCATCAGCGTCTCTCCGATGAGAACAGCATTTGTCCCGTTCTGCTCCAATTCCTCGATGTCCTGCCTCGTCTTCATGCCGCTTTCAGATACGAAGAGAATATTCTCCGGCACCAGTTCCCGCAGTCGCACGGAATTATGGATATCCACCGTAAAATCTTTCAGATTCCGGTTATTGACACCGATGATGCTGGCACCGGCTTTCAATGCCATCTCTACTTCCTTCTCATCATGGGCTTCCACCAGTGCCGACAGTCCAAGTTCTCCTGCGATTCCCGCATACTCTGACAACTGCATCGGTGACAGGATGGCACAGATTAAAAGCACTGCATCCGCTCCGATATTTTTTGCCTCGTAGATCATGTATTCGTCCACTGTGAAATCTTTCCGGAGTAACGGGATCTTCACCGCCTGACGGATCTCGGTCAGATATTCATTCTTCCCTTGAAAGTACGCCGGTTCCGTCAGTACCGAGATTGCATCCGCTCCTGCTGCTTCGTATTCCTTTGCGATCTGCACATAAGGAAATTCCGGTGCGATCAGTCCCTTGGAGGGTGACGCCTTTTTCACCTCGCAGATAAAGCTCATCCTCTTCTTTGCCAGTGCCTGTTCAAAAGGAAATCCCGTATTGCTGTCTAACTCTCTTGCTCTGGCAATCTGTTCTGTAAGGGGCAGTGCTTCTTTGGCTGCTGCCACCCGCTCCTTTGCAGCGGCCGCTATCGTATCCAGTATCATCCATTCATCCTGCCTTTCCGTTGTTTCATAATCTAAATCCAGAATCCTTGCGCCGCAGGTCAAAAGTACTCGTAACACTTTATCATGCATTGCTCAGCTTGATAAAACGCTCCAACTGTGCCTTTGCAAGACCGGTATCGATAACCTTCTCTGCCAGTTTTACACCGTCAGCCATGCTGTCTGCCTTGCCTGCCACATACAGGGCTGCTGCCGCATTTAGCAGTACTGCGTTGCGTTTGGGACCCTTTTCACCGTTTAAGATAGCTCTGGTGATCTCTGCGTTCTCCTGGGGAGTTCCGCCTACCAGGTCCTCCTTCGTGCATCTTACCATGCCGAAATCTTCCGGTGTGATCACATAATTTTTAAAGGTGCCGTTGTCAATCTCGCAGACTGCGGTAGGCGCGCTGGCGGAGATCTCGTCCAGTCTGTCCTGCCCGTAGACTACCATGCCTCTCTTTACTCCCAGATTGGACAATACCTTTGCCATGGAAGGCAGCAGGCTTTCATCGTACACACCCATGATCTGATATACCGGTCCTGCCGGGTTCGCTAACGGTCCTAAGATATTGAAAACCGTACGGATGCCAAGTTCCTTGCGGATGGGGCCCACATATTTCATGGCAGTGTGATATTTCTGTGCAAAGAGGAAGCAGATGCCGATCTCTTCTAACAGCTTCCTGCTCTGCTCCGGCTCTATGGTGATATTCACCCCCAGTGCTTCCAGGCAGTCTGCCGCACCGGATTTGGAGCTGGCTGCACGGTTGCCGTGCTTGGCTACCGGTACACCCGCTGCTGAGATCACGATGGATGCCGTGGTGGAGATATTGAAGGAATTGGAGCCGTCACCGCCGGTTCCCACGATCTCCAGTGCTTCTACCTCTGCGCCCAGCCTTCTGCCAAATTTCCGCATCTCTTCTGCGGAGCCGGTGATCTCTTCGATGGTCTCACCCTTCTGGCTTAACGCTGTTAAGTAAGCGCTTTTTAAAATATCGCTGGCTTCCCCGCTCATGATCTCATCCATAACGGTTTTTGCCATATCGTATCCGATGTTCTCATTTTTTACCAGTTTTGCTGCTGCTTCTTTAATCATATTTCTGCCTTCTCCCTTCTGCGTCTGTAAAAAATTAACGATAATCTGTCGTCCGTCCGGTGTCAGTACGGATTCCGGATGGAATTGTACTCCGTAGATCTGTTTTTCCGTCTGTTCTACTGCCATGACTTCGCCATCTTCGGTAACTGCGGTAACTTTCAATTCTGCGGGAATCGTCTGCGGATCCGCTACCAGTGAATGATATCTTGCCACAGTGATAACCTTTTTCATTCCCCGGAACAACACGCTGTCTGTATCCAAGGTTGCCAATGACTGTTTCCCATGCATCAGGTGGGATGCGTAGGTAACGGTAGCCCCCGCCACCTCACAGATTGCCTGATGCCCGAGACAGATTCCCAAAATAGGTATCCTGCCCCCAAGTTCCCTGATCACATTTTCACAGACACCCGCTTTGTCCGGTCTGCCGGGTCCCGGCGATAATATGATGTGGGAGGGATTCATGGCGCGGATATCATCCACGCTGCATTCATCATTGCGGATCACCCGGATATCCGGATTCACACTTCCAACCAGCTGGTATACGTTATAGGAAAAACTGTCGTAATTATCGATCAATAATATCATGCTTCCATTCCCTCCTGTGCTTTCCAAAGAGCTTGTTTTACAGCTGCTGCCTTCTGGATACATTCTCTGTATTCCTTCTCCGGAACGCTGTCCGCCACGATACCGGCGCCGGATCTTACAAATACTTTTCCATTCTTCGAAAAAGCAAGTCTGATGGCAATGCAGGTATCCAGATTTCCGGTAAAGGAAATGTAGCCGATGGCTCCGCCGTAGATACCCCTCTTATTGTCTTCCAGTTCATTGATGATCTCGCATGCCCGCAGCTTCGGGGCTCCCGACAGAGTTCCTGCGGGGAGGATGGCATCTACCGCATCCAGAGCATCCGCATCCTCTCTGATCACGCCCCGCACGGTGGAACCGATATGCATAACGTGGGAGTAACGTTCAATGGACATATACTTTTCCACTTCCACAGTGCCGATCCGGCTGATCTTGCCAATATCATTCCGTCCCAGATCCACTAACATATTGTGTTCGGAGCGTTCCTTCTCATCTGCTAAAAGCTCTGCCTCCAGCGCCTTGTCCGCTTCCTCGGTAGCACCTCTGGGTCTCGTTCCGGCTAAAGGGAAGGTATGTAAGAGGTCGTCCTCTAACTTTACTAATGTCTCCGGACTGGCTCCCACAATCTCACCATCACTTCCGGAGAAATAGAACATGTATGGGGAAGGATTTGTTGTGCGGAGTACCCGGTAAGCATCTAAGAGGCTTCCTTCCATCTCCGCCTCCAGGCGATTGGATAATACCACCTGAAAAATATCTCCCTCTCTGATGTAATGCTTGGCTTTCTCGACCATGCTGCAATAGGCTGCTTCGTTGAACAGTGATTGAAAATCCGTCCGGAGCTTACAGGGAATATGCTCGGCCTTTTCCCCATTCAGCAATAGCTCCTTCATGTTGTTCAGTTCCCGCTCTGCCCTATGATAATTAATCTCCAGATCATCGGTCTTGATATTCAGGATCAGGATCAGCTTCTGTCTGTAGTTGTCAAAAGCGATGACCTTGTGGAACAGCATCAGGTTCACATCCTGGAAGCCTTCCTCGTCCTTCGCATCCAGTCGGAGGGTCGGTTCGCTGTATTTGATATAGTCATAGGAAAAATATCCTACCAGACCACCGGTGAATGTAGGCATATTTTCCAGCACCGGACTTTTGTATTCTTTCAGGATCTC
>OGLG01001910.1_pt1 | contig 10615 bp, 5 predicted proteins | sample 1572621 | NCBI WGS metagenome assembly OGLG01 (sample SAMEA2581912, study PRJEB24529) | metagenome | biome: Human gut stool | place: China | collected 2011 | reverse complement strand
CACCGCATCCCGGAGGAGGGGCTCTGCATCTCCTGCAAGCAGCTGAACGAGGATGCCATCCAGGAGGGAATCGGCACCTCAAAAGAGAAGGATATCCGGACTCTGCTCTATTTCCTTACGGTCAAGGGATACCTCCGCAAACAGGAGGATGCAGACCACAACCTGCAACTTCGGCAACAGACCGACCAGCAATCAACGGAGGCCCGGTTCGATAAACGGGCCGAAATCTGCCGCTTCGCCATCGGATGGCTCTACCGTCAGGCCGCCGAGCTGACGCGTACGCTCATGCAACCCAACGCCACCGGGCAGGAACACACCGTCGCAGACAATGCCGTGCAGTTCTCGATCGTCGAGTTATTGAATCAATTCAAGGCCGACAACCGGACGATGCTCTTCGAACGGAACGACCTGCAGCTGGGCGAGGTCGAGGAGGCACTCCTCTATCTCTCGAAGATCGGGGCACTGAAGCTCGAAGGGGGGGGGTTCTGGTCCTCTACAACGCGATGGACATCCGCAGGATCAAGGACAACAAGTCGCGCTACAAGGTCGACGACTACCGGTTACTCAACGCCTTCTACAAACAGAAGATCCAGCAGGTCCACATCGTGGGCGAGTATGCTAATCTGATGGTCAAGGACTACAATGCGGCGCTGCAGTTCGTGCAGGACTATTTCCAGATGGACTACCGGCGTTTCATCGCAAAATACTTCCGCGGCGAACGCATCAACGAGATCCAGCGCAACCTGACGCCCAAGAAATACGAGCAGCTCTTCGGGTCGCTCTCCCCGCGACAGATGGAGATCATCTCCGACAAAGAGTCCCACTGCATCGTGGTTGCGGCCGGACCCGGCAGCGGCAAAACCCGAGTACTGGTCCACAAACTGACATCGCTGCTTCTGCTCGAAGATGTCAAGCATGAACAGCTGCTGATGCTCACTTTCTCGCGCGCGGCGGCCACAGAATTCAAACAACGACTAATGGTGCTGATCGGCAATGCAGCCCATTTTGTCGAGATCAAGACCTTCCACTCCTATTGTTTCGACCTGCTGGGGCGTATCGGCAACCTTGAAGATGCCCAGGACATTGTCTCCCGGGCTGCCCGAATGATCTAACAGGGGGAGGTCGAACCCAACAAGATCGGCAAGACGGTGCTCGTCATCGACGAAGCACAGGACATGGCCGACGACGAGTATGCCCTCGTAACGGCGCTGATGACCCGCAACGAGGAGATGCGCGTCATCGCCGTGGGTGACGACGACCAGAACATCTACGAATTCCGGGGATCCGACTCAGACTACATGTTCCAGTTGGCTCAGCGCCCCGAGGCGCGCTTCATCGAGATGACCGACAATTTCCGCAGTGCCCGCCATCCCGTCACCTTCGACAACGAATTTGTACGATCGATTCCCAAGCGCATGAAGCACACGCCGATTAAATCGATGCGCAGCGAAGAGGGGTGGGTCAGCGTCACTCACCACACGTCGGAGATCATGTATCAGCCGCTGGTCGACGAGTTGCGCTGCCATCGCCATGCGGGCACCTCGTGTATCCTGACCGGACTTCTACGCAAGGAGGGTGTTCCGTGCAAACTGATCCAGTCGATGGACGGCTTCCGCTTCTGGAACCTCTCCGAGATACGTTATTTCCTCCGATACCTAGACAAGCGAGTGACGACGCCCGTGATTCCGGGCGAACTCTGGGAGGAGGCGAGGCATGCCACGAGCAATACCTACGGGCGAAGTCAGAATCTGGAACTTGTGAAGCGCTGCTTCGAACAGTTCGAGCATCTCAACCAGACGAAATACATCAGCGATTTCAAGGAGTTCGTCTTCGAATCGTCAATGGAGGATTTCTGCGATGTTTCGGGCTCCGAGGTGATGGTATCGACCATCCACAAGGCCAAAGGGCGCGAGTTCGACGATGTCTACATGCTTCTGACTGACAACTACACCAAGAATGCGGAGCTGATGCGCCGCTACTACGTGGGGATCACCCGTGCCAAGAACCGGCTGTTCATCCATACCAACGGACACTGTTTTGACCGTCTGACGGCAGACCGTCACGATCACGACGATCGGAGCTATACCCTGCCCGAAGAGATCGTCCTGCAACTCTCCCACCGGGACGTCTATCTGGAGTTCTTCAAGGGGATCAAACGCGAAGTACTAGCACTGCAGAGCGGTGATTCGCTGCAATACCACGACTTCACGTTCTATACCGAGAAAACAGGCCTCCCCGTAGCCAAACTCTCGACCCGAATGCAGAAAACACTTACCGATTGGTTTACAAAAGGCTACCGGGTCAAATCCGCGACCGTTAGCTTCATCGTGGCCTGGAAACCCAAGGATGCCCCGAAAGAGGAGCCGGAGACAGCCGTCCTGCTGGCCGACCTTACCCTCACTCTCTGATCGAAGATCCAACAAAAGTCGGGGTTCCAGAAGACGGAGTTTACCTTTTCCCCACTGTTTAGAGAGGCGATAAAAAAGTTAATTTTTTTGATTTTTTTACAAAAAAACGAGTAAATTTTTGAAAATTCTATCTTTTAAGTCGTAAGCTATTGATAATCAATAACAACACAATAGTATATCAGCAAGCAGACAAAATTCATCAATACCGCGAAAACTTATCAAAGTCATAGGAAAGATGACTATCCAAATATCGGATGGTATAATGTTTTTCATAAGGTGACCCATATCTTCGGAGCTAATCGATGCGATTACGCATGACATCTATTCAAGCTCGCGAATGAAACTTGGTTGGTTAGAACCGGGCCGTTGGGCGGCCGCGTTCTGAGGTGCGAGCTTTCCGAGCGAGAACGTCAGCGAGCCGGGTACGGCGGTATGGTCGCTGGGCTGCGCGAGTTCAGGAGGGGGGGGGCACATCCGCATCGCCGTCTAACCGGAAAAACCGCAGGCATCTCCGAAATACGGCTCGGATAAAAACGATACGATTCTGCCGGCGCGCTATTTCGAAAATGAGCGTACCGGCTTTTTAATCGGGACATCTCCATACGCCTCTTTTGGCGTAGTCCGCCAAACCTTTCATATAAACCGTATACATCCGTACGCACCAAGACTTCCGATCAAAATCCCAAGGCAAGACTCCTCCGCACAGAAGCGACCTCATCTTTCTTCTCCAGATACACGTCAATATCGGAAAAGCGTCGGAAATTCCACAATGCACATCTTTCGGCGCTCGGGCGAAGCTCATCGACCTTTCGGGCCGAAAAAAGCACGCGGCGAATGACAAATCACAAGCTCATTAAAAAAACTCGTCATCGCCTGTAAATTACAAATAATTTGATATTTTTGCCTAAAATACTTATTTCATTCAGGGGAACATCGACCGATCCGGCCCTAACCGTCCGGAAAAGCGCCGTATCTCCCGCATGTCATCCGATGGAAAAGCGACCCTTTCAGAATCCGACAGAACAGATGCTCGACCGCTTCCGGCAAGGCGATGCCAACGCATTCGCCAGTCTCTATCGCACCCACTGGAATCAGGTTTTCCGCTTCAGCCGCCTCTACCTGAAAAACGACGAGGATGCGGAGGACGTCGTGCAGGAGGTGTTCATCCGTTTGTGGCAGATTCACGAACGCATCCACCCCGACGGCAATTTTTCGGGACTGCTTTTCATCATCACGCGCAATCTGATCTTCAACCGCTTTCATAAACAGATCGACCCGTTGAGTTTCAAGGTATCCGTCCTCGCAGCCCTCGAATCGTCCGACGACATCGAATCCGAAGTGAGCGCCCGCGACCTTGCGGAATACATTGACCGACTGATCGACCTGATGCCCACCCGTCAGCGGCAAGTCTTCAACATGAGCCGCCGCGAGCACAAGAGCTACCGGGAGATCGCAGAAGAACTGAACCTTTCGCAAAAAACCGTCGAAGCGCACATGCACGAAGCGCTGCGTTTCCTGCGCGACAACCTCGCGCTGCTGCTCTGGCTCGCGCTTTTCAACGACGGACCGGTCTGCTAAACGACATTCCGACCGGAACCGGAGCGTTTTTTTCCGAAAATCACAAAAATTACCGCACGCACTAAGGGTATCTGGTGCCGTGCCGGGTATTTATTACGGATACCGCAAAAAACACGAAATGACAGATATAAAAACGCTCGTCCGCAAACTGCTCGCCGGCAAACTCCCGCAGAAAGAGATGCCGGAACTCTGGCAGCGGCACGACGTCACGCAATACATGCAGCGCGAATGGGATCGTTGCGCAAAACCGGCCGAAGACGACCTCCTGCGCGAAAGCCGTATCTGGGAACGCATCGTCACCCGCACGATGCCGCATGAAAAAATCCGGCGGAGGGGAGGGGTACGCACCGCATGGCTTAGCCGGAGCTACGGCGCCGCCGCTTCAATCATGCTAGCCATAGGTGCAGGACTCACCCTCGTCAACCTGCTGTGGCGTCCCGCTCCGAAAATCATCCACACCCAGTACAGCGGGAACCAAAGCACCGAACAGGTAGCGCTGCCCGACGGTTCGACCCTCTGGCTCGGAGCCAACTCCTCGTGCCGGTACGCCGCGGATTTTTCGGGCAGGGAACGACGGGTGGAGCTCAACGGCCAGGGGTTCTTCGAGGTGGCGGAAGATCCCTCCCGACCGTTCGTCGTGAGCAGCAATGGCATCGACGTCACGGCTCTGGGAACGGCTTTCGAAGTCTTTTCCGATCTCGGGGGCCGGCACGTGGAGGCCATCTTGCGCAACGGCAGCGTACGTGTATCCCTCCCCGGAATAACGAAACAGACCTTCACGCTCTCGCCCGACCAGAAATTCACCTACTCCGCCGACACACGCAAAGTGATCGTCAGCCGGGTAGACGCCCAACGCTACACGCTTTGGCACGAGCGCATGTCATTGAGTTTCGAGAACCAACCTCTGTCGGTCATCCTGCCGCGCCTCGAAAGATGGTACAACTGCCATATCGACTGTCCCGAAGAGATCGCGACACGCTACCACTACACGTTCTCGCTGAGCGACGAGACACTCGACCGCACCTTGCAGCTTCTCCAATCCTCGACCGACCAGACACCGCTCTTCTACCGACGCGACGGTATGTACGTGCGCATCTACGAAAAATAAAAAAGAACCCGAAACGACCCGCCTCATGAAGAAGAACCGAAGATACGGATAACGGCCCCGCCGAACATTCCGGCCGCACGGCGGCCGGACTCCGCACCGCACCGACCCAAACCTAATTCTAAAAAACCTTATGAAAAACCTTTACAACATCCGGAAAAGCCTCTGGATCCTGTTTTGCTGCATGTCGCTCCTTGCAGCAAACGGCATCCCCGCAACGCTTCATGCACAGGAGAGGAAGAGGTTGACCGTCGAAATGACGGACGCTCCGATCCTCGACGTGCTCAAAGCCATCGAAGCGCAAAGCGAACTCTCCTTTTTCTACAACAACAATCTGATCGACCCCACGCTGCGCATCACCGTATCGAAACGCGACGCTCCGATCCCGGAAGTGCTCAACCGTGTGTTCGCCGGTACGCCCTACGCCTACCGGATCGTCGACAAACAGGTGCTTATTTCGAAAAAAGAGGATGCACCGAAATCCGACGAACCGCTGAAAATCCAAGGACGGGTCATCGATTCGAAAGGGGGCCCGATCGTAGGTGCCACCGTCGTCAACATGCGCACGCTCCAAGGCACGGTGACAGGTTCCGACGGGCGCTTCGAACTGACGGTTTCCGCCCTGACGGAGGAGCTGACCTTCAACTATATCGGGTTCAAAACCAAAGTACTTCCGGCATCGAATGCCGAAGAGGTCCGTCTGGAAGAGGCCACCGTTCTCGAGGACGTCGTGGTCGTAGGCTACGGCACGGTCAAGCGCGTGAATCTCACCGGCTCAGTCGCCACGATCGATATGCGGGAAAAGGCCAACCAACCCATCACCAACACCGCGCAGGCGATGTACAACACCCCGGGCGTGTGGATCAACCAGAACAACGCCAAACCCGGAGCCGACGGAGGCACGATCCGCATCCGCGGCGTCAATACGCTCAGCAGCGCCAATCCGCTCGTGCTGCTCGACGGCGTGGAATACGACATCAACGAAATCAATCCGGCCGACATCGAATCGATCTCCGTGCTGAAAGACGCTTCGGCGGCCATCTACGGTTCGAAAGCCTCGAACGGCGTGATTCTCATCACCACGAAAAAGGGCGTCAAAGGCGCTCCGGTAATCAACTATCGGGCCAATTTCGGCGTACAATACGCCACCTACCTCCCCGACCCGATCGACGATCCGATCCTCTACATGCGTTTGCGCAATCAGGCAGAAATCAATTCGGGCAAAGCGCCCTCGGGAGTCTCCTATTCCGAAGCCGTCATCAAGGAGTATCAGGAGGGCATGAAAACCAATCCCGACGTCTACCCTGCGACCAACTGGTTCGACATTTGCCTCAAACCGGCCTTCGTCCACCAACACGATCTGCGCATCTCGGGCGGAACCGAACGGCTCGATTACAGCATGGCCGTAGGCTACATGAAGCAGGACGGCGTATTCATCGCCAACGACTGGGCCGACCGGATTTCGATGGATCTGAAACTCGGCATCCAGCTCAACAAATACATCAAGGTCGGCGGATCGCTCTACGGAAACATGCGTCACTACACGGAGCCGGGATACGGCACGAACAAGGTGATGGACGCCATGATGCGTGCCATTCCGATCATGTCCGACTACCATAAAAACGGCATCTACGGGTCGAGTTGGATCGCTACCCCGGGCCGCGGCAATTACGAGAATCCCCGCATGATCATCGAGCAGGGTTCGATCGACCGCCGCGTACAACAGCTGCTGGCCAAGGCGTTCGTGAAGCTGACGCTCCCTTACGGCATCACCTACGACGCCAATTTCAGCTTCCGCAAACGCGACACCCGCAGCAAAGACCACGTTCCGGCCATGTACACCATGAATCCCAAGACCGAAGAGGTCCGCAACTACAACTCGGCGGTGCCGCGCGTCAAGGACTGGGATGCCTGGGCGACGGGCAGTTTCTTCACCCAGACGCTGGGCTGGGAAGGGAACCTCCGCGACGAACACCACATCGGCGTCATGGTGGGCCAGGACTATCAGGAGTTCTACAACGACAATTTCCAAGCCTACAAGGAGGGATTCTACGACAACTACCACACCGATCTCAACTCCGCTTCGGGACAGGTCAACGCTCAGGCCACCGGCGCCTCCTCGCGCGAAAAGCTGGTCTCGGTTTTCGGACGTCTCTCCTACGACTACAAGCAGCGTTACCTCGTGAGCGCCGTCTTCCGCTACGACGGTTCGTCGCGTCTGGCCCCCGACCACCGTTGGGCCTTCTTCCCCTCGGTCTCGCTGGCATGGCGCATCGACCAGGAGAACTTCATGAAGAACGCGGAGTTCATCGACCAGCTCAAACCACGTTTCTCGTGGGGTAAGATGGGCAACCAGGCCGTCTCGCTATACAGTTACCTGAGTTCGGTCAACACGTCGGGCTACGATTACAGCTTCGACGGCACGAAATACGGCGGCGCAGCCATCTCCGCTCTGGCCGACAACACGATCACCTGGGAGGAAACGACCTCCTACGATGCCGGAATCGACTTTTCGGCCTTCGGCAACCGCGTTCTATTCTCGGCCGACTGGTTCCTCAAACGCACCGAAGGCATCCTGCGCACGGTCAACCTGCCCTCGCAGGTCGGCGATCTGAGCGGCCCGAAGAGCAACGTAGGCGTGGTGGACAACAAAGGCATCGAGCTCTCGCTCACGCTGCGCGACTCGTGGGGCGACTTCTCGGCAGGCATCTCGGGCAACTTCTCCTACACGCGCAACGAAATCGTGGATCTCAACGGCGAGACCGAAATCAACGGCCGGCTGATCTGCAAGGAGGGGTATCCGATCAATTCGTGGTACCTGCTCGAAACCGACGGCGTCTTCCAGAACCAGTCGGAGATCGACAACGCGCAGGCCGTCTACGGCAACCGCGCCAACCTGCGCCCCGGCTACGTGAAATACGTCAACCAGAACAACGACAACACCATCGACGGCAACGACCGCGTCATCGCCGGCAACACGATACCTCGGTTCGCCTACGGCTTCAACCTCAACTTCGGATGGAAGGGCTTCGCCGTCGAAGCGCAGTTCCAGGGCGTCGGCGACGTGTCGGTCTACCCGTCGAGCAACATGGCCTTCGGCCTCTACAACGGCGCAGGTCTGACCAAACAATGGGTGAGGGATTCGTGGAGCGCCACCAACCGCAATACCGAATATCCGCTGCTGACGACCTACCCCGAAGCGGGCGAGAACTTCCAGAATTCGACGCTCTGGCTTCAGGACGCCTCCTACCTGCGTCTGAAAAACATCCAACTGAGCTACACTTTTCCCAAACAGCTCGTCGGACGCATCGGTATCAAGGGCTTGCAGGTCTACGTCAGCGGCCAGAACCTCGTCACCTTCTCGGACTTCAAGATCTGGGACCCCGAAATTTCGATCTCGCAGGTCAACTTGTTCTCCTACCCGATCCTGAAAACCATCAGCTTCGGCATCAACCTCACCCTATAACCGATCTTACAAAAACCGATCAACCATGAAACGCATTCAAATCATCATACCGGTTCTGCTCGGAGCCTTCTGCACCGGCTGCGACCTGGACATCGAACCGCAGGACCGCTACGACCAGCAAACCTTCTGGTACAGCGCCAAAGCCGCGGAGGGCGGCCTGACGGGGTGCTACAACGCCCTGCTCGAAAACGGCATCTACGGCCGCGCCGCCGTCTACTGGGAAGACGACGCCACGCCCAACGGCTATAATTTCAGCAACGACGACTCCTGGACGACTATCGCCAACGGTGCGCAGACGGCCACTTCGGGAGGCATCATCGCCAACCGCTGGAGCCACGCCTACAAAGGCATCGGACGCTGTAATACGCTGCTGGACAACATCGACCTCAACCGCGAGCTGGACAAGAGCGTCATCGAGGAGTACAAAAATCAGGCGCGCTTCCTCCGCGTACTGTTCTACTACATGCTGACGACCTACTACGGCGACTGTCCACTGATTACCACGACCCCCGCCATGGAGCACAAATCCCTGCCGCGCACCCCGCGCACAGAGGTGGTCTCCTTCATGCTCGGCGAACTGGAACAGCTTTCGAAGGTCCTGCCTCCGAAGGCCGAACCGGGACGCCCGACGTCAGGCGCGGCACTGGCCCTCAAAGCCCGCATCCTGCTCTTCGAGGCCAGCCCGCTGCTCAACCCCGGCCACGACGACCAGAAGTGGCGTGACGCCGCCGACGCGGCCCGCGCCGTGATGGACTGCGATTCGGATTACGAACTCTTCACCGCCCCGGGCCAGATCGGTTCGGCCTACCGCAATCTCTTCCTCGAAAGCGGAGAGAACAGTTCCGAATGTATTTTCAGCGTACAGTGCATGAACCAGAACAAGCTGGGGCTCTCGTTCGAACTGATTGCCCGCCAATACGGGACGATGGCGCCGCTGCGCGACCTCATCGACTTCTACTGCGACCGCGACGGCAATGCCCGCACTCCCGGCGAACAGCGGCTCGATCCCTCGAAAATCGACCCGCGCTTCGGCGCCACGATCGTCTACCCGGGCTGCAAGTTCATGGGCTCGACGGTCACGGCGACGCAGTTCCAGCAAACCGGATGCACGATCAAAAAGTACACGGTCTACGACGAACACACGCCTACGGCCGCCGAGAAAAGCATCGGCGACACCGAATCGCCTATCGACTACATGATCCTGCGCTACGCCGACATCCTGCTGATGTACGCCGAAGCCAAAAACGAATTGAACGAGCTGGACGAGACGGTATGGAACGAAACGGTGCGCCCGATCCGCACCCGGGCAGGATTCACAGCCGAGTCGGCGCTCGAATTCCCCGGCAAGGATCAGGAGAAACTGCGCGCCGTCATCCGCTACGAACGCCGCGCGGAGTTCGTCGGCGAAGGCTACTATTACAACGACCTGCGCCGCTGGCGCGAGGCCGAAAACGTCAACAACGGCCCGATCCGCAAGTTCAACAACGATGTCATTCTGGTACGCAGTTTCGAGCCCTCGCGCGACTATTGGTGGCCGGTTCCGCAGGGCGAAATCGACTTGAACCGCAACCTGCTGCCCAATAACCCCAATTATTGACAATGAAACGAATACTCACGCTAATCGCACTCTGCATCGTGTCAGGAGTTTCGGCCTCGACCCGACAACTGCAAATCATTCCCCAGCCCGTCAAGGCCGAACTCCGTACGGGCGTCTTCGTCACGGCCGGATGCCGCGTCGAATGGGAAGGTTTCGACATCCGGCCCGAAAATCTGGCTGCGCTGACCGGACGACTGGTCAAGCCATGCCATCCCGCGTCGACATGGAACGGAGTGAATGCCATCGTTTTGCGACGCGACACCGCAGCCGGAATCCCGGCCGAAGGCTACCGAATCGACATTTCCGCACGCCGCGCGCAGCTCTCGGCCGGCGACGACGCCGGTCTCTTCTACGGCCTGCAAACCCTCCTCCAACTGGCCGACGAACGGGGCAACCTTCCCTGCGTCTCGATCGAGGACCATCCGCGCTACCGCTACCGCGGCCTGCATCTCGCCGTCTGC
>OGLG01001907.1_pt1 | contig 10632 bp, 8 predicted proteins | sample 1572621 | NCBI WGS metagenome assembly OGLG01 (sample SAMEA2581912, study PRJEB24529) | metagenome | biome: Human gut stool | place: China | collected 2011 | reverse complement strand
GGGCATACCGCCGATGCCCAGCTGCAGGCAGGCGCCGTTGGGGATGCGGTCCACCACCAGGCGGGCAACAGCCTGGTCAACTTCGGTGGGGGCACCGCCGCCGCCCAGCTGGTCGATCGGCGGGTTGTCACCCTCGATAATGCCGTCAACCTGGGAAATGTGCAGGCAGTTGTCGTAGCCGCCCAGGCAGACCGGCATGTTCTTGTTCACTTCCACAAACACCTTGTCGGCCTTGCGGGCAGCATCAGCCAGATGGCTGGCGCAGGGGCCGAGGTTGAAGTAGCCGTGGCTATCCATGGGGGCAACCACAAACACCGCAATGTTCAGCGGGTCGGGGCTTTCGCGGTAGTAGCGCGGCAGCTCGGAGTAGCGCAGGGGAGAATAGTAAGCGTAACCGGCGGCAACGGCCTTGCGCTCAATGCCGCCCATGTGCCAGCTGTTCCAGGTCATGTGGGCAGCGGGGTCGTCGATCTGGAAGATCTCCGGCACCCACATCAGGATGCCGCCCCGGAAGTTGACCCCCTCCAGCTCCGGCAGGCGCTTTGCCAGCTCGGCGTCCACGGCCACAGGGGTGTTCACAGCCCAGCCGTAATCCACCCAGTCACCGCTTTTGACCAGAGCGGCAGCCTGCGCAGCAGTCATAAGCTTCTGTGCGTACAGTTCCTTGCAATCCATTATAAACCATCCTCTCTTAAAATACATAAAAGAATTGTAAACAATTCTGTGCGGACAAATGATGCAGCTGTTTTACGCCTGTTTTGCGGAATGCACACCGTTTTGCCACATCTATATGATAACCTTATAAACAAGGCAGCAGTGTGTGCTCCGTTCTACGCAGAACAGCTCGACTTAGTTATAACATTAACAAAGTGTAGAATCAATAGTTTTGGCTAAAAAACAGTCAGTATAGCATAATAAACAGTTTTCTTAGCTTTATGTGGGGATTGTTTGGTACGCAAAAAACAAAAAAGTTGAGAAAAAGACTTGATAAAATTTTGACGATGTGCTTTACTAATAGCGTGGGAAGCAACTGCGGAGCAGTGCGGAATGGCTCGTTTAAAATTTAACGATAAAACGCACCGCAGCAGTTTCAGGTTGCACCCAAGGCTGGAAAGTGCTATCATGGCAGAACCACATCGCGCTTAGTAATTACAGCGCACAAGGAGGACACTGACCGATGGCAACAGCAGTTTATCCCGGGTCGTTCGATCCGGTCACCAAGGGACACCTTGATATCATCAAGCGCGCAGCAAAGATCAACGACCACCTCATTGTGGCGGTGCTGATCAACAGTGCCAAGCATCCGCTGTTCACAGTGGAAGAGCGGGTGGCTATGCTGCAGGAATGCTGCAAGAACATCCCCAACGTGACCGTGGAAAGCTTCGACGGCCTGACCGTGGAGTTCGCAAAAAAGCGTCACGCATCCGTAATGGTGCGGGGACTGCGGGCAGTAACGGACTTTGAAAACGAGATCCAGCTTGCGCAAACCAACCACGCACTGATGCCCGGCATCGAGACCATGTTCCTTGCCACCAGCATCAAATGGAGTTATCTTTCCTCCACCATCGTAAAGGAAGCAGCGTACTACGGCAGTGACATCAGCAAGTTCGTCACACCCAATGTGGAAAAAGCCGTCAGCGAAAAATACGCACAGCTCCGGGAGAAGGAAGAGATCTGATACCGCAAAAATGCCGCAGGGCATTTTGATAAATGGGTAACCGATAAGTAATACACATACACAATTCAGGAGGCTATTCACATGAAAAAGATCGTTATCGCATCTGCATGCCGCACCGCTATCGGCAAGTTCGGTGGCACTCTGGCCAACGTTCCCGCTGTTGAGCTGGGCTCCATCGTCATCAAGGAAGCTCTGGACCGTGCAAACGTCAAGCCCGAGCAGGTCGATCATGTTTACATGGGCTGCGTCATTCAGGCTGGTCTGGGCCAGAACGTCGCTCGTCAGGCTGCCCTGAAGGCTGGCCTGCCCATCGAGACCCCCGCCGTCACCGTCAACGTGGTCTGCGGCTCTGGTCTGAACTGCGTGAACATGGCTGCTCAGATGATCGAGGCAGGCGATGCTGATATCGTTGTTGCAGGCGGCATGGAGAACATGGATATGGCTCCCTTCGCACTGCAGAAGGCTCGCTATGGCTACCGCATGGGCGCTCCCATGGGCAAGAGCGAGATCGTGGATACCATGGTCAACGATGCACTGTGGGATGCCTGCGGCTTCAACAAGCACATGGGCATGACCGCTGAGAATGTCTGCACCAACGAGACCTTCCAGAAGAAGTATGGCTACAGCCCCATCACCCGCGAGATGCTGGATGAGTTCTCCTACAACAGCCAGGTCAAGGCTGACAAGGCCATCAAGGACGGCGCTTTCAAGGACGAGATCGTTCCTGTTGTCATCAAGGGTAAGAAGGGCGACACCGTGTTCGATACCGATGAAGGCCCCCGTCTGACCCCGGTCGAGAAACTGGCAACCCTGAAGCCCGCTTTCACCAAGGACGGCATCGTGACCGCAGGCAACTCTTCCGCCATCAACGACGGCGCTGCTGCTCTGGTCGTCATGAGCGAGGAGAAGGCTAAGGAGCTGGGCGTGAAGCCTCTGGCAACTTGGGTCGCCGGTGCTCTGGCAGGCGTTGAGCCCGAGGTCATGGGTCTGGGCCCCATCGCTGCTACCAAGAAGGTCATGGCTAAGACCGGCATGACCGTTGCCGATATGGATCTGGTCGAGGCCAACGAGGCATTCGCAGCACAGTCTATCGCTGTCGGCGAGGCTCTGGGCTTTGATAAGGACAAGCTGAACGTCAACGGCGGCGCAATCGCTCTGGGCCACCCGGTCGGCGCTTCCGGCGCTCGTATCCTGGTCACCCTGCTGTACGCTATGAAGCACCGTGGTGCTCACAAGGGTCTGGCTACCCTGTGCATCGGCGGCGGCATGGGCTGCGCTACCATCGTTGAGATGGACTAAGCACTCTTTCTCTGAATCCTGACTGAACCACAGACCCGGAGCGCCGGAGGGAACCGGAGAGCTCTCCCGCGTTCCGGGGGCTGTTTTGAAAAAACTGAACTGTATGAAATGGAGGTTTTCACAATGGCATTTGTAAAAACCGAGGTGCAGGGCGCTGTTGAGATCATTACTATCGACCGTCCCAAGGCACTGAACGCCCTGAACCCCGAGGTTCTGGCTGACCTGAAGGCTGCTTTTGAGGCAGTCGATCAGGAGACTGTCCGCTGCATCGTTCTGACCGGCGAAGGCGACAAGAGCTTCGTGGCCGGTGCAGACATCGGTTCCATGAGCACCATGACCAAGGCAGAGGGCGAGGCCTTCGGCAAGCTGGGCAATGATGTGTTCCTGATGATCGAGCATTTCCCCATCCCCGTCATCGCAGCCGTCAACGGCTTTGCACTGGGCGGCGGCAACGAGCTGGCTATGAGCTGCGATTTCCGCATCTGCTCTGACAACGCTGTGTTCGGTCAGCCGGAAGTCGGTCTGGGCATCACCCCGGGCTTCGGCGGCACCCAGCGTCTGGCTCGTCTGGTTGGCATGGGCATGGCAAAGCAGCTGGTCTACTCTGCTCTGAACATCAAGGCTGACGAGGCTTACCGCATCGGTCTGGTCAACGCCGTGTATCCGCAGGCTGAGCTGATGGAGAATGTCCTGAAGCTGGCCGGCAAGATCGCAAAGAACGCTCCCATTGCTGTGCGCAACTGCAAGAAGGCAATGAACGACGGCATCAGCCTGCCCATCGAGAAGGCTGTTGAGGTCGAGGAGAAGCTGTTCGGCGATTGCTTCGAGACCCACGACCAGAAGGAAGGCATGGCCTGCTTCCTGAGCCGTGAGAAACCGAAGCCCAAGGCAGTGTTCACCAACAACTAATCAACTATACAATTTTTGATATTAAAGGAGAGATTTCCTATGAAGATCGGTGTTATCGGCGCTGGCACTATGGGTCAGGGCATCGCAAAGGCATTTGCACAGGTTGAGGGCAACACTGTTGCTCTGTGCGACATCAAGCAGGAGTGGGCCGAGAATGGTCTGGCAAAGATCAAGAAGGGCTACGAGAAGCTGGTCGCTAAGGGAAAGATGACTCAGGAGAAGGCCGACGCAATCGTTGCCGCCATCACCCCGGGCCTGAAGGAAGATCTGTGCGCAGACTGCGACCTGATCGTCGAGGCTGCTTTCGAGGATATGAAGGTCAAGCAGACCACCTTCGGCGAGCTGGATAAGATCTGCAAGCCCGAGTGCGTCTTCGCTTCCAACACTTCTTCTCTGTCCATTACCGAGATCGGCAAGGGTCTGTCTCGTCCCCTGATCGGTATGCACTTCTTCAACCCCGCAGACCGTATGAAGCTGATCGAGGTCATCGCCGGCTGCAACACTCCCGCCGAGACCGTTGAGAAAATCAAGGAGATCTCCGTTGCCATCGGCAAGAGCCCCGTTCAGGTCAACGAGGCTGCCGGCTTTGTGGTCAACCGCATCCTGATCCCCATGATCAACGAGGCTGCCTTCATCAAGATGGAGGGCGTTTCCGATATCGCTGGCATCGACACCGCTATGAAGCTGGGCGCTAACCACCCCATGGGTCCCCTGGAGCTGGGCGACTTCATCGGTCTGGATATCTGCCTGGCCATTATGGACGTGCTGTACAACGAGACCGGCGACAGCAAGTACCGTGCCTGCCCGCTGATCCGCAAGATGGTGCGCGGCGGCAATCTGGGCTGCAAGACCGGTAAGGGCTTCTACGTTTACAACGCAGACCGCACCAAGACCCCTGTTGACCAGCTGTAAATTCTGATAAACATTTCTCCCGGCTGCGGGGAAAGCGGTCGGGAGGAATTTGTTTGCACCGGGCTATTCCGGTAAATGAAAAAAGACCTGTTAGGAGGATATAGCGATGGATTTTACTCTGTCCAAGCAGCAGCAGATGGTGCAGAAAATGTACCGCGAGTTTGCTGAGAACGAAGTCAAGCCTCTGGCAAAGAAGGTTGACGCAGAGGAATACTTCCCCAAGGAGACCGTCGAAAAGATGGGCAAGCTGGGCATGATGGGCATCTATTTCCCGACTGAGGTCGGCGGTGCAGGCGGCGATGTGCTGTCCTACGTCATGGCCGTGGAGGAGTTGAGCAAGGTCTGCGGCACCACCGGTGTCATCGTCTCTGCTCACACCAGCCTGTGCGCTGCTCCCATTTACGAGAACGGCACCCCCGAGCAGAAGGCAAAGTACCTGCCCAAGCTGTGCAGCGGCGAGTGGCTGGGCGCTTTCGGCCTGACCGAGCCGGGCGCTGGTACCGATGCACAGGGTCAGCAGACCATTGCCAAGGAAGATGGCGATTACTGGGTGCTGAACGGCTCCAAGATCTTCATCACCAACGCCGGCTTTGCTGATGTGTTCATCGTCATTGCCGTTACCGATAACGTGCTGGATAAGCGCGGCCGTCCCACCAAGCTCTGCTCCGCCTTCATCGTGGAGCGCACCGACCCGGGCTTCTCTGTTGGTAAGGCAGAGGACAAGATGGGTATCCGCGGTTCTTCTACCTGTGAGCTGATCTTTGAGGATTGCCGCATCCCGAAGGATCGTATGCTGGGCGTGCGCGGCAAGGGCTTCCAGCTGGCTATGGCTACGCTGGACGGTGGCCGTATCGGAATCGCTTCTCAGGCTCTGGGCATTGCCGAGGGCGCTCTGGAGGAGACCATTGCTTACGTCAAGGAGCGCAAGCAGTTCGGTCGTGCCATCGCCGCTTTCCAGAACACCCAGTTCGAGCTGGCTGAGATGAAGGCTCGTGTTGAGGCTGCTAAGTATCTGGTTTATGCTGCCGCTCTGAAGAAGCAGCAGGCTATGGATGGCGCAAAGGTTCGTTACAGCGTCGAGGCTGCACAGGCTAAGCTGATCGCGGCCCGCACCGCAAGCGATGTGACCCGCCGTTGCCTGCAGCTGTTCGGTGGTTACGGCTACACCCGTGACTACCCCATCGAGCGCATGATGCGTGATGCCAAGATCACCGAGATCTACGAGGGCACCAGCGAAGTGCAGATGATGGTCATTTCCGGCGCGCTGCTGAAGTAAGGGAGGCAAGAGTTACAATGAAAGCAATTGTTTGTGTAAAGCAGGTTCCTGATACCTCCGGCAAGGTGTCCGTCAAGCCCGATGGCACTCTGGATCGTGCATCCATGGCAACCATCACCAACCCCGATGACCTGAACGCTCTGGAGGCCGCCCTGAAACTGAAGGACGCCACCGGCTGCGAGGTCGTTGTTGTCACCATGGGTCCCCCGCCGGCAGAGGGCATGCTGCGTGAGCTGCTGGCCCGCGGCGCTGATAAGGCTGTTCTGGTCTCCGGCCGTGAGTTCGGCGGTTCCGATACCTTTGCAACCAGCCAGATCCTGGCTGCTGCTGTCAACAAGATCGGCGTTGGCCCCGAGGACGTTGTGTTCTGCGGCCGTCAGGCAATCGATGGCGATACCGCACAGGTTGGCCCCCAGATCGCTGAAAAGCTGCATCTGCCGCAGGTCACCTATGTTGCCGACATCCAGAAGGACGGCAACACCCTGACCGTGAAGCGTATGCTGGAGGACGGCTACATGATGGTCAAGGTGCAGACTCCCTGCCTGCTGACCTGCATCAAGGAGCTGAACGACCCCCGCTACATGAGCGTGAACGGTATCTTTACCTGCTATGATAAGCCCATGGAAGTGTTCGACTACAACGCACTGAAGGACGATCCGCTGATCGAGGTGGACACCATTGGCCTGAAGGGTTCTCCGACGAACGTCTTTAAGTCCTTCACTCCTCCGCAGAAGGGCGCAGGCACCATGCTGACGGGCGACGACACCGCCGCACAGCTGGCAGGTATCCTGGCCAAGAAGCACCTGATCTGATGAAAGGAGCATAGGATTACAATGGCTGATTTTAACGAATACAAAGGCGTATGGGTCTTTTGCGAGCAGCGCCAGGGCGCACTGATGTCCACTGACTTCGAGCTGGTTAGCGAGGCCCGTAAGCTGGCCGACGAGCTGGGCTGCGAGGTCACCGGCCTGCTGCTGGGTGACAACGTTGAGGGCATTGCCAAGGAACTGGGCGGCTACGGTGCCGACAAGGTTCTGGTCTGCGACAGCCCCCTGCTGAAGGATTACACTACCGACGCATACGCAAAGGTCGTGTGCGATATGGTCAACGAGTACAAGCCTGAGGTGCTGCTGATCGGCGCTACCAACATTGGCCGTGACCTCGGCCCCCGCTGCGCAGCCCGTCTGCACACCGGCCTGACCGCCGACGCTACCCATCTGGATATCGATACTGCAAAGTACATCGACTTCCTGAAGGAGAGCTCCACCATCGACCTGTCCAAGCAGAAGTTCGATATGGAAGACCGCAACCTGAAGATGACCCGTCCCGCATTCGGCGGCCATCTGATGGCTACCATCATCTGCCCCCGCTTCCGTCCCCAGATGTCCACCGTGCGTCCCGGCGTTATGAAGAAGGCTCCCTTCGATCAGGCCAAGGCTGATGCCTGCCAGATCGTGAAGCCCGCTTTCGAGCTGTCCGCTGCCGACATCAAGACCGAGGTCCTGAGCGTCGAGAAGGCTGCTGAGAAGCTGGTCGATCTGATCGGTGCCGATGTCATCGTCTCCGTTGGCCGCGGCATCAGCAAGGATGTCAACAAGGGCATCGAGCTGGCCGAGCAGCTGGCAGCCGCTCTGGGCGGCGGTGTCGTGGGCGCTTCCCGTGCCGTCACCGATGCAGGCTGGATGACCGCTGACCATCAGGTCGGTCAGACCGGCAAGACTGTGCACCCCAAGATCTATGTGGCTCTGGGTATCTCTGGTGCTATCCAGCACACCGCCGGTATGCAGGATTCTGAGTGCATCATCGCTGTCAACAAGAACGAGGGTGCTCCCATCTTCGGCGTTGCTGACTACGGCATCGTGGGCGATCTGTTCAAGGTCGTGCCTGAGCTGATCAAGCAGATCGAGGCAGCAAAGGCTGCTCTGTGATCGCCTGTTCCTGAGCATTGTTCAATAGCATAGCCTGAATTGTGAGAGGCCGTTGCACATTTTTGTGCAGCGGCCTCTTTTTTGTGTTTTTTATAAAGGAGCTGTTGTGCCAGCCACTGCACAGCAGCTCCGATTTGCTCCACAGGAAAGGAACGCAGAAGGGAACACAGCGAAGCGCCACAAAAACGTACACAGAAACCACGATATGCAAAGCGGTGCATATAAATACAGCGATATACAAAACGAAACGCACCGAAGTGTCCCAAAAAGTGTGCGGAAGCTGTTGCACTTGACTTGTTTTGGCGAGAAGCGCAACACAACTGTAACGTTTTCGGACTCTTTGTTACGCTTGAGTTGCGATAAAAAGGCGAGAATTTTTTAAAAAATCTGTATTTTTTCTGCAAATCAAGCTCTAAACCTCTTGACGTCTGTATGGCTTTGTGATACTCTTGTTGCACAAGAGTTGCGGATGTGATACGACAGAGTTGCAAACGAGTTGCAATATCCAAGATCACACTGCATAAGGCAACAGACCGGAGGCAATTTTATGAAGCGTGCAATGAATACCGTGAAGAATATCGCAGCAGCTGCAATGACGCTGGCTGTGTTTTTTGGCTTTGCAGGCTTCAAGCCCGTCACCGCAAACGCTGCACAGGCTGCCATGCCTGCCACCGCTTCTGTGGAAGAAGAGAACTCCTACTTTGAGGAAGACGCTTACCAGCGCAGCTTCCTGACCCTGATCAATAACGAGCGTGCACAGGCTGGTCTGGCTCCTGTTGCTCTGGGCGACAGCAACCACAACGCCGCTGCAATGGAGCGTGCCGAAGAGCTGGCAGTTTCTTACTCCTACGTTCGTCCCAACGGTCAGCGCGATTTCACCGTTCTGGCAGAGAACGGCATCAGCGATGTCTCCATCGGCGAGAACTACATGGCCGGCTGCTCCACCCCTGATTCCGCAATGGATCAGTGGATGGCTACCGACTTCACCCGTGAGCGTATCCTGAACGCCGATGCTACCACCGTGAGCGTTGGCTACTATGAGGGCGGCGTTTACAATAACTACTGGGTGCTGATCTTCTCTTACCCCGAAAATTCTCACACCGAGGATTACCGTCAGGAAGTTCTGAATCTGGTCAATGCCCAGCGCGCAAAGTATGGTCTGACTGCTCTGAAAATGGGCGATGACGCTTTGACCGCCGCTGCACAGACCCGCGCCGAGGAGATCGCCGTTGTGAACTCCCACGTCCGTCCCGATGGCTCTAAGTGCTTCACCGTCCTGAAGGACTATGGCGTCACCGATACCCCCACCGGCGAGAATGCCGCATGGGGCAGCGTCTCTCCTGAAGAGGTCGTCAACGCATGGATGAACTCCGAAGGCCATCGTGCCAATATCCTGAACCCTGAGGCTCGCAAGATGAGTGTTGGTTACTACTACAACAGCAACAGCACTTGGGGCCATCAGTGGATCCAGATCTTTACCAAGTGATTAACTGCTTTCTTCTTATAAAAAGACTGGCGGGGCCGCAAGGCTTCGTCAGTCTTTTTATTTGCGCCCGTTTGTGTTATACTTATTCTGAGTTATTATCAGGAGGATCTAACGTGGAGGATTACCGCACCGTCCGGGGCACGGCCACCGGTGAATACGAAGAGAAAAAGAGCCGCTTTATCGCACAGCTTTCCTTTGCTGACAGTGAGGAAGCCGCTGTGGCCTTTCTGGAGCAGGTGCGGGCGGCTAACCGCACCGCGCGGCACAACGTTTACGCTTACCGCCTGCGGGCGGGCAACCGCGAGCGCTATTCCGATGACGGCGAGCCGGCCAAGACCGCCGGTACGCCCGCGCTGGAAGTGTTGCAGCACAGCGGCCTGACAGACCTGATCGTGGTGGTCACCCGTTACTTTGGCGGGGTGCTGCTGGGCACCGGCGGCTTGGTGCGCGCTTACACTACCGCCACTGCCCGTGCGCTGGAAAACGCCGAGGTGGTCACTGTGCGCAGCGTGGTGGAATTACAAGTGACAGTGGACTACGCCCTTTACGAGCGTGCATCTCTGCTCATTGACGCCGCCGGGGCAAAGCAGGCACCGCCGGAGTTTACAGACCGGGTCACCCTGCGCTGGCAGATGCCGGAGCATACCGAAGCCCCGCTGCTGGAGCAGCTGCGAGAACTGACCCGGGGCAGCGCTCAGGTAACGGTGTCTGACCCGTTCTACGCACCATTTTAAAAAACAAAGTCTTTTTTGCAAACCGACACGGAACTTCCCCCTTCGACATGGCCGATGTGTTACAATTGCCGTAGCGCAGCAATTGGGATCGGCTGTGCGCAGAGGGGAGGGGAGAAGCCCGAAAAACAAAAGGAGGATCTGTATGGATGTGCGTCGGAGAACCGAGGAGATCGAACACCTTACCTTTGCACCGTGGGCGACCTTCAGCGATGCAAGCCGGGGCCGGGCCCGGCCGGAGCCGCAGGACCCCATCCGCCCGGTGTTCCAGCGCGACCGGGACCGCGTGATCCACTGCAAGGCGTTCCGCCGCCTCAAGCAGAAAACGCAGGTCTTCCTCTCGCCGGAGGGCGACCTCTACCGCACCCGGCTGACCCACACGCTGGAGGTGGCGCAGATCGCCCGCACCATCG
>OGLG01001906.1_pt1 | contig 10632 bp, 8 predicted proteins | sample 1572621 | NCBI WGS metagenome assembly OGLG01 (sample SAMEA2581912, study PRJEB24529) | metagenome | biome: Human gut stool | place: China | collected 2011 | reverse complement strand
CCTATTTTTCAGTCGCCCGATGGGATCCACGCGTTCCAACTACTGGGGCGACAATGTGATTGGCGCGCGTGGCAACGATGAGTTTTTCCATCCCGAGGTTGTTGCTGTCAATAAATTTCGTCAGGCCATGAAGGGACAAAAGGAGGACCTGCAGTTTAATCCGGAAGGCACCGTTGCAGTCGTCAATCGCGGAAAGAAAGGCGCCGCCGTTGTAAATATTTCCGGAGTTGCCTCGCACATCGATGTACCGACATCGCTCCCCGACGGCACGTATCTCGACGAGGTTTATAAAAAGGAATTCAAGGTGAAGAAACACCGGCTTACCGGTATCGCCGCTCCCCACCGCAGCTATCTGCTCCGAAGCCGGAAGTAATATTTATTTTTCAACCCAGATTAACGCAACCGGCCTTTTGAATTTGGCCGGTTGCGATTATTTTAATAATTTTGAACTATGGAACGCACGCCGAACTCTATTACCCCCGATTCAGCAGAAAAGGTGCCGTTTTTCAAACGGATCATTGGTTCTGTGATCCGATGCTACAATTATGCGACGGGTGGCGTGTGGTCCGACACGCGAAACACATTCGGAGTAAATCTTGTAAAGACAATCAATCTTTCGGTTCGATCGTTCTTGAATGGCGAGTTACAGTTGCGCGCCGGGTCGCTTACGTATCAGACCCTTCTTGCCATTGTGCCGGCATTGGCGCTCGTTTTTGCCATCGGTCGGGGGTTCGGTTTCCAGAATCTGCTGCAGACGCAGCTTTTTGAACATTTTCCTGCTCAGCGACAGGCCCTCAGCACTGCATTCACATTCGTCGACTCCTATCTGGCGCAGTCGTCGGAGGGTATTTTTGTCGGAGTCGGTATTCTCTTTTTGCTCTGGACTCTCATTTCGCTCATTACCAATGTGGAGGATGTGTTCAATCTGATATGGGGAATAAAGCAGGGACGCAGCCTATGGCGCAAGATTACGGATTACACGGCAATTGTTCTAATTCTGCCGATTCTGATGATATGTGCCAGCGGTATAATGGTTTTCATGTCTTCGACGCTGACATCGCTCTTTCCGGCCGGCTTTTTCAGTCCGTTGCTTAAGGTTCTTTTCGACCTTCTTTCGCTGGTAATGACATGGCTGTTTTTTGCAGGCAGCTATATGCTGATTCCCAATACCCGTGTGCGCTTCGGCAACGCTTTCCTTGCTGGTATGATGGCCGGAACTGCATTCTCCATTCTTCAATGGCTTTTCGTAAGCGGTCAGATATACGTAACACGCTACAACGCCATCTATGGGTCGTTTGCTTTTCTGCCGTTGCTGCTTATCTGGCTGCAACTTGTCTGGACCATTACTCTGGCTGGAGCCGTTGTCTGTTTTTCCTCGCAGAACATTTTTGAATTCAGTTTCAACAACGAAATTGCCAAAATATCCAATAACTACAAGTGGCGGCTTACCATTGCCGTCATGACAATCGCCGTAGACCGGTATCTCAGGCAGGTTTCTCCGCTTACGCCACATCAGATTGCCGTTAACTATGAGTTGCCGATCACATTGGTTAACGACGCCGCCCACAAACTTGAAATCTGCGGGCTGCTTTACAAAATCGCTCCTTCCAAGAGCGACGAGGAATGTGCTATAGCTCCCGCCATCGATCCATCGATTATTTCTGTGGGTATGATAGCCGATCGCCTCGGGTCGGCCGGTTCAGAGGACTTCATACCTCATTTCAAGGATAGTTTCCAGCCTATCAACGACGCGCTGACCGAACTTCGCCGGAAATTCGTTGCGATGGCCGATAAAATATATCTTAAAGATTATCCTGTGGAGCAGGCTGTCGCTGCAGCGGCAGCGGATTCTACGACGTCGTCAGTCAGCACGACACCATCCATCAAATAACCATAATTATTTTTATATTTTATGAAGATTCAAATCTCTACCGATAAGGCTCCCGGTGCAATCGGCCCTTACAGCCAGGCGATAGATGCCGGCGCATTCGTTTTCATTTCAGGTCAGATTCCTGTGGATCCCGCTACCGGAAATATCCCCGAGGGTATAACAGCCCAGACGACGCAGTCGCTCGCAAATGTCCGCGCAATTCTTGCAGAGGCCGGTCTGACAGTCGCCAATGTAGTCAAAACCACTGTCTTCCTGGCCGACATGGCAGATTTCGGACCGATGAACGAGGTGTATGCATCTGTATTTACCGCTCCATTCCCGGCCCGCTCGGCTGTCGCTGTTAAAACTCTTCCCAAAAATGTTCTTGTTGAGATTGAGGTGATTGCAACACGCTGATATTTTCGGAATTGCAGATGAATATATTCAGCGGGTCGTCGGAAGTCCGATGGCCCGCTGCTTTTTATTCCGATGCCTGAACAATCAGAATGTGACATGGAGAGAGACACGTAGGCCCGACCGGCTGACTCCGGGTGTATCGCGGTAATTCAGACGCCATACATAATCCACTCTCAGGCATTTCAACAGATTGTCGATTCCGGCGCTCATCTCCATATATGGCCTGCTGTGCATCGGCGTTGCGAGAACGTAGTCAGGCCAGAGCAATAGTGGATTGTCGATGCTTTTTCCGCTTGATATATCGGAAAGCTCCACCATCGGGTTGTTTTTGTCGGAGAGCCGGCTCCACCATCCTCTGAAGGCAATTACTTCGCGTAGTTTCAGCTTTTTCAGAAGCGGAATGTAGTTGAAGAGCGCTCCGTTTGCCCAGTATGTCAGATCCCATTGAAGACCTGTGTCTCCGAGAAATTCCATTGGGTCGGTCAGGGCAAAACTCTCTGGCTGGATGGTATAGGAGAGGTTGGCGTTTGGCGAGAGCAGATTGGTGTAGGCGGTTCTCCCCCATTCGTGCGCTCCTTTCAGTATTATGTCGGCAAATCCGAAGGCCGAGAACCAGAATCGTTTCTGAACGCTCACTTCCGTTCGGTTAATACCGAAGCGGTTGCCAAGCGAGCTCTCCGGACCATAGGTGTGTGTCAGCACAAATACCCAGGGGTCGAGATTGATGGGAATGCGGGTGCTTTTTGTCTGATAGAATTTCTCGCCGGGAGCGTATCGCAGCGTAATGGAGGCGCGATTTTGTGTATAGTGGCTTAGTGTCTCTCCGTCGGTTGTCATCAGCGGTACCCATGGACCCGGTTCCATGCGCCTGGACGAAGCTGTGACTGTAGTAGAAAAATTGTTGGCCAGTTCAAGCTGATAGGTCGCCGTGGTATGTCGCAGGTAGGTGATCAGATGGTTCGATCCGCGTTTCAGAGCGAGAAACATATTGTCGGGGTTGGTGAACATATAGTTCTGTCCGAGCTGGTCGATGTCGTACTGATGCTCTAAGCGTATGGAATGAATCGGGAACTCTCGTGAATGGTATCGCTTTTTATTGAAGGAGTATTCGATTTCTCCGCGATATTTCCATTTCTGGTCGCGGGTGCCGTAGGCAACGTATCCTCTTGCAAAGAAGTGCCTTGAAAGATTGGCTGTAGTGATACCACCCGCACGCAAGCGAAGCCCCTCCACAGAGTTGCCGCTCAAAGTTGTGTTGAGCGGACCGAAGTCGAATTTCGAAGGATTGCCCGTAGGTACGTAGCCTACGACCATAAGTTTCAGGAATCGTTCGCCGTAGCGATAAAGGGGTACCTGGCGCAAGCGTGCCATCATCTGAACGATGCGTTTATTGCCCGTCGGAGTGTCCCCTTTTTGGTCCGTTACGCGGATCCAGTATACGCTGTCGCGTTCGTAGGCCTGCTCGTCGTCGAATGTATCGCCCAGGCGGTCGAGATATGAGGTCATCTCAGCGGCGGGTTTGAACGTATGCCCGGAATAGCGGGTTGTCCGCCGGGCGTACAGCGGTTGTGTGCCCTTTATTACGCTTATCACCGCGTTAAAATCATCGAGTTTTTTCTGCCTTGTTCCGTCGGGGGCCTTGTCATATTCCTGAATGATTCGGATATGGTCGATGAAGTTTAGGTTGATAGTGGGTGATACTCCCATATCGACTCTTCTGACAAACATGCTTGTGTCACCCTTTTCCACATAAATTCGGCCGAGAAATCCGAAGGTGGCGGGATTGCGTGGGGCGAAACTCAACACTATGCAACGCATGTCGCCGAGACTCACGGTGTCCGTAAGGTAGAATTTATAGAAATCCGGAGCGATTGCCGACAGCGGACTCACAAAGCGGTTCTGCAGCAGATTGACGTTGTCGTCATAGAGATCAATTTCTCTGAAAACATCTTCTACCATTGTCTGTACGTTCTGCAGATCGGCGATTTCATCAACACCGTTCTGCCTGATCCCTCTTACAATCAGCTTCTCCGAATGCGGCGACCGCCGGTAGACCACATCGGAATACTTCTCTTTTATAGAAAGCGGCAGGCGAGGTATACCCGAGGCATCGGTTGTGTCTACGTATTCTTTCAGAAATGCGAACTTGCCGGCTTTTTTCCCGATAGTGGTGTCGCCGACAGAAAAGTCATGAAGTCCGAATTCCATCCGGTCGTATTTCGAGTACGAGTAAAGCGGCTTGCGGCGCGGGTCGTTTACATCGCGAGCTTCGCGGATGCGTCGGGCGAAATCCACAGCGGGATTGTTGCGCTTGCTGTAGCGTTGTTTTCCGCGGTGAACCACGACCTCGTTGAGCGTACGTCCGCGCAGGGTGTCGGCATCGTAGCCGTCGCGAGGTGTGGCAGCCTGTAGCGGGAGCCGACACAATACTATCGCAACAAGCGAGCACAAAATCTTGATATGTACCGTGAATATTCGCAAGTGTTATCTATTTTGTTGTTACCTTTGCTGAAAATATTATCAGCAAAATTTATGGCAAAGGAAATCGAAAGAAAGTTTCTTGTGACTTCCGACGGCTATCGCGATCGGGCGGTTGCCGCTCATGTGGTGCGGCAGGGTTATCTGAGCCGCAATCCGGATAGCACTGTAAGGGTGCGTGTTATCGACGCCAAGGCATTCATAACGGTCAAGGGCCGTAATGCGGGATGTGTCCGCTCTGAATGGGAGTATGAGATTCCGCTTGACGATGCCAGAGAGATGCTTTCGCTTTGCGGCGGTAGTATAATTCATAAGACGCGGTGGATTGTGCCTTATGACGACCGCCTCTGGGAAGTGGACGAATTCCATGGCTCGCGCGAGGGACTGGTTGTAGCCGAAATTGAGCTTCGGGATGCCGCCGACCGTTTTGATTTGCCGGACTTTGTCGGCGAGGAAGTTACAGGCAATCCCCGCTATTACAATTCCAACCTCTGAAATTTCCGGCCTTATATCGAATCCGTTGAAGTTTCGCGTCGTTTGAGTTTTACAACGTTCTCCACATGGTGCGTATGAGGAAACATGTCGACGGGCTGCACGGCTTCGACGGAGTATTGGCAGTCGAGCAACGCCAGATCGCGCGCCTGAGTAGCCGGATTGCAACTCACATATACTATGGTGCGGGGAGCGGCGTTGAGAATCACGTTGACTACATCCTCGTGCATGCCTGCCCTGGGAGGGTCGACAATCATCACTTCCGGACGCCCGTGTTCAGCGATAAATTCATCCGTAAGGACGTCCTTCATATCGCCGGCAAAGAATTCGGTGTTGTGTATCCCGTTGGCTTCTGAATTGATGCGGGCGTCGCGGATGGCATCTTCCACATATTCTATCCCTATTACTTTCGCGGCATCGCGTGCCACGAAATTGGCTATGGTACCGGTGCCAGTGTAGAGGTCGTAGACCAGTTCGTTTCCTGTCAGACCGGCGAAGTTGCGGGCAATACTATAGAGTTCGTAGGCCTGACGAGAGTTGGTCTGATAAAACGATTTCGGCCCGATACGGAACCGCAGTCCTTCCATTTCTTCTTCAACCCACGGCTGTCCGGAATGGCAGTGCACCTCAAGATCGCCGATTGTATCATTGACTTTAGTGTTGACTACGTAGAGCAGTGATGTGATTTCCGGGAAGGCCTGGCGGAGGTCGTCGAGCGTCGCCTGGATTTTTTCGGGATTATCTTCGCCGAACACAACGACTACCATCAGTTCGCCGGTGGTCAGCGTGCGGATCATCAACGTACGGAGAAAACCCTGCTGAGCTCTCAGGTCGTAGAATGGCAGCCCGTTGGCGATGCCGTAGTTCTTAAGGTGCAGGCGGATTCGGTCTGCGATATGGTCCTGCAGGTGGCATTCCTCAATATCGAGCACTTTGTCGAATGCACCCGGGATATGGAAGCCTGCTCCCGAACGGTCGCCGACGTCCTCTCCGCTTCGGAGCTGTTCCCAGGTAATCCACCGCTTGTTGGAGAATGTATATTCCATTTTGTTGCGGTATTCCCAGATACGTTCTGAACCGATAATGGGCGATATTTTGGGAAGTGCTACTTTGGCTATGCGCGTCAGAGCGTCGACTACCTGCTGCTGTTTGGCTTTGAGCTGATACTCATACGGAAGATGCTGCCATCGGCAGCCACCGCATGTGCCGAAATGCTTGCACTGTGGTTCCGTGCGGAGTTCGGATGGCTTCGTGAGTCGTTCGATATGTCCTTCGGCATACGAGCGTTTCTTGCGGTCAATTTTTATGTCGGCCACGTCGCCCGGAGCTCCGTAGGGTATGAACAAAACCATATCGTTGACTCTTGCGATAGCATTGCCCTCGGCGGCCACACCGGTTATTTCTATATTCTCAAGTAATGGCAATTCTTTCTTTTTGCGTGACATTGTATTCCTGATGTACTTTGAAAGGGGGGCCGGGAAGCCTACCAATTGTACTGGTAAATCTCAGCAGCCGACACCGGTTTTACGTGTGCAAATTTAAGGATTATAGGATAAAATTGCCTCATTATTTGCTTCAAATGGGAATTTTAGCGAAGTCTTGACTATTTTTTCATTCTCTTTACGGCAAATTTCATGGCAAAGTCGTATCTTTGCAAATAATGCCAGAATGTGTGCATGCTTTCCTGTATCGGGTTCCGGCCTATCAGCCTGCTGTCGAAGCTTTGAATGCAAGCCTTTTTCCGGCATATTGCAATGAAAAAATGAACAATATTAAATAATCTAATCTTAAAACTTTCAAAACCCAAATGAAAAAGATCTATACATTTGGCGACGGTAAGGCCGAAGGCGATGCCTCGATGCGTAACCTCCTCGGTGGCAAAGGTGCCAACCTCGCTGAAATGAACAAGTTGGGAATGCCGGTTCCTCCCGGATTCACTATCACGACCGATGTCTGCACCGAATATACCCAGTATGGTCGCGACGAAGTGGTCAAGGATATCAAGTCCGATGTCGAGAAAGCTATCGCTCACGTAGAGACTCTTACCGGCAAAAAGTTTGACGACCCCCAGAATCCCCTTCTCGTTTCCGTACGCTCCGGAGCACGCGCTTCGATGCCCGGTATGATGGATACCGTGCTTAACCTCGGTATGAACGATGCTACCGTGAATGCTCTCGCCGAGAAAAGCGGAAATCCCCGCTTCGCCTGGGATAGCTACCGCCGTTTCGTTCAGATGTACGGCGACGTGGTGCTCGGAATGAAACCGAAATCAAAGACTGAAATCGACCCCTTCGAAGCCATTATAGACAAGGTGAAGGAAGAAAAGGGTGTGAAAAGCGACCTCGACCTTACAGTCGACGACCTCAAGACTCTCGTTACGCTCTTCAAGAGCGCCGTTAAGGAGCATACCGGCAAGGATTTCCCGGAAAGTGCATGGGATCAGCTCTGGGGCGGTATCTGCGCCGTGTTTGACAGCTGGATGAACGAACGTGCCATCCTTTATCGCCGTATGAACCAGATTCCCGAAGAATGGGGAACGGCCGTTAATGTTCAGGCCATGGTATATGGCAATATGGGCAATAATTCCGCTACCGGCGTTGCCTTCTCCCGCGACGCTGCCACCGGCGAAAATATATTCAACGGCGAATACCTGATTAATGCGCAGGGCGAGGATGTTGTGGCCGGTATCCGCACACCTCAGCAGATTACCGTAGAGGGCTCGCGCCGCTGGGCTGCTCTTCAGGGTATCAGCGAAGAAGAGCGCGCTGCGAAATATCCTTCGCTTGAAGAATCGATGCCTGTGTGCGCCGCAGAACTCATCAATATCGCCCACAAGCTCGAAGACCATTATAAAGATATGCAGGATATGGAGTTCACGATCCAGGACGGCAAGCTCTGGATGCTCCAGACCCGTAACGGCAAGCGCACCGGCGCTGCTATGGTTAAAATAGCCATGGATCTCCTCCGTGCCGGCGAAATTGACGAGAAGACAGCCCTTCTCCGCATGGAGCCTCAGAAACTCGACGAACTTCTCCACCCCGTATTCGACAAGGCTGCTCTCAAGCGTGCGCTTGTTGTAGCGAAAGGCCTTCCCGCTTCGCCGGGTGCAGCTACCGGTCAGATTGTATTCTTCGCCGACGATGCCGAACTTTGGGCAGAGAAGAAAAAGAAAGTCGTTCTTGTTCGTATCGAGACCTCTCCTGAGGACCTCCGCGGTATGGCCGTTGCACAGGGTATTCTTACCATGCGTGGCGGTATGACCAGCCATGCAGCTGTAGTTGCCCGCGGTATGGGTAAGTGCTGCGTATCCGGCGCCGGCGAAATCAAGGTCGACTACGAAGCCCGTACCGTAGAAATGGGTGGCAAGACATATAAGGAAGGCGACTGGATTTCGCTCAACGGCTCCACCGGCGACGTTTACGACGGTCAGGTTCCTTCGGTTGAACCCGAACTCGACGGCGATTTCGGTGCAATCATGAACCTTGCTGCCAAATACACCAAGACTCTCGTCCGCACCAATGCCGACTCCCCCCGCGACGCCAAGCAGGCCCGTGCATTTGGTGCCCAGGGTATCGGTCTCTGCCGCACAGAGCACATGTTCTTTGAAGGCGACCGCATCAAGTCGGTACGTGAGATGATTCTTGCCTCCGACGTTGAAGGCCGTAAGGCAGCTCTTGCTAAACTCCTTCCCATGCAGCGTGGCGACTTCGAAGGTATTTTCGAGGCAATGGACGGCTTCGGTGTTACAATCCGTCTGCTCGATCCCCCTCTGCACGAGTTCGTGCCTCATCAGACCGCAACTCAGAAGGAACTGGCCGACGAAATGGGTATCACCCTCGCTGAGGTAAAGGCTAAGGTTGACGCACTGGAGGAATTCAACCCCATGCTCGGGCACCGTGGATGCCGTCTTGGCATCACCTATCCGGAGATTACCGAAATGCAGACACGTGCCATCATCGAGGCTGCACTTGCAGTCAAGGCACGCGGCATCGATGTCAAGCCCGAAATCATGATTCCTCTGGTAGGTTCGCTTAAGGAAATCCAGAACCAGGCCGACATCATCAACACCACTGCTGCCAAGGTATTCGAGGAAAAAGGCCAGTCTCTCCCCTACCTCGTAGGTACTATGATTGAGGTTCCGCGTGCAGCCCTCGTAGCTAACCAGATTGCCGAGGTTGCAGAATTCTTCTCGTTCGGTACGAACGACCTCACTCAGATGACATTCGGCTTCTCGCGCGACGACGCACCCAAGTTCCTCAAATACTACAAGGAACATGGCATTATCAAAGTCGATCCCTTCGAAGTTCTCGACCAGGAAGGCGTAGGCCAGCTCGTGGAAATGGGCGTGAAGAAAGGCCGTTCCACCCGTCCCGACCTCAAGGTAGGTATCTGCGGCGAGCATGGCGGTGAACCCTCGTCTGTGAAGTTCTGCGCCAAACTCGGCATGAACTACGTCAGCTGCTCCCCCTTCCGTGTGCCCATCGCCCGCGTCGCTGCGGCGCAGGCTGCCATCGAGGATTAAGAGATAACCCCTTATTATAAGTTACTTAGGCGGTAAGCCCTCTGATACAGAGGCTTATCGCCTAAGGTATTTTAAGACGGTATGTGCATTTGAACACGATAGTTTGTACTAATGAACGGAATTGTTGTCCAAAATCAGCACCGTTTTCAAAGGGTTGTTGTCCGCGTGTTGTCCACTTGTAAAACAATGATAAACAAACAATAACATATAATTTTGCTATGGCTACATTCAAGGCTGTCGTCAGACGGCCCAGAGCGGACGGATTTTACTCGGTCTATATCCGTGTCACGCATCGGCGTCAGACGCTATTCATCAAGACCGACAAGATGCTCACCAAACGTGAGCTGACCCGCAAAGGTGAGATTGCAGATGCATTCGTGTTGCAGTTCTGCACCCAGAAAATTCTAGAGTACCAAGAACGACTGAACCGGCATGACATATCGCAGTGGACCGGCGCACAAGTGGTGGAATTTCTGACAACGCCCGATGAGGTTATCTCCTTCTCGGACTATGCCCGCAAGCATATCGACAAACTCATCGACAGCGGACAGGAGCGCAGCGCGAAGAATTACAAGCTCGCCCTGCAACACATGGAGCGATACATGGGGACAAACCAAATCAAGTTTGCGCAGCTCACGTCCGTGAACGTCAACAAGTGGTTGGCCACGTTGAGCGGGACGGCGAGGGCGAAGGAGATGTATCCTGTGTGCATCCGTCAGATATTCCGTACGGCCATTGACGAGCTGAACGACTACGACAACGGCATCATCCGCATAAAGACCAATCCGTGGGGAAAGGTTGGAAAAGGCGCGTGTGTTTGACCCCTTGGGGCACGCGGGATTTGACCCCTCGG
>OGLG01001905.1_pt1 | contig 10641 bp, 8 predicted proteins | sample 1572621 | NCBI WGS metagenome assembly OGLG01 (sample SAMEA2581912, study PRJEB24529) | metagenome | biome: Human gut stool | place: China | collected 2011 | reverse complement strand
GCTGGTCTCCTGCCGCTCCCGCGATAGGAATCGGTCCCCCGAAGTACACCGGATTCACCTCTCCATTCACACAGCTTGACGGCATAGGCTTTGGAAGCATGCTCTTTGGTATGTCAAGCTCCTTAAGTATCTCATCATCCCACTTTAAGGTATTGATATTAAACATCATGGTTCTTGATGCATTGGAATAATCTGTGGCGTGAACCTGACCTTTGGTAAGTTTCCAGATTAGCCATGTTTCAACTGTGCCAAAAAGCAGATTTCCTTTTTCGGCACGCTCACGGACACCTTTAACATTATCAAGAATCCATTTTAACTTGGTTCCAGAAAAATATGCATCAATAACAAGACCGGTTTTATTACGGATTGTTTCTGTAAGCCCTTTCTCTTTAAGAGAATCTGCATATTCTGAAGTTCTTCTGCACTGCCACACAATAGCATTGTATACGGGTTCGCCAGAATGTCTGTCCCATACAACTGTTGTTTCACGCTGGTTGGTTATTCCTATTGAGGCAATATCTGACGCATTAGCACCTACATTTGCAAGAGCCTGCCTGGCAACTTCCAGAATCGTTGACCAGATTTCATCTGCATCATGTTCGACCCAGCCGGGTTTTGGAAAATATTGTGTAAATTCTTTCTGTGCAACACTGCACATCTCACCACTTCTGTTAAAAAGAATACAGCGGTTGCTTGTTGTTCCGGCATCAAGAGCCATTATGTATTTTGCCATGTTAAAGTCTCCTTTATATAATTTTCTTAAACATATCCAGTTGATAGTTATTTTATATTTAAATTATTGTTTTATCAATGTATTAATGATAAAATAGAAAAGGTATTTTGAGCAACGTGGGTTTATAGGATATTACGGGTACAAAGGAGGCAGCTATGGTAGACATGAGCAGATACAATAAGTTAAGGATTAACCCTGATAGATATAATTATGATCTGGCTAGAACTTTCTGGAGAATAGCTGATAAAACAGTACTTTTTAATAACAAAACATATTGCATACTGGCGATAGATATAGAGAATTTTCATCTTATTAATAAGTGGTATGGTCGTGAAACTGGTGATGAGCTTCTTATAGAGATTGGAAAAGCTCTTAAGATGATAGATGCCGGGTATGGAACAATTTCCGGATATATGGGTGGAGACAATTTCTGTGTTATATTTGAAGAGAACGATGATATAATTAATATTATCAGAGAAAAGATATCAGGTATTGTTAACGGATACAGGGGATATGATATTACGAGGGCATATTATGGTGCATATAAGACAGCAGATAAGGATATAACCACTGGAGAGATGTGTGATTATGCGTATGGAGCGCTAGAGATAGCAAAACAGCGCCCTGATAAGGACATATGCTGGTATGATGAGAGTATGGCAAGGGAACAGGAAGCAGAAGCAAAGCTTATGCCAGAGATATGCAGTGCAATGGATAATGGAGAATTTACATTTTATTTGCAGCCAAAGTGTATATTACAGACAGGTAAGATTATTGGTTCTGAGGCACTTGTGAGATGGATAAGTCCTGAGAAAGGATTTATTTCGCCTGGACAGTTTATTCCGTTGCTTGAAAAAAACGGATTCATAAATAAACTTGATGTGTATATATGGGATAAAGTATGTCAGACTATAAGAAGATGGCTTGATGAGGGAAGAACAGTACTGCCAATATCAATAAATGTTTCGAGAGCAGATATATACTCTATGGATGTTGTAAGAATACTTAAAGACATGATTGAAAAATATAATGTTTCAACAGAGTATATTGAAATAGAGATTACAGAGAGTGCATATGTGGAGAATGGCTCTATAATTAAGGATACAGAGAAGGCATTTAAGAATGCAGGTTTTAAGATTCTTATAGATGATTTTGGAAGTGGATATTCATCACTTAACATGCTTAAGGATATCGATGCAGATGTTCTGAAGCTGGATATGAAATTTCTCGATCTTAATTCGAAAAATAATGATAAAGGTGTAAGCATTATAACTTCAGTTCTTGATATGGCAAGACAGTTGGATCTTCCGGCTATTGCTGAGGGTATTGAGACTGATGAACAGCTTAAACTGCTTGAACTTTTAGGCTGTGAATATGCACAGGGATACTATTATTACAGACCTATGCCTATAAGTGATTTTGAGAAGCTAGTTGATAATAAGGATAACGTAGCGGATAAGCTTATTATTTTAAGAACAAGAAAGAATGATAAGTCTTATCTTAAGGAGATAACTGATTACTTCTGGAAGATTGCAGATGTTGATCTGGATACGGGAGCATATCACTTTATAAGAAGGGCAGATGAGCCTGATTATGTTATGACACCGAGACCTAAGACTATTGCAGAATATGCAGACAGATATATTAAGTATGGTGTTATTCACCCGGAAGATGTTTCGATTTACAAGGAAGCTATTGATCTTAACAGAATTAAGAAACATCTTGATGAGGGGAAAGAAAGAGGAAGATACCAGATAAGATATAATATGGATGGAACATACAAATGGTATGTATTTGAGGTTACTAAGCCAACAAATTATTCTGAGGATAACAGGAGAGTGCTTTTCTCATGGAAAGAAGCCGATTATCAGGCAGGTGCAAGAGAAGATGCAATGGATATTGTATATGATACATTTATTAAGATACTCAAGGCTGATTTTCTGCATGACAGATACGAACTTATAAAGTCAACTCAGGAGGATATAATTAGAGATGCCGGATTATCAGGCAGCATTAAGGAATATATTGATAAATACATTGATATGGGAGTAGTTCACCCTGAGGATGCCGGGGCATATAGAGATTTTGTCAATCCGGACAAGGTGCTTGAACATTTCAGAAATAATAAAAAATCGCTGAGATTGAGATACAGACGGCTTCTTGATGGCGAGTATAAGTGGGTGGAGCTGGTAGTATCAAAGAGTAAGGATTACAGTGAAGATATACCTGTGTTTATATTTTATCTCAGGGAAGTAAGATATATATATGAGGATACGATGGTTTCTGAAACAAAGAAAGAGAAGTAACTATGTTGAACAATAGTAACAATTGTTATTATGAATAACTTTACAACCTTTTCTTTCAATGATATTATGTGTGTTGCTAAAAGAATGTACAGCTAAGGAGGCATTATGGCACAGGAAATATTAAATGTGAGCCAGCTTAAGGTTGGTGTTGAAGATAAAGAAATACTTCATGGGGTTGATCTTTCTCTTAATAAGGGAGAGACTCATGTACTTATGGGACCTAACGGAGCAGGTAAGTCTACTCTTGGTTATGCTCTTATGGGTAACCCAAGATATGAGATATTAGGGGGTAAGGTTACATTTAACGGAGAAGATTTACTTTCTAAGAATGTCGCAGAGAGATCACAGGCAGGTCTTTTTCTGTCATTCCAGAATCCTATTGAGGTTCCTGGTATTACACTCGGTAATTTTATAAGAAGTTCTATGGAGCAGCGTGGAAAGAAGATGACATACTTCAAGTTCAAGAAGCTCCTTCAGGAGAAGATGGAATTCCTTCAGATGGATCCATCATATATGGACAGAGACCTTAATGTTGGTTTCTCAGGTGGTGAGAAGAAGAAAGCTGAGATATTACAGCTTCTTATGCTTGAGCCTTCTCTTGCTATTCTTGATGAGACTGACTCAGGACTTGATGTAGATGCTGTTAAGACAGTATCACTAGGTGTTGAAGAGTATCAGAAGACTCAGAACGGAGCACTTCTTATTATTACTCACAGCACCCGTATCTTAGAGGCACTTAAGGTGGATTATACTCATGTTCTTGTCAATGGTAATGTTGTTGCAACAGGCGACAGTGCTATGATTGATGATATCAATGAGAACGGTTTCGAAAGATTCATCAGGTAATTAAGGCTCGGAGGCTTGTAATGGAAGAAAAGACATTTGTAGATGACATAAACAGAAGTGTTTATGATATTAAGAACGAAGAGAAAGACTCTTACAGAATAAAGCAGGGACTTACTCCTGAAATTGTTGAGAAGATATCAGAAGAGAAGCATGATCCTGCATGGATGAGAGAGTTCAGACTTAAGTCATTAGAGATATATAATAATATGCAGGTGCCTGACTGGGGTCCGTCTATTGATGGACTTAATATGGATAATATCGCTACTTATGTTCGTGCCAATACGAATATGAAGGGTGACTGGAAGGATGTACCAGAAGAGATTAAGGATACATTTGACAGATTAGGTATTCCTAAGGCAGAGAGAGAGTCGTTAGCCGGAGTTGGAGCACAGTACGACTCAGAGCTTGTATACCATAATGTCCGTAAGGAGGTTGCTGACCAAGGTGTTGTATACACTGATATGGAAAGTGCACTTACAGGTGAATATGCAGATATGGTACACGAGCATTTTATGAAGCTTATTACACCACAGGATCATAAGTTCGCAGCACTTCACGGAGCTGTATGGTCTGGTGGTTCATTTGTGTATGTACCAAAGGGAGTTAATCTTGAGATTCCTCTGCAGTCATATTTCAGACTTAATGCTGCAGGAGCAGGTCAGTTTGAGCATACACTTATTATTGTTGATGAGGGTGCAAGTCTTCACTTTATTGAAGGATGTTCAGCACCTAAATATAATGTTGCCAATCTTCATGCAGGTGCGGTTGAACTTTTTGTGGCTAAGAATGCAAAGCTTCGTTACTCAACAATTGAGAACTGGAGCAAGAATATGTATAACCTTAACACTAAGAGAGCAACTGTTGCTGAGGGTGGTAAGATTGAATGGGTTTCAGGCTCATTTGGTTCGCATGTATCATATCTGTATCCTATGAGTATCCTTAATGGTGAGCGTTCAAGCTGTGAATTCACAGGAATTACATTTGCAGGAGCAGGACAGAATCTTGATACAGGTATGAAGGTAGTTCATAACGCACCAGGTACAACATCAGTTGTAAGTACTAAGTCAATATCTAAGGGTGGCGGAATCAGTACTTTCAGAAGTGCGGTAACAATGACTACCAAGGCTAAGAAGAGTAAATCATCAGTTTCATGTCAGTCACTTATGATAGATGATATTTCAAGATCTGATACAATTCCGGCTATGGATATCCGTGTTAATGATGCGGATGTAGGACATGAGGCAACAATTGGACGAATCAGTGATGATGCTGTATTTTATCTTATGTCAAGAGGAATTCCGGAAGATGATGCGAGAGCAATGATTGTTTCAGGATTTGCTGATAATGTATCTAAGGAGCTTCCGCTTGAGTATGCAATGGAGATGAATAATCTTATCCGTCTTGAGATGAAGGGCAGCATTGGTTAAGTTAATCAGAGTGAGGAATATGATATGATAGGTATCGAAGAAAAGGACATGATAATAAACCGTATCCCAGCCAAGACATGGAATCATCTTCATATGAACCAGAGCAGGGTTGGAGAGGTTGTGATTAATCGTACAGGTGAGTTAAATGCTTCTGTTAATGATGTAAGTCTCATTGATGATGGAAAGCTTAATAATGGAGAGCTTGACAATATCATTGGTGGATGTGGTCAGGAGATTACAGAGGCAGCTAGGAAATCACAGACTGAACCTGTATATTATATAACAGATAAGAAGAATGCAGGCTTCGTAAGACTTGATTTCAATTATGGCAAGAACAATGCAGACATTAATGTTGTTGGTATTGAGACTAAAGAGAATGCTAGCATTGATGTTTACATGGATTTTAACGGAGATAAAGATGGAGAAGGCTTTGCAGCAGTACAGACAAGATTATATGCTGCCAAGGATTCGGCTATCCGTCTTATCCAGATTCAGAGGGTAGGCAGTGAGACAACATTTATTAATGATATCGGTGGTTACTGCGAAGATGGTGCAAGAATTGAACTTGTGCAGCTTTATTTAAGCGGAAAGAACAGATACGAAGGTTGTGAGATTAAGCTTGCAGGTGATGGAAGTTCTATGTCTGCAGAGATTGGATATGTTGCAGCAGGTAAAGAAAGACTTGATATGAACTACTGCGTAAGACATATCGGCAAGAAGACAGAATGTGCAATCAATGCGGCAGGTGCATTGAGAGATACAGCATTTAAGCTGTTCAGAGGAACTATTGATTTCGTTAAGGGTTCAGCAGGTTCTGTAGGTAATGAGAAGGAAGAAGTTCTTCTCATCGATGAGAAATGTGTCAACCAGACTATTCCTATTATTCTATGTGCAGAAGAAGATGTTGTCGGTAATCACGGTGCAACTATAGGAAAGCCTGATGAGGAGCTTTTATTCTATCTTGAATCAAGAGGAATACCGGCACAAGAATGTTATAATATGCTGGCAGCAGCTAAGCTTTTAGCTGTATGCGGCAAAATCCCTGATGATGGTATCAGGAACGAGATACATGACTACATTAAAGAGGTTTATTAATGAGTGAGTTAAGTAAGACGATTGAGTCTATAAGAAAAGATTTCCCACTTATTTCGGGAAGCAATATTGCATATCTTGATAATGCAGCGACTACACAGAAGCCACAGGCTGTTCTTGATGCAGTTAATAAGTATTATCAGGAGATGAACGCCAATCCGTTCAGAGGTGTATACGAATTAAGTGAGATTGCTACAGAAAGCTATGAGAATGCAAGAAAGGCAGTAGCACAGTTTATTGGTGCTAAAGATGCAAGCCAGATAGTATTTACAAGAAATGCTACAGAGAGTCTTAACTTAATTGCATACAGTTATGGAATGAATTTCATTAAAGAGGGTGATGAGATTGTTGTTAGTGTTATGGAACACCACAGCAATTTCCTTCCATGGAAGCAGGTTGCAGAAAAATGTGGAGCGGTATTAAAGCAGCTTATACCTGATGAGAATGGAGAGATTACAGACAAGTCTTTAGAGGTTATCACAGATAAGACCAGGCTTGTAGCAGTTACCCAGGTTTCTAATGTATTAGGAAGAGTTAATGATATAAAGCATATTGCAGAGGTTGCACATGCACATGGTGCGGTTATTGTGGCTGACGGAGCACAGAGTGTTCCTCATATGCCGGTTAATGTAACAGACCTTGATGTTGACTTCCTTGTATTTTCTGGACATAAGATGTTAGCACCTATGGGAATCGGAGCATTATATGGCAAGAAAGAGCTTCTTGACAAGATGCCACCATTCTTAAGCGGTGGTGAGATGATTGAGATTGTTCACTGGGACAGAGTTAAATATGCAGAGGTTCCACATAAGTTCGAGGCAGGAACTGTTAATACAGGCGGTGCAGTAGGACTTCATGCGGCAATTGATTATATTAACAATGTTGGATTTGACACAATTATGGCACAGGAGCGAAAGCTTACTAAGATTGCTGTAGATGCAATTAAGGACATGAAGGGAGTCAACTTAATAGGTTCTCCGAAGGCAGAAGACCATGAGGGTATAGTCACATTTACAATTGATGGAGTACACCCACATGATGTTGCTTCTATATTTGATTCACAGCATATTGCAGTAAGAGCAGGACATCACTGTGCACAGCCATTAATGGATTTCCTTAAGGTTAATTCAACAACGAGAGCAAGCTTTGCTTTCTATAACACAGAAGAAGAAGTACAGCATTTTATAGAAGAACTATCTAAGATCAGGGGGCTTATGGGATATGGAGACTAAAACTTTTTATAATGAGGTTCTTACGGACCACAATATGCATCCATATCATAAGCATGATATAGACAATGCAGACTTAGAGCTTGAGGGCGTTAATCCAAGCTGTGGAGATGACATTATCTTAAAGCTTAAGTTTGATGATGCTAAGAAAACTATTGTTGATGGGGCATTTACAGGAGATGGCTGCGCAATATCGCAGGCATCAGCAGATATAATGCTTGAGCTTATCATTGGAAAGCCTATTGATGAGGCTGTACATCTTTCAGAACTTTTCCTTAAGATGATTAAGGATGAGGCAACTGAGGAAGAGATTGATGAGCTTGATGAAGCCGGAGCATTAAGAGATATCTCTCATATGCCAGCAAGAGTTAAATGTGCAGTACTTGGCTGGCACACAATGGAAGAGATGGTAGAGAACCTTAAGAATGTTTAGAATATAACCCAATCACTTATAATATGGTGATTGGGTTTTAATGATTGTAGATAAGAATGGAGTAAATATGGAAAAGGAATTAGTTAAGCAGCAGCTTCTTACAGGAGAACGTGCTCTTTTTGCAAGCAAAGACCTTCGCATAGAAGATTCTATATTTGATGATGGTGAGTCTCCATTAAAGGAGAGCAGTAATATAGAGCTTGTAAACAGCAGCTTTAAGTGGAAATATCCACTCTGGTACTGCAACAATGTCAATGTAAAGGACTGTTATTTCTTTGAGATGGGAAGAGCAGGAGTATGGTACACTAACGATATTAATGTTGAGGATACAATTATTGAAGCACCTAAGAATTTCAGAAGATGTAACAGACTAGGTCTTAAGAATGTGGAATTTGTCAATGCAGAGGAAACTCTTTGGAGCTGTGATAATGTTACTATGACAAATGTAGTGGCAAAGGGTAATTATTTTGCAATGAACAGCAACGATATGAAGATAGATGGTCTTAAGCTTGTTGGCAATTATCCATTTGACGGAAGTAAGAATCTTGAGATAAGAAATTCAAGACTTATGAGCAAGGATGCTTTCTGGAATGCTGAAAATATAACAGTGTATGATTCATACATTTCAGGTGAGTACCTTGGCTGGAATTCAAAGAATCTTACGTTTATTAACTGTACAATAGAGAGTCTTCAGGGATTATGCTATATTGACAATCTTGTTATGAAGAACTGCAAGCTTATTAATACAACACTTGCTTTCGAGTATTCAACTGTAGATGCTGATATCACAAGCAGGGTTGACAGCGTGTTAAATCCAACTTCTGGAACTATAACAGCAGATAGCATAGATAAGCTTATAATTGAGAAGGATAAGGTTGATCCTTCACTTACAAAGATAGTATGCAGGAATTAATTAGTCAGATTAAGAAGGGAAATCCGAGAATGAAATATGATTTTGACACAGTAGTGAACCGCCGTAATACGGATTCTTTAAAATGGAATGTGGCAGAGAACGAGCTTCCTATGTGGGTTGCCGACATGGATTTTAAGACGGCACCTGAGATAACTGAGGCTATTAAGGCAAAGGCAGACCTCGGTGTGTACGGTTATACTGAGATATCAAAAGATTGGTATGACGCATACACAGGCTGGTGGGAAAGACGCCATAATTTCAGGATGGAAGATGACTGGCTTATGTTTGTAACAGGGGTTATTCCTGCAATATCAAGCTCTGTAAGAAAGCTTACAACACCAGCTGAGAATGTTGTTATCATGACACCTGTATACAACATTTTCTTTAACAGTATTCTTAATAATGGCAGAAATGTGTTACAGAGCCAGCTTGTATACGATAATGGCAGATATGCGATAGATTTTGAAGACCTTGAAGTTAAGCTTAAGAACCCACAGACAACGCTTCTTATTCTGTGCAACCCACAGAATCCGGGTGGAAATGTATGGAGTAAGGAAGAACTTGCACGTATCGGAGAGCTTGCTTACAAGTATGGAGTCGTTGTTATATCTGATGAGATTCACTGCGAGCTTACAGACCCGGGCATTGATTATGTGCCATTTGCAAGTGTTTCGGAGGTATGCAAGAAGATATCTGTAACATGCATAGCACCTACGAAAACATTTAACATGGCAGGTTTACAGACAGCAGCAATATGTGTGCCGGACGAGCGGCTTCGTCACAAGGTATGGCGCGCATTAAATACAGACGAGGTGGCGGAGCCAAACGCATTTGCCATCACGGCAGCAGTTGCGGCATTCACAAAGGGTGAGCCGTGGCTTGAGGAGCTTAGAAAATATCTATGGGAAAACCGCAAAACAGTCTGCAGCTTCATGACAGAAAACCTGCCGCAGATACATGTAGTGGATGCCGATGCGACATACCTCATGTGGCTTGACTGCAGTGCGCTCACAGATGATTCTGTGGCATTTACGCAGATGATTCGTGAAAAGACAGGCCTTTATCTGTCGGAGGGGACTGAGTTTGGAGGCAATGGCCGCTACTTTGTGAGATTGAATATCGCATGCCCCGGGGCAGTGCTTATGGATGGGCTTCAAAGGTTAAAAAGAGCTCTCGTTTAAGCTGAATATGTACATTTTTTTAAATAAATAAGACCGGTGATCGGCCGGTCTTATCTGATATAATTAAACATTTATGGCATACAAGATTTAAAATATATCATGCATACGTTTGTTTTCTGATTCGATAGTTAGTATACACTAACATAAATTAGAAGTCAATAACAAATATGGCTTTTTGTAATTTTTTCGGTTTTTTATAAATCAACGTATAAATCAAAAAAGAAAAGTTTTGCAAACAATAAAATGTATGTTATAATAAAATAACTGAATTAAAACGAACGAAAATAAACTCACGGGGGTATTCGAAATGCGAAACAATGAATCATCAGAAAACTATTTAGAGACCATACTTATTCTCAGCAAGAAGCTTCCTGTGGTACGCTCAGTTGATATAGCGAATGAGCTTGGATATAAGAAATCCAGCGCGAGTATAGCAATGAAAAACCTTAGAGAGAAGAACAATATCACAGTTAGTGATGCA
>OGLG01001903.1_pt1 | contig 10648 bp, 10 predicted proteins | sample 1572621 | NCBI WGS metagenome assembly OGLG01 (sample SAMEA2581912, study PRJEB24529) | metagenome | biome: Human gut stool | place: China | collected 2011 | reverse complement strand
CCTCTCTTATTTTCCCCAGCACCATATGCCGGTTGACAAAATCCAATGCACTGTCCGGCTCGTCCATCAGCATCACCGGCGTATCCTGTGAAAGGGCGCGCGCCAGTATCACCAGCTGCTTCTGCCCCTCGCTTAAAGTAGCATAGTCCCGCCCTGCCAGTTCTGCCAGTCCCAAATGGGTCAGATGTTCCATGGCAATTCGGCGGTGCGCTTCCCCGGGGGAATCCAAAAGACGCAGTCGGGCGTTGAAACCCATCAGGACGACCTACAGCACGGTTTTACCCATGATAGGACTGCCGCGCTGCGGGATATAGCTCATCAGGCGGGCGCGGCTTTTTTCGTCCAGATGGGTGGTTTCGGTCTCCCCCACCATACAGTTGCCCTCTTTCATCGGCAGCAGGCCGCAGGCGGCGCGCAGCAGAGTGGTCTTGCCGCAGCCGTTCCCGCCGCCCTCGGCCAGCAGGTCGGCGAGCGAAACGCTGTCGAGATAGTCGTTGATGAGCGTGTCGAGCTTCTCCCAGACGGGCAGCGAGAGACACTTGTCCGCGCGCGGGCAGGTGTTCTCCCCCTCCAGACAGGAAACGGGCGCGAGCGAGCCCTCCGTCAGCCGGACGATCTCGCCGACCGAATAATCCTTCAGATCCCGGCTGAGGCGGTAGCCGCCGCCCTTGCCGCGCTGCCCCTCGACCAGTCCCGCGCGCGCGAGCACGGCGATGATGCTCTCTAAATATTTTTCGGAAATGCCCTGCCGCTGCGCGATCACCGGCAGCGGCATACACTCTCCCGGCTCGCCCTGCGCCAGCTCCAGCATGACGCGCAGCGCGTAGCGGCCCTTGGTGGAAATGAGCATAGCAAGACTTCCTTTCCTCTCGCGGTTTCTTTGCTACCGTTATAGCACAAATGCCGCCGCCGCGTCAAGCGCGGGATAAAATCCGCACTTGCCCTTGCGCCGTTTTTCGGTTATACTGAAAAAAATATGTCAAACGCAAGGAGGTCCCCGCCATGGGTATCTTTTCCAAGGGTAGGCCCGCCAGGTCCGAGGCGCCCGAATTCATCGAGGTCGGTCAGATCGTCAACACGCACGGCGTGAAGGGCGACGTGAAGGCGCAGCCGTGGGACGTGACGCCCGCGCAGCTCGCCGGCTTCAAGGCCCTCTATATGGACGGCACGCAGTTCCGCCCCATCGACCGCCGCATACAGGGCGACATGGTGCTCATGCACTTCCCCGGCTGGGACGATATGACCGCCGCAGAAACGCTGAAAACCAAGATCCTCTCCATCAAGCGCAGCGAGGTGCAGCTCAAAAAGGGCGAATTTCTCGATGCCGAGCTCATCGGGATGCAGGTCTATGAGGACTTCATCCACCGCTATGTCGGCACCGTCGAGGAGGTCCTCACCTACCCCGCGCACAAGCTCTACAAGGTCCGCGGGCCGGAGAAGTGCTACCTGATCCCCGCCGTGCAGGATATTTTCATTGTGGACATCGACGCGGAAAAGCGCGAAATATATGTCAAGATGATCGAGGGGTTGGAAACCAATGTGGATTGACATTCTCACCCTCTTTCCCGACGCGGTGGACGCGATGATGCACGCGAGCATCCTCGGCCGCGCGCAGGAGCGGGGCTATATCACCATCAGGACCCACCAGATCCGCAGCTTCACCACGAATAAGCAGATGCAGGTGGACGATTATCCCTACGGCGGCGGACGCGGCGCGGTGATGCAGGCCGATCCCCTCTACCGCTGCTGGGCGCACGTCTGCGAGGAGGCCGGCTCAAGAGGCCATACCATCTATCTCTCTCCCTGCGGGCGCACCTTCACGCAGAGCGTCGCGCGCGAGCTGAAGGAGACCTATGACCACCTCATCCTCGTCTGCGGACACTACGAGGGCATCGACCAGCGCTTCATCGACGAGTGCGTGGACGAGGAGATCAGCATGGGCGATTTCGTCGTTACCGGCGGTGAGATCCCCGCGATGGCGCTCGCAGACACCGTGTGCCGCATGGTGCCGGGCGTATTGCCGGACGAGGAGTGCTTCACGGAGGAATCGCACTGGAACGGTCTTTTGGAGTATCCCCAGTATTCCCGCCCCGACGAGTGGCATGGGCGCAGGGTGCCGGACGTGCTGCTCTCCGGTCACCACGGCAACGTGGAGAAGTGGCGGCGCAAGCAGAGCTACATCCGCACGATGCTGCGCCGTCCCGACCTGTGGGCGCAGTTTGACGAGAGCGTGTGCAAAACCAAGGGCGAGCGCAAGCTGCTCGCCGAGGCCAAGGCCGAGGCGGAGGCGCTGCGTACCGGCGCGGAGTCTTCACCTGCCGATGATCAATGACCGAAGCGGCGTCCCTGTCTGCGGCAGGGACGCCGTTTTCTTTGCCGCGCTTTTCCTCGGAGGGGCGCGAAATTTGTCGAGCACTTTTTCGTCAGGTCATCCATATTTTTGTTGAAATCTGAAAGATTTTGTGCTATTTTAGACAACAGAGAAAATTGTGTTCAAAAACACATCGGGGGAGGCAATCAAAACTGCATGGAGCGGCGAAGATCGGTTTTGTTGGCAGACGCCAACGAGGAGTTCTGCACGATGCTGCGGGACGCAATGGAAGAGACAGGCTTATTCACGGTCGAGCTTGCCTGCAATGGGCATGAGGTTTTGGAAAGGATACACGCGCACGAGCCGGAGCTGCTCGTTCTGGACCCGGCGCTGCCGGGCACGGACGGCATCCGCGTCCTGCGCCAGCTGCGGCGCGAGGGCTGCGCAAGCGAGATATTTCTCATCTCCGCCTTCGTGTCCGATCACATGCTGGCGGAAGCGACGGAGCTGCGGGTCGATTATTTTCTGCCCAAGCCCTTTGCCTTTGAGGCGCTGTTTGACCGAATGCGCGGCGCAGCGGTGCAGAGCACGCGCAGCGCCCTGCACCCGCCCTCCCTGCTTGTGACCTCCATCCTGCATGAGCTTGGGATGTCGCCCGGTCTCAAGGGCTACGGCTATATTCACGACGCCGCGCTGCTTGCGCTGGACGATCCCTCTCTGCTGCACGCCGTCACCAAGGTCATCTATCCTTGTGTCGCGCGTCGGAACGGCACGACCGCCTTCTGCGTGGAGCGCGCCATTCGTCATGCCATTGAGATCACCTGGGAGCGCGGCAGCCACGACGCCTGGGGCCGGTATTTCGGCCATCTGTGTGCAGACGGCGGAAAGCCCGCCAACGGGATGTTCCTTGCCGAGCTTGTGGAAGCTCTGAAATACGAAAAGCTGGGCTGAGCGCGATGCGCTCAGCCCTTTTTTTCAAATTCCGCGGCGACGTCCGCCAGCAGGTCGCGGATATGTAGGTGCTGCGGGCAGACCTTTTCGCATTTGCCGCAGCGGATGCAGTCGGAGGCCCTGCCGCCGCTCTTGGTGTAGGTCTCGTCATAATAGTAGTCTGCGTTCCAGTCGCGGTGGATCTGCTTGGCGTTCATCACCGCGAAGAGGTCGGGGATCGAGATGTGCGGCGGGCAGCCGGCCGTGCAGTATCGGCAGGCCGTGCAGGGGATGAGGCTCTTACTGCGGAAGATCTCCTGCACCCTTTTGACCGCGGCAAGCTCCGTCTCGTCGAGCGGTTTGAAGTCGCGCATGAAGGCAATGTTATCCTCCACCTGCCGCAGGTCGCTCATGCCGGAGAGCACCATCCTAATGCCCGGGAAGCCCGCCGCGAAGCGGATGGCGTAGCTCGCGCTGCTGCCGCCGTGCAGGGCGTCCAGCACCGCTGCGGCGTCCTCCGGCAGATCGGCGAGATTGCCGCCCTTGACCGGCTCCATCACGATGACCGGCTTGCCGTGCTTCCGGCAGACCTCGTAGCACCTGCGGCTCTGCACGGCGGGATCGTCGTAGTCCACATAGTTGAACTGCAGCTGCACGGCCTCGAGCTGCGGGTATTCGGTCAGGATGCGGTCGAGCATCTCCGCGCTGTCGTGGAACGAGATGCCGACGTGGCGCACCTTGCCCTCGGCCTTGAGCGCGAACGCCGTTTCATAGGCGCGACAGGCCTTGAAATACTCAAAATTTTTCATGCTCTGCGCGTGCATCAGATAGAAGTCGAAATCGTCCACGCCGCAGGCGGCGAGCTGGCTTTCAAAAAAGGGCCGGATGTCCGCCTCCGTTTTGAAGAAGTTCGCCGTCAGCTTGTTGGTCAGAACATAGTCCTCACGCGGATAGCGGCTCGTCAGGCAGGCCTTCAGCGCCGTTTCGCTCCTCCCGTCCAGATAACCGTGGGCGGTGTCAAAATAGTTGAAGCCGGCTGCCAGAAAGGCGTCCACCATCTGCTGCGTCTGCGCGAGGTCGACCTCCTCTCCCTGCATCGGCAGGCGCATAAAGCCAAAGCCAAGATTCTTTTTGATTTTTTCCATATCCGCTTCTCCTCTCGTTTCCCCTCCGACGTCGGTCCGTTGTTTTTTTATGATAGCATAACTCGCGCCGCCGAGAAATACCCTTTTCTCGTTTTTTAACAAAACTTACCTCCTTTCGCTTTGCATACCGACAAAAAATCCGGCAAAGCTATGTTTGCGATACCCAAAAGCAACAAACCCAACCAAACATTCAAACAAAAGGAGAAAATCATTATGTCCAGCAAGAATACCAACAAGCTCAACGTTCCCGAGGCCCGCGCGGCCATGAACAAGTTCAAGATGGAAGCCGCCAGCGACCTGCGTGTACCTGCACCATCTTAAAAATCACAGCAAAAAAATTGCAAGAAATTACTTAAATCGACGAAATGATCCACATGCGGGGTATGTCAAAGGAGATTTCATGTAGACGACTATACCCATTCTGTTACAGTGGTGCCAGTTGCTCATGCAGTATCATCTCTACGATTCCGCGATCCATTTTCCCGCGTTCCAGCATCTTTCATCACCCTTACCCATTCTACCATATCTAGCAGAAAAAGCCCAGCACCAGCTGGACTTTTTCGACAGGCTGAGCACGATCCATGTTGGATCGTGCTCTCCGCTTGTATTGCTATTTGAATGTTTTTAGTATTAACTTCGTGCGTAGAGTGTTTTTCCGTTGCGCCATATCAAATCAGAATCAGTATTTAAATCGCGCCGACAGACTCGAGATACTTGACAGCGCCGCTGTGAAGCTCAAGACCGGCAGGATTGTTGTAGTAATCCACCAGGCTCTCAAGGGTGTAGCTCTTGCAGTTGGTGTAAGCGAGGACGGAGTCGTCCAGATTGTCAAAAGTGGTCTTGAGGAACTGATAAACAAAGCCCTCATCAAGATCCGCCATCGCAACGAACACGGGCATGTTCGCCAGAACTGCGATATCCTCCGTCTGGCCGATGTAGGTATTCGCCGGGATCACAGCCGTGCCAAAGTAAGGATAGTTGGAGGTGATGTTATTCATGTGCTCCTCTGAAATCGACAGCCACAGGCAATCCGTCGTGGAGGCAAGGTCGGCAAATGCGGAGACCGGAGCAGCGCCGAACTGGATGATCGCGTCGACATGCTTGTCTCTCATGGCATCGGCCATCTCGGAGGTGGTGACCGCCTGAATCTTGTAGTCACCCTCGTTCAGACCGTACTCCTTCAGAATCAGCGGGGTATAGTCCGTAAGCTGGGTACCGGAGTTGCAGGCGATTGTCTTGCCCTTGAGCTCCTCAATGGCAGTAATGCCGGAATCCTTGCGGACAATGATGTTGCACACGTTGTTCCACTCGCCAGGGAGCACAACGCGGATGTCGCCAGAGTAGCCGCCCTCGGAGAACTCACGAGTGCCGGTCGCTGCACAGTAAGCGATGTCAATATTGGAAATGCACATGCCCAGATCGCCCTCAAGCAACATCTTGTTGTTCTCAACGGAGCCGGTGGTCGTCTCGGCATTGCAGGTCGTTCCGCTGAACTTTTCATTGAAGGTCTGGCAGAACGTGGAAGTGGTCATATAGAAGTTACCGCCAGTTGCGCCGGCGCCAACCGCAACATAGTCAAGGCTGGACGTGGGCTCGCCGGTCTGTTCGGGCTGCTTGGTATCGTCAGGAGTCTCCTCCTTCTGACCGCAGGCAACGAAAGCAAAAACCATCGCAAGGGACAGAATCAGTGCAAGTGTTCTTTTCATTTTGGTTTTATTCCTTCCTTTTTAATTTATTCACATCCCGATTTTACCGAGACGCAAATCCATGTTTACTGCGCGGTCTGAGCTTTTTTCTTCTTCGCCTTAATTCGGTTCATAACGATGACCGTAGCGAAGAACGCGACACCGATCAGATCCGTCACCGTGCCGGGAATAACCATGCAGATACCGGCAGCAAAGCAGACCGCACGCTCGATCCAATTACAATTTGTAAAGAAATAGCCTATGGTCGCAACGGACAGCGCGTACACGCCCACCAGCGCGCTGACGCTGACTGAAATGATTTCCATCGGCGTGCCGACCATCAGGATCGCCGGTGCGTAGATAAAGACAAACGGGATCAGGAAACCAGCCAGGGCAAGCTTGGTTGCTTTCAGCCCCGTCTTTATTGCACTACCGCCGGAAAGACCAGCCGCCGCAAAGGCAGCAAGTGCGACCGGAGGCGTCACATTGGAAATGATGCCAAAGTAGAAGATGAACATGTGCGCGGAAAGCTGGGAAACACCCATCTTAGCAAGTGTACCGACAATCAGAGTGACAAGAATCGAATATGCAGCAACTGTCGGCAGACCCATGCCGAGAATAATCGCAGAAACCGCGGTCAGCAACAACACGAGGAACAGCTTGCCACCTGCTAAAGAGATGATGAGCATGGAGAGTTTGGTGCCGAGGCCGGTGACCGCGAATGCACCGATAATTAAACCGGCGCAGGCCGTGGCCGTTGCGACCGTGGTGCAGGAATTGGCCGTGTCGATCACGGAATCCTTCAGCTTCATCAGCCATGCCTTGTCTCTCGTCCCTGTGATCGCACCGATCACCAAAGTGACAAGAACCGCATAGAACGATGCCTTGAGTGCCGAGGTGCCGGCAAACACAAGCATATAAATCAGCATGATTAGCGGGAAAAGGTTATACCAGCCCTTTTTCATTACCTCCTTAAAAACAGGAAGCTCCTCTTTTCTCATACCAGACAGACCCAAGCGACCCGCTTCAAAGTCAACTACAAAGAAACAGCCAAGGTAATAAAGAAGAGCAGGAATAATCGCTGCTTTCACAATCGTCGCATATGGGACCGCCAGAATCTCCGACATCAAAAACGCACCTGCGCCCATGACCGGCGGTGCCAGCTGACCACCCGTAGAAGCTGTCGCCTCGACCGCACCAGCAAAGTCCTTATCGTAGCCGAGCTTTTTCATCAGCGGGATCGTAAATGCACCCGTAGTCGTCACGTTGGCGACCGCAGAACCGGAAATGCTGCCCATAAGGCCGCTCGAAATAACAGCAACCTTAGCCGGACCGCCGCGATACTTGCCAAACAGCGCAGAGGAGAAGTCCATAAAGAACGCACCGCCGCCAAAGGCTTCAAGCATGCAACCAAACATAATGAAAAGCGGGATAAAGGTTGCAGATGCCGCAAGCGGGGAACTCCAAATCCCCTCCGTGCCCATATAGAGCAATGAAGTGACTTTCTTCATAGAATATGGGGCATGTCCGAAAGGCTGTGGAAGATACTGGCCAAAGAAAACATAGACCATCATAATTGCTCCAATAATCGGCATGGCCCAACCCATTACGCGCTTGGTAGAAACAAGGATCAAAATGATTAACAGGGTGCAGCCAACCTTATCCATCGTGTACACGGTCCCTGCACGGTATGCCATATCAGGCGCAGCACCGAACATGTAAATGCCCTGAACAAGTATCGCTACGATCAGAAGCGCATCAATGGCAGGGCCAACATATTTTACCTTACATGGCTTAAAAAGGACCACCAGTAAAAGCATCAGAGTTAAATGAATATTGCGCTGACTCATGCCTTCAAAAAGGCCAAATGCCGAAGTATAGATGTGAAAGCAGACAAAAATCAGCGCAATTACAAAGATTGCCGTTTTTCTGACTTTGGTTAGTGTTTGTTCCATAAATTTTCTCCTATTCCTTCAATATTTAACAATGGAAACCTTATGGGAGTCCACACAATCAATTTTACTTTGCAAAAAACCGTTTTCAGCCGACCCACATACCGCCGTTGACATCAATTACCGCGCCATTGATGTAAGAGGCATCCTCGTGACACAGGAAAACGATCGTGCGGGCAATGTCTTTCGGTACGCCAAGGCGGCCGGAAGGATTGGATTTGAAGAAGAACGCTTTGTCCTCTTCGCTCTTATTTGCCCAGAAGCCGCTGATTCGGTCACCGCTCATCACGGTGCCGGGAGCGACCGCGTTGATCGTCACACCGATAGGCCCCATATCCTTGGAGCACTGACGTGTAAAGCCGATCACACCTGCTTTTGCTGCAGCATAGGGGGCGCCGCCAAACACACTACGGCTTCTGCCCGCCATGGAGGACAGGCTTACGATTCTTCCATACTGCTGTTTACGCATGATTTTGACCGCTTCACGTGTGCAGAGAAATACCGATCGCATATTCAGGGCAATCACCTTTTCCCAGCCATCCAGACTGATCTCATCGACCGGCTGGGAAATTGCCAGCGATCCGCCTGCAATATTGGCCAGCGCATCGACCCTGCCATAGTGCTCCATTACCTGAGAGAATGCTTTCTGAACGGACTCCTCTTCAATCGCGTTGCAATGAATGCCAATAAAATCCCTATCCTTCAATTCCTCGCTGACCTTCGCCAGCTTTTCATCGTTAATGTCAAAGGCAGCAACAGCAAAACCCGCATCCAGGAATTCCAGAACAACCTCCTTGCCGATTCCATCTGCGCCGCCGGAAACCACAGCAAATCGTTTCATAACCTACACTCTTTCATTCATTTTTTGAATTCAATATAGAATTCTTTTTTGTATACGTTATATTTTACGCCATTCTCTCTTTTTTTCAATAGCAATTCCTTACTTGCAGCAGTTTTCTACATCCTGTTCAATCTTTTCCTTCTTTTTAGGTGCAAAATGCCAATTAATTATTCCTAATCACATTTTTGTATACAAATTATGTTGACAAATTTGTTTTTTTATTGTATTTTTTTTACATCTACCACACAGGGAGTCTTATTATGAATCTTTCTGAAGTCTCGCAAGACAAGCAGTCGAAAAAAACATCTTATGAAGCCATTGCGTACCGAGAGCTACGCAATGCAATTCTCACCGGCATCTTTCCTCCTGGCTATCAAGTCGTAGAAGAGCATATTTCATCCCAGCTGAACATGAGCCGTTCTCCTGTACGGAGCGCTATCAAACGTCTTGAAACAGAGGGTTTTCTGGAAAAACGGGACAACAAGCGTATCTATGTCGCTCTGCCGGAGCTCGATAAAGTGCTTGACATTCTTTATATTCGCGAAGCATTAGATGGTATGTGCAGTCGGCTCGCTGCGCAAAACCGGACCGCAGAAGACATCGAAAAGCTTAATCAAATTATGGAACGCTCACGTATGTCGATTGAAAGCGGTGATATATACGCTCATCATGAGATTGCTACTGTGATCCATTATGCAATTTTCGAAGCATCAAAAAGGCCTTTGCTCGCTCGACTTGCCATAAACTATGAAAATCAGATATCCCTCTTCACTTATGACAGCTTCAAACAGGATGATATGCGCGTCCGGACCGCACACGAAGAACATTGCGCAATCTGCCGTGCCGTGATTGCAGGTGACGGTGACGCAGCAGAGGCTGAGGCCAGACACCATGTCCGCATCCTGCGTGAGCGAATGACCATGCTACATGAAAATAAAAGTCGTGCTATGAATAGCTCCGTCTCTCAACTCCGTCCGTAAGCGGTGCAAGAAACGGCCTCCGCCCCCCTGTTCGGTTTGGAGGCCGCTTTCTTTATTATTTGCTGTATGGAACGGGCAGCTCAAGGTCAATTTCATCATCCTGTGTCCATTTCATATAACCGCCCTTGATCTCATTCATGACAATGTCGACTGTGGCATGAACTGGGTTTCCGCCCTTGAAGAAGTGCCCACCCCAGGCCTTACCGTCCGCATCGGTTACAACGCCATGTACATGAAATACCGGGCGCTCCGGATCCGTCAGGCAGACCTCTGCCTGTGCTGAGATCAGTTCCAATGGGCCGGCAATCGGCATGGCAGGGGTCCGCTCAGGGCCTCTCTTCGTCTTATCGCTCGGACGGGTCCAAGAAATTTCCGCACGACGCAGGCTGCCAATGATCAGTTGTGAAGCGGCCATTTCAAAGCCAGCTTCACGGCAAACCTCGATAATACCCGTAACCAAATCGGTATCACGCTGCAAGCGAGCCATAGCAACCCGCCCAGCCTCAGCAGGAACGACCTTCACTCTTGTTTTCTCTTCCATCTTGTTCTCCTCTCTGTCCGACCACACTCCCAGCCTGTCTGCTGAAAATGCCGATCATTTCAGTCTCTTTATTTTCCTACAGCCTGTTTTACAGCCGCCACAATATCCTTGGGCAGCGTGCGGCACATATCCTCCAGATGCGGAGTCATCGGGATGGGAACAAACGGCGCACCGATACGAACAATAGGTGCTTTTAGGTTAGAGAACGCCTCCTCCGCAATTGTGGCAGAGAGCTCTGCACCGAAACCGCACTGCTTAACTGC
>OGLG01001901.1_pt1 | contig 10650 bp, 10 predicted proteins | sample 1572621 | NCBI WGS metagenome assembly OGLG01 (sample SAMEA2581912, study PRJEB24529) | metagenome | biome: Human gut stool | place: China | collected 2011 | reverse complement strand
ACGGCGGTGTAGAGCCAGCGGAAGAAGTCGACGGTCGAGTAGGCTTCGGGGGGTATGTAGCCCATGTCGACGAATACGGAGGGCCACTGGCCGCCCTGGGCTTTGTGGCAGGTGACGGCATATCCGAATTTTACCTGAAGGGCGTTGTAGAAGGGGTCGGCTTTCAATACCTTCCGTATGGCCGTGGGGGAGGCGTCTTCGCCGACGCCTGCATCCCGCAGAGCCTGCCGGTAGAGCCATTCGCGCTTTTCGTTGGGGAGGCCGGTTGTGTCGCTGCGGAGAGTGTCGAGGTTGAGTTTAGCGTCCACGCGCCAGTCGTGGTCGGGGAAGTACAGCCGTACGTCGGCAAACGTGCTGATGGCGTGCGTCTCGATGGAAAATACCTTTTCGACCACACAGGAGTCGCCGTTGGCTATGAAATCCATGGGGCGCCGCGATTCACTCTCGCCGTTGATGTTGCCGCTGGTGGCTTCCACGACCGACGGACGCGTCCAGTAATAGTTGTTTTTGGCGATTATGAGTCGCTCGCCGGCGCAGAGTTCTTCCTCGCGGTCGTAGATTATTTTGCGGATGGCGAGGTTGAAGTCGGCGGCGCGGCGGTTGGAGCGCGTAATCAGCAGGGTGTTTTTTTCGCCGAATTCGGCAAACGACCGCCCGAGTATTTCCTCAAGATTCTCCGGCTCGACTACGGCCACATCCTGAAAACCGGAAATTTTGATTTCCGGCTCTACGAGTTTGCCCGACCGCAGTGCGCGCCGCAGCTGGGTGGCGTTGTAGAGGATTCCCGAACGCGCCTTCTGGCGCACGGTCTTGGTGATGGTGGCGCGCACCACGTGCATCCCCTGTGCTTTAAGCACTTCGGGATTCATTGCCGGAGATTCCTCCATCCCTACAGGAGGAAGCTGGGCCGTGTCGCCAAGAAGAATCAGCTTGCAGTTTAGGCCGGAATATACGTAGAAAAGTAGGTCCTGGAGCAGGTTGGGACTGCCGTCGGCGGCTCCGTCGCCGATCATCGAGGCCTCGTCGACGATAAATACCGTGTTGACATGGGTATTCTCGGCCACATGCGACGTCCAGTGGCCGTCGGGGGCGAGCACCGGGGCGCGGTAGATGGTGCGGTGGATGGTATAGGCCGGCAGCCCGGTGAACGACGAGAATACTTTAGCGGCGCGCCCGGTCGAGGCCATGAGTTTGGTGGGGATGCCGATATGGTTGAGTGTACCCACGAGCGCTCCCATCACCGATGTTTTGCCCGTTCCGGCGTAACCGTTGAGAATGAATACCGTATCCATGGGCGTATAGAGCGAGCAGAAGCGCGCCAGTGCGGCCACCAGTTTTATCTGCTGGTCGGTCGGCTCGAACGGCAGCCGCTCGAGCGTCATCATGGCGAACCCTTCGATGTCCATGGATTTTCAGGGGTAGTGTGTATGGGCAGGTCAGTCGAGCTTTTCTGATAGCGCGGCTATGGCGCGCTCGGGGCGCACGCAGCGGTAGATTATGTCGTAGACCGTATCGGCTATCGGCATGGCCACTTCGTAGCGCTGGTTGATTTCGTGGATGCATTTGGCGCCGTAGTAGCCTTCGGCGGTCTGCTCCATCTCCATGCGCGCGGCTGCCACGGAGTAGCCTTTGCCGATCATGGATCCGAAATTGTGGTTGCGGCTGAAGCGGCTGTAGGCGGTCACGAGCAGGTCGCCCAGATAGACGCTGTCGCAGATGTGGCGCGGACGCGGATTCACCGCGTCGAGGAAGTGCTCCATCTCGCGAATGGCGTTGGATACGAGCATTGCCAGGAAGTTGTCGCCTTTCTTCATGCCGTGGACTATGCCTGCAGCGATGGCGTAGACGTTTTTGAGCACTCCGGCATATTCCACGCCGTCGACGTCGGTTGTGGGGATGGCGTGGCTGTTTTTTGCACCGCAGAGCGCCAGGCCGAATCGTTTGGAAGCCGCAATGTCCTTACAGCCGATAGTGAGATATGTCGGGCGGTCGAGCGCCACCTCTTCGGCGTGGCAGGGGCCGGACACTACGAGAAGATGGTCGTCGGCCACATGGAAATTGTCGCGCATGTAGTCGGTGATGAGCACATTTTCGCCGGGAACGATTCCTTTCACGGCCGATACGACGTATTTTTTGCTGATGTCGACGGTGAGCTTTTCGAGATGGCTTTTGAAATATGGCGACGGCATCACGAGCAGGAGCGTGTCGGCCTGCCCGGCAACGTAGTTGATGTCGGAGGAAAATTCGATGCGCTGAACGTCGAACTGCACGTCGGTCAGGTAGGCCGGGTTGTGGCCGAGCCTCTGGAACTCTTCGATGCGGTCGTCGCGACGCATGTACCACATTATGGTATCACGGTTGCGCAGCAGGAGTTTGGCAAGGGCGGTGGCCCAGCTGCCGCCTCCCATCACGGCTACACGTCCGGGAAAGTCTTTCGGTAGCATGATTTAAGCGTTTGCGGGGATGATGCAGTATGTTTTTTTGCAACAGCCTCAGTTCAGTTGTTGGCTGAGGCTTTGGCGGCTTCGGTCCATGCCGTCACTTCGTCGATGGAGGGATTCTTCAGGCCGAGCTTGAATTTCTTGTTGATTCCGCAGAGCTCCTGATGGAGTTTGCCGGGAGTTGCTTCGGCAAGGGCGTCGACTGTAAGGATGCCGGCTTTCTGAATGGGAGCGACCCATTCGGATGCTATGCCAAGGGCGGTATAGGCCTCCTCCTTGTCGCGGCGCGCCACTTTTTCAGGACGCATCTGCGGGAAGAGAAGCACCTCCTGGATGGTGGTCTGGCCGGTCATGAGCATCACGAGGCGGTCCATGCCGATACCCATGCCCGATGTGGGGGGCATACCGTATTCAAGCGCGGTGAGGAAATCCTCGTCGAGCATTTCCGTCTCGTCGTCGCCGCGTTCGCGCTGCTCGACCTGCTTCATGAAGCGTTCGCGCTGGTCAATGGGGTCGTTCAGCTCGGAATAGGCGTTGCCCATCTCGCTGCGGCAGATGAAGAACTCAAAGCGCTCGGTCAGGCGCGGGTCCTCCGGGCTGCGCTTGGTCAGCGGGCTGACCTCGACCGGGTACATCGTGATAAAGGTCGGCTGCACCAGATGCTCCTCGACCTTCTGGTCGAAGCAGGCGTAAAGCGCGTTGCCCCACGTCTTTTCGGCAGCCTCCGCCAGCTCGACGCCGACTGCCTTTGCCGCAGCAACGGCCTCCGCGTCGTCGGTGATCGCACCAAAATCAACGCCGACATACTGCTTGACAGCGTCTACCATCGTCAGCCGCGGCCAGCCGGGGGTCAGATCGATCGTTTCGCCCATCCAGTTCAGTTCATAGGTTCCAAGATATTTCTGGGCGAACGTGGTGTAAACGCCCTCAGCGATGTCCATCATGTCGTGGAAATCGGCGTAAGCCTGATACAGCTCAACCGTGGTGAACTCAGGGTTGTGCTTGGGGTCCATGCCCTCGTTGCGGAAAATACGGCCGACCTCGTACACGCGATCCATGCCGCCGACGATCAGGCGCTTCAGGGGAAGCTCCGTCGCGATGCGCATATACATATCGATATCGAGCGTATTGTGGTGCGTGATAAAGGGTCTTGCCGCCGCGCCGCCCGCGATGGTATTGAGAACGGGCGTTTCGACCTCGATATAGCCCATATTGTCCAGATAATCCCGCAGATGCTTGATGAACTGCGAACGGATGATGAAATTCCGCTTGACCTCCGGGTTCACGATCAGATCGACATAGCGCTGGCGGTAGCGCGTCTCCTTGTCGGTCAGGCCGTGGAACTTCTCGGGCAGCGGCAGCAGGGACTTGGACAGCAGCGTGATGGTCTTCGCGCGCACGGACATTTCGCCGCGCTGCGTGCGGAAGATCTCGCCCTCGACGCCGACGATATCGCCGATGTCGTATTTCTTGAAGCGGTTATATTCGGCCTCGTCCATTTCGTCCTTGCGGGCGTAGAGCTGGATGCGGCCTGTTTTGTCCTGCAGGTCGCAGAAGGACACCTTACCCATGCCGCGCTTGGACATGAGACGGCCCGCGATGGAGACGGGTTTGCCCTCCATCTCGTCAAAATGGTCCTTGATCTCCTGTGCGGTCGTGGTGCTGACGAAGCGGGTGATGGCAAACGGGTCCATGCCCTCCGCCTGCAGCTGCGCGAGCTTTTCGCGGCGGACCTTGATCTGGTCGCCGAGGCTGACCTGCGGGGCCGCGTTCTGCTGATTCCTGTTTTCCTGTTCCATAGCTATCCTCTTTTTCTGATTCGTTACTTTTCAACCGTCAGGATCTTATACTTGAGCACGCCGATGGGGGCCTCAACCTCGACAATGTCGCCGACCTTGTGGCCGAGCAGCGCCTTGCCGAACGGGGAATCGTCGGAGATGCGGCATTCCATGGGGTTGGCCTCCTGCGAGCCGACGATGGCGTAAAGCTCCTCGTCACCCGTCTCCATATCCTCGACCTTGATGGTGCAGCCGAGGCCGATCTTGCCCTCGGAGTCCTCTGTCTCGTCAATAATGACGGCGTGGGCGAGAATATTTTCAACCTCGGCGATGCGGCCATAAAGCTTGGCCTGCTCGTTCTTGGCTTCGTCGTATTCGCTGTTCTCAGAGAGGTCGCCGAACGAACGCGCCTCCTTGATCTGCTCGGCGACTTCCTTTTCACGGGTCGTCTTCAGATAAAAAAGTTCCTGCTCCAGTTCCTTGAGACGGAGCGCACTGATTTTAAATTCTTTTGCCATTTTACGATCGTTCCTTCCATAATCGATCGGGCAGAAAACGCCCGGTACTTACAGTGATTCAGCAGACATTATATCGGGCAAAGATAGGGATGTCAAGAGAGTTTCTGGGTGATTTCGCGGATTGCGGCCTGTAATTGTGCGTCATCCGCTTTTTCCAGCTGACCGTAGTAAAGTTTTGCGCCGTCCTCGTCGGAAAGGGCGATTTCAACGTCGGGCGTGATGCCGGTATCGGTCAGACTGCGGCCCTGCGGCGTGTAGTATTTGCCGATAGACAGGTTCAGCATGGAGCCGTCGGAGAGTGTAAAGGCTGTCTGGAAATTGCCCTTGCCGACTGTCTTCGTCCCGACGACCGTACCCCAGTCATATTCCTGGATCGCGGCGGCGAAAAACTCAGCCGCGGAATAGCTATCCTGATTGACGAGCACGGCCATGGGCAGGTCGATGCAGTCCGCGTCCGAGCGGTCGATTTGCTTCGAGCCCTGATAGTCCTCGCTCTGGAACAGAATGCCCTCCGGCAGTATTTTATCCAGTACCTTGACCAGCTCGTTTTTATATCCGCCGCCATTGTTCCGCACGTCGAAGATCAGCGCCTTCGCGTCCTGCGCGATCAGCTCGTCCATGGCGGCGTTTGTCTCCTCCGCGCAGCGGGTGTCGAAATTGGCGATCTTGATATAGCCGATCTGCCCGTCCAGCATTTCATACGTCGCAACGGGCGTCTGGATGCTGCGGCGCTCGACCGAAACGGGGAAGCTTTCCTCCCCGCGCAGGATCGTCAGCGTCACGAAGGTTCCCGCTTCACCGCGCACCTTTGTGCGCGTCCCTGTCATGCCGAGGTCAAGCGTTTTTTCGCCCTCGACCTCGGTGATGATATCGCCGGTGAGCAGTCCGGCTTCCTCCGCCGGGCCGCCTGCGGTCACAGCCTCAATGCGCATACCGCCGAGTTCTTCCTGCGCGGTGATGGTCACGCCGATGCCGACATAGGCGTTCTGCATCTGCTCGTCGTAGCTGCTTTTTTCTTCAGCGGTCAGGTAATAGCTCCAGCGGTCGCCGGTCGCCTCGACCATGGCGGACGCGGCAGCGTCGGCAAGCTTTTCTTCATCGTAATCGTCAATGAAGAACCGGTCAAGATACGCGCCGATCTCCGCCGTTTTGGCCTCGGCGGGTGTTTGCTCGCGGCGTGTAAGCTGCATGGTCACGATAGCCGAGCCAAGGATCGCGACGGCAAATGCCAGCACAAGAATCAAACTTTTCTGCCATTTTTTCAAAATGGACACCAGCCTTTCTATGGAAATTTGCGGCGAATCCGTAAGCACGTTCCTGTTTCGACGTAGGGGCGGACGCCTTGTCCGCCCCTACGCGGTGTAGTACGTATTCGCCGAAAGGGTTTCAGTTGTTCGGTTGTTTGCCGCAACCCCTCAGTCGGCTCCGCCGCCAGCTGAGCCTTGAGCGGTGCGTCACTTCTTGATCTCGTCCCAGTAGCGCTTGGCGGCCTGTTCGGTTTTATTGTCGCCGTAGGTGTAATAGACGCGGTCTTTGATCACGTCGGGGAGATACTGCTGCCGGACCCAGTGGTTCGGGAAATTGTGCGGGTAGAGATAGCCCTGGTCGCGCTCGAAGCCCGTACCGTCGGCGTGGACATTTTGCAGCTCGCGCGGGACGGGGCCGGTTCTGCCTGCCTTCACATCGGCGATGGCCGCATCGATGGCCATGCAGCCGGAATTGGACTTCGGGGCCGTGGCAAGGAGAAGAACCGCGTCGGCCAGCGGCAGACGCGCCTCCGGCAGGCCCAGCTGCAAAGCGCTGTCGACGCAGGCCTTGACGATGGGGATGGCCTGCGGGTAGGCAAGGCCGATATCCTCGCTCGCCGAGCAGAGGATGCGCCGGCAAGCACCGATCAGATCGCCCGCCTCGAGCAGGCGCGCAAGATAGTGCAGTGCCGCATCGGGATCCGAGCCGCGCAGCGACTTCATAAGCGCAGACACAACGTCAAAGTGATCATCACCAGCGCGGTCGTAGTGCATGGCGCTGCGCTGCGTGATATTTTCGGCATCCGCGCGCAGGAGCTGAACAGCCGCGCCGTCACGCGGCGCTGCGGAAAAGAGCAGCTCGACCGTGTTGAGCGCCTTGCGCACATCGCCGCCGCAGACAGAGGCGATATACCCCGCTGTGCCCGGTTCGATGTCCGCCGTGACATTCTCACGCGCGCAGAGAATGGACACTGCGCGCAGCACCGCCTTTTCCACCTCGGCAGCCGGCACTTGCTTGAACTCGAACACCGTGCTGCGGCTGAGCACCGCGTTGTAGACGTAGAAATACGGGTTTTCCGTCGTGGAGGCGATGACCGTGATGCGGCCGTCCTCCATGAATTCGAGCAGCGACTGCTGCTGCTTTTTGTTGAAATACTGGATCTCATCAAGATACAGCAGCACGCCGCCGGGCGTGAGCATGGTGTCGAGCTCCGCGATGATATTGCGGATGTCCGAAATGCTCGCAGTCGTTGCGTTCAGGCGGCGCAGGGTGCGGTTCGTGCTGGCAGCGATGATGCTCGCGACGGTGGTCTTTCCGGTGCCGGACGGGCCGTAAAACACCATATTCGGGATCTCGCCGGACGCAACGATGCGCCGGAGCATCCCGTTGGGACCAAGTATATGTTTTTGCCCGACCACATCGTCGAGCGTGGTCGGCCGGATATCATCGGCCAATGGTCTGTACATAGTGCGCCTCCTGTGTTGCGATGGCGATATTATAGCGCATTTTGCCAGCCTTGGCAACTCACCGCACTTGGCAGGCGGCGTAAAATGTGCTACACTGCCGGAGAGGTGAAGAAAATGCGCACACCCGAACAGGTTCAGGAGATCCTCCGCGCGCTGGCACAGGCCTACCCCGCGGAGTGCTCCCTGCAATATCAGAAGGATTACGAGCTGCTCTTCGCCGTGCGGCTGGCAGCACAGTGCACGGACGAACGCGTAAACCAGATCACGCCCGCGCTGTTTGCGCGCTTTCCGACGCTCGAGGCGTTTGCCGCCGCAGAGCCGGAGGACGTCGAGCCCTATGTGCGCTCGTGCGGGTTTTTCCGCGCAAAGGCGCGAGACATCGTGCTGTGCGCGCGCAAGCTCGTCGCAGAATACGGCGGCCGCGTGCCGGACACGATGGAGGCGCTCACTTCCCTGCCCGGCGTCGGGCGCAAGACGGCGAACCTCATCCTCGGCGATGTGTACCACAAGCCCGCCGTGGTCGTGGACACACACTGCATCCGGCTCTCAAACCGGATGGGACTCGTCGACGGGCTCAAGGACCCCGTCAAGATCGAGACCGCGCTGCGCAAGATCCTGCCGCCGGAGGAATCGTCCGACTTTTGCCACCGGCTCGTCCTGCCCGGCCGCGCCGTGTGCACCGCGCGCAAGCCGCTATGCAGCACGTGCTGCGTGCGCCACGTATGTCAAACCGCAGAGGAGATGGAGCTATGAGACCGATCGCGCACATCCACAGTGATTTTTCCACCAAATTCGGCATCCCACGTCAGAGCGGTGTCGTCGAAAGCCTGCAGGCCGAGATCGTCTTTGTGCCGGAATTTCGCAGCCGTGAGGCCGTGCGGGGATTGGACGGCTACTCGCACATCTGGCTGATCTGGGAGTTTTCCGAAAACGTTGACGCCCCCTGGTCGCCGACCGTGCGACCGCCGCGACTGGGCGGCAATGTGCGCATGGGCGTGTTCGCCACGCGCTCCCCGTTCCGGCCAAACCCCATCGGCCTGTCGTGCGTGCGGCTCGAGCGCGTCGATCTCACCGACCCGCGCGGGCCGGTGCTCCGCGTCGCAGGGGCAGACCTCATGGACGGGACGCCGATTTTTGACATCAAGCCCTACATTCCCTACGCCGACTGCCATCCGGAGGCGGCCGAAGGCTTCACCGGTCAGGTGGCGATGCAGGAGCTGACCGTGACGATCCCGCCGGAGCAGCTCTCCCGCTTCCCCGCCGACAAGCGCGATGCGCTCATCGGCGTGCTCACGCAAGACCCGCGCCCCCGGTATCAAACAGACGCCAGTCGCGTCTATGGGCTGGAATTCGGCGGCTATGAAATCAAATTCCGCGTTGACAGCCAGACGCTGACAGTCACGGACATCATAAAAAAAGACTCGTGAAAATCACGAGTCTTTTTCGTATTTGAGCTGATACAGGTCCGTTCGCCGCGCGCGCAAAACCGGGATCTGCGCACGAACGGCATCCGCCTGTGCGAGGTCAATGTCACAGATCAGCAGCTCCGGCGCTGCACCGGCCTGTGCCTGCACACGCCCCCACGGGTCACACACGAGCGAATGTGCATAGGAGACATAGCCCGCCGTTTCGTCCCGTGCCGGGGCACAGCCCGCGACAAAGCACTGGTTATCGAGCGCCCGCGCGCGAAACAGCAGCTCCCAATGCGCCGGACCGGTCGTCATATTGAACGCCGCCGGAACAACGATCAGCCGCGCGCCCTCGAGGGCAAGGATGCGAAACAGCTCTGCAAAGCGCACGTCGAAGCAGATGGCGACGCCGACCTTACCGAACGGCGTGTCAAAGAGCGTATAGTGCTGACCGGGCGAGAGTGTGTCGGATTCGAAAAACCGCTGACCACCCGCCACGTCGATGTCAAACAGATGCACCTTGCGGTGCTTTGCCTGCTGCGTCCCGTTCGGGTCAAAGACATAGCAGGTGTTGTAGATCGCGTCCCCGTCACGCTCCGGAACAGAGCCCGCGACGAGCCAAATGCCGCATTCTTGTGCTGTTTTACACAGCAGACGCCACGTCCGGCCGCCCTGCGGCTCGGCATAGTCTGCAAACGCCGCATTGTCATATGGGCAGCACCACATCTCCGGCAGTACGACCAGATTGCAGCCGGCAGCGGCGGCATCGCGCACATAGCGGCGCATAGCCGCGTGATTCCCCTGCTGCGATGCCGTGACCGGCATCTGGCACAGACCAAGCTTCATGGTATCCCCCACTCTCATACTGTTATATGACCAGAATAGCGAAAAACGGCGGCGCTGTCAAACATTTCTGCCCGCGCGCACGTCACTGCCGCAGTGCGGACAATATGTTTTCGTTCCGGAAAAGAACATCATACCGAGATAACGGCGGCAAAACGGACAGCGCTGCGTGAACGCCGCAATGAGCGCACCCAGAACGATGCACCCCAGTGCCGCGTATACCAACGACCATGCACCATAATAGCAGCTGCTCCCGTACAATCCCAATCCGAGCAGAACCAGGATCAACGAAATCGTGTCCCAGAATTTCATCCACTTCATGTTGCCGCTCCCTATGTCATAGTAAATACAGGGTAGCATTTTCGCGTCAAGTCCAAAACACCATAGACGTAAAATGCGGGTAAAATGCAAACCGCATTTCACCCGCATACACGTTTATGAGAATAGAGCGCCCAGAACCGAAAGCACAATACCAACGATGAAGCCGATCAGCGCCCATTTGCCGATTGCTTTGGCGCGCACCGGCGTCGTCTTCTGGAAGCACAGGAACAAAATCAAACCGATCAGCGGGAACAAAAACACCAGAATGTTCAGCCCCGTCGACGGTTTATCCTCCTGCTGGTTCACCGGTGCCTGCACTGCACAGCCGCAGTTCGGGCACACGACCGCCTGATCGACCAATTGACTCCCGCATTGCTGACAATACTTCATCTCTTTCCCCTCCGTTCATAACTCTGGGTCCACGCCTGTATGTTATCACAGCGTGATGGAAACGGCAATTCGGAATTCACAAAATGTTCGTTTTTCCGACAAAACAGCACTTTTATATATAAATTATGGTAATTTTGCGTGGTGAACCTTACACTCGGTTCTGGAAAGGAAAAAGGATGGAGAGATACTAAAATCTCTCCATCACGATCGCTGATAAAGCTGATAAAACAGAAACG
>OGLG01001893.1_pt1 | contig 10680 bp, 6 predicted proteins | sample 1572621 | NCBI WGS metagenome assembly OGLG01 (sample SAMEA2581912, study PRJEB24529) | metagenome | biome: Human gut stool | place: China | collected 2011 | reverse complement strand
AAAAAGCGTCGGACAGGATTATTTCTCGCTCTTTCCAAACGCCAACGTCTCCTTCGCCCTTTCGAAGGAGAAAGGATGGTCGCTGATCGCCCAATACGCCCGGACCATCGAACGGCCGCGCTTCTGGTGCCTCAACCCCCAGCGGATGCAGATTTCGGACTACACCTACCAGACGGGAAACCCGTCGCTCGACCCGGCGTTCAAGCAGGACGTGAACCTCACGCTGGTGGCCGCCCACAAATACACCCTCACGGCCGGCGTGCAGCTCGTCAGCGGCGAGATTCAGCAGACGATACAGGCCGACCCGGAGAATCCCGACCTGCTGCAACTGGCATGGGTCAACTACGACCGCACCAAAAACTATTACGTCTCGGTCAATCTGCCTTTCCAGCCCGCGAAATGGTGGCAACTGAACGCCAACTTCACCTACATGCGCCACGGTGAGCGCGTCGAACAGCACGGCGCCGAAACTTTCTACAACTGGGCATTCGGCAGCATCTCGACGACCTTCACGCTGCCGGCTAAATTCTACATCGACCTCTCGTACAACTATCAGAGCCGCATCGACCTGGGCAACTGCTGGGTCGAACCCGACCACCGGTTGCAGGCCGGCGTGAAGAAACGCTTCGGCGACCGGTTCACCGCCTCGTTCTCGGTGCAGAACCTTCTGGACCAGGGACAGGTGATCGGAGCGCACGGCGACGGATTCGTCCGCACGATGAACGCCCGGCAGACGTGGAGCAACCGCTCGTTCCGAATCGGGCTGACCTACAACTTCAAGTCGGGGAAGGCCTTCAAGCGCAAAGCCGTCGAGGCGGGATCGGCCGACGAAAAGAGCCGGCTGTAACGGTACGAAGACAAACGCGCCGGCGTCGGAGGCGATTCCTCCGGCGCCGGCGTGTTTTTGCAAAATCCGTCAGCGGGTACGGCGGATGCGCGGCAGCGGCAGGCGGCGCGCCCAGCGCACGGCCCAGCGCGGCAGGCGCGGACGGGCCATCCACCGGGCCAGGTGCGTGACGGAGGTGGGGATGCGGATTGATTTGCCGGCGATGATGAGCGTCACGGCGACGAGGATCAGCAAAACGCCGGTTCCGATGCGCAGCGTGAACCGCTCGCCGAAGACCGCGACGCCGAAAAACAACGCCGTGACGGGTTCCAGCGCCCCGAGGATCGCCGTGGGCGTGGAGCCGATGCGGCGGATGGCCCCGGCCATCGCGACCAGCGAAACGATCGTCGGGAAAAGCGCCAGCGCAACGGCGTTGACCCACATCAGAGGCGAAGGGACGGGTTGCAGATCGGCACAGCCCCGCAGCCGAACGACATAGACCAGCGAGCCGAAAACCAGACAGTAGAAGGTGAGTTTCTCGGTCGGAAGGTCCTTGAGCGACGAGCGGTTGACGGCGACGATCCAGACCGCATAGGAGAGCGCCGAAAGGAAGACCAGCACGACGCCCGCGAGGTTGAGCGTCGCGCCGTCGCCCCCTTTGTAGAGCAGCGAGATGCCCCCGCACGCCAGGGCGATCGAGACGACCGTGGCGGCGGTGACCCGCTCGCGGAAACCCACGGCCATGATGACCGCGACCATCACCGGATAGACGAACAGGATCGTCGAGGCGATGCCGGCGTCCATGAGGTTGTAACTCTCGAAAAGCAGCAGCGACGAGACGGAGAAGAGCACGCCCATAGCCGCAAGCGGCAGGACGTCGCGCCGCCGCAGGGCAAACGACTGCCGCCGGAACAGCATCAGCGCACCCAGCATCACCACAGCCAGCACATAGCGGTAGAACAGCACGGAATCCACTCCCAGGCCCGCGCCGTAAAGCGGCAGCGCAAAGAGCGGATTCAGTCCGTAGCTGGCCGCGGCTATGGCTCCCAGCACATAACCGCGGGAACGTTCCGAGATCATTTAGAAGGTGACCTGCGGAGCGGCCGCGGCCCCTTCGGCCGACTCGAAATAGGGCTTCTGGCCGAAGCCGAACATCCGCGCGACGAGGTTGGCCGGGAAGCGGCGCACCGAAACGTTGTACTGCTGCGCCGCGGCGTTGAAGTCCTTGCGGGCGACGGCAATGCGGTTCTCGGTCCCTTCGAGCTGGGCCTGCAATTCGAGGAAATTCTGGTTGGCCTTCAGGTCGGGATAGCTCTCCGACACGGCGATCAGGCGGCCCAGCGCGGAGCGCACCTCGGCCTGCGCCCGCTGGAACTGTGCGAGCCGCTCGGGCGTCAGGTCGTCGGCCGAAAGGTTGATCGACGTGGCCCGGGCGCGCGCCTCGGTAACCTCGTTCAGGGTCTGCGTCTCGTGGGCCGCGTAGCCCTTCACGGTGTTGACCAGGTTGGGAATCAGGTCCGCACGCCGCTGGTACTGCGTCTCGACATTGGACCAGGCGCTTTTAAGCCCCTCCTCCCTGTTCACAAAACCGTTATAGGTCGCATAAAAGAAGATCGCCACCACGGCGACTACGCCGATCCAAATCCATTTTTTCATAACAGAAGCTATTTATATATATTTAAACTCATTTCGCATCAAACCGCCGCAGCCGCCGCCTCCGGCGCCGTTTACAAGCCAGACCCCGTCCCAAACCCTTCCTTCAGGGGAAGGGCTTGTCGCGACGCAACCGAATTGCAGACGCTTTTCAGCCCAACATGCAACGCCCCGGAACTCTGCACCTTAAACTACCAGCGCGAACCGGCTCCGCCGCCGCCGAAGGAGCCTCCTCCGAAGCCGCCGCCCATGCCGCCGCCCATGCCGCCGCCCATGCCGCCGCCCATGCCGCGTCCGAAGCCGCCGCCGATGATCGTGCCGCCCCCGGCCCCGCCGCCGAAATTGTCGTCGCGCAGGTTGCGCGAACGCCGCTTCACGACCGCACCGCAGTTCGGGCAGACATACGTATATTCGACCAGCCGGTAGTTCCGCGTGACGCTCAACACCTGCTGCGACTGCTGTTTCAGCGTCAGCTTACGGCACTTCGGGCAACGGCGGGAGAAATAGTAGTTCGCCAGCACCATGCCCAGCGGGAAGATCACGAAGCCGAAGACGATCGTGAAGATCATCCATGCCGGAAGGTCCTCGTCGGCGTCGCCGCCCAGATCGACCTCGCCGCCTTCGAGGATCGTGGCCGCAGCCCCCACCCCGGCGACCATGCCCGCGCTGTAATCCCCCTCGCGGAAGGCCGGAAGCATATAGTTGAGCTGAATGCGTTTGCAGAGCGCGTCGGGAAGGATGCCTTCGAGGCCGCCGCCCGTGACGAAGCGTATCTCGCGCAGGTCCTTCACCAGCAGGATGCCCAGTCCGTTATTGCTTTTGGCCGAGCCTACGCCCCAGCTGCGGAACAGATCGACGGCGAACGAGAACGTATCGCCGCCCGCGATGTCGTCGACGGCGACGACGGCGACCTGCGCGAGGCCCCGCTCACGCAGCGAGGCGCAGACGGAGTCGATATGCGCCACGGCGGCAGGCGACAGGATACCGTCGGGATCGGAGACATAGCGCCGCCGGTCCATACGCTGAACATTGGGAATCTCGTCCGCGCGGTAGGTTCCCGCAAGGGCGGGCAGCGCACAGGCGAGCAGCAGGCAAAGGATCGCAATGTTTCTCATGCGGCAAAGATAAAGAAAATGAAGAATTAAAAATGAAAAATGAAAAATTATAACGCAGGCTGCATCACAACGGCCCGAACAGTCGGGCTGCAAAGAGCATTACAACAGCCAATCATTCGCAAATAATAATTTTTAATTCTTAATTCTCAATTTTTAATTACACAATATCCGGTAGCTCCACGGGGCTATATCCTCCTCGACGCGGCCGCGAAGCTCGTAAGGCTCGCCCGTCATGGCGTCGGTGTACATCCCGGCGTAGATGCCCGTATAGTAATCGGCATGGATGGCGTAGGGCGAGAGGTTCATCACCGCAACGACGCGGTTGTCAGCCGTCTCGCGGACCAGCGTCATCAGGCAGTCCTCGGCGTTGTTGCGGATCTCGGTCATCGCGCCGCCCCGCTCCCCCGCCGCCAGGGCCGGGTTGTCGTGGCGCAACGCCGTGAGGCGGCGGTAGAACCCGGTGAAAGCGTTGGCCTCGTAACGGGGAATCGGATCGCGGTCGAAGAAGGCGAACGAATGGTCGTAGCCGATCTCCTGCCCGGTGTAGATCAGCGGCAGGCCGCGCGGCACGACGAACGTGAAGACCGCCATGATCTCGCGTGCATCGCCCAATCTGGAAAATTCGGAGCCGTTCCACGAATTCTCGTCGTGGTTCGACGTGAACGCCAGCCGCATGGCCGAGTCGGGATAGTCGTCGCGGTCGGCGTAGATGTAGTCGCGCAGAGCCGTGACGCGGGTGCGCTGCCGGGCCACGTCGTTCATCAGGTGGTGCATCCGCCAGGCGTAGCAGGCGTCGAAAGCCCCCTCCTCGAAAAGATTCCGCTCCTCGGCCTCGGCCAGCATGAACAGATCGGGCTTCACACGCCGCAGGCGCAGCGAGGTCTCGTTCCAGAACTCGATGGGAACCAGCATCGCCATGTCGCAGCGGAATCCGTCGACGTCGTGCTGCGTGAGCCAGAACTCCATGGCGTCGGCCTGCGCGCGCCACACGTCGCGGTCGGCGTAGTTGAGTTTGGCGGTGTCGGACCAGTCCCACGGCACGGCGGGACGGCCCGCGGCGTCGCGTTCGTACCACGAGGCAGGCTTTTCGGCGATCCACCGCGCGTCGCGCGCCGTGTGGTTGGCCACCCAGTCGAGCAGGACCCGCATGCCGAGGCGGTGGGCCTCGGCGACGAAGGCGTCGAAGTCGGCCATCGTGCCCAGCTCGGGGTTCACGGCGCAGTAGTCGCGGATCGAATAGTAGGAGCCGAGCGAGCCTTTGCGCCCGGCCTCCCCGATCGGATAGACCGGCATGAGCCACACGGCGTCGACGCCGAGGTCTTTGAGGAAAGGCAGTTTTGAAGTTGCCGCGCGCAGCGTGCCTTCGGGCGTGAGCTGGCGCACGTTCATTTCATACAGGACGGCCTGCGGCCAAAAACAATTCATAATTCACAATTCATAATTACCTTGTCCGCGATCAGCCGGCGCACGCCGCGGATTTCAAGTTCGACGGGGGCACCTTCGTTCGCCACCTCGACCGCATTGCGGGTGATCCGGACCGTCAGGACCCGGTCCCGGAAATTGACCTTGAACGAGAGGGACTCCCACGCGGCCGGCAACTGCGGGTCGAACGACAGCACGCCGTCGCGGACGCGCATGCCCCCGAAACCCTCGACCACCGAGAGCCACGAACCCGCCATCGAAGTGACATGGCAGCCCTCGCGAACCTCGCGGTTGTAGTCGTCGAGGTCCAGGCGCACCGTGCGCAGGTAGAGTTCGTAGGCCTTGTCCAGATCGCCGATACGCGCGGCGAGGATGGCATGGACGCAGGGCGAGAGCGACGATTCGTGGACCGTGCGCGCCTCGTAGAAGCGGAAGTTGCGGCGGACGGTGTCGAGGTCGAAATCGTCGCCGAAGAAATAAAGCCCCTGCAACACGTCGGCCTGCTTGATCAGGCACGAGCGCAGGATGCGGTCCCACGACCAGCGCTGGTTGATGGGGCGATCCGCAGGGTCGAGGTCTTTGGCCAACGTCTGCTCCTTGTCCAGATAGCCGTCCTGCTGGAGGAAGATGCCCAGTTCGCGGTCCTCGCCGAAGTACATGCCGTCGGCGATTTCGAGCCACCGCTTCGTCTCGGCCGTCTCGTCGAAACGTCGCTTCGCGCAGATGCGCGCGTAGTCCGCAGGCCGGTTTTCACGCACCCACGCCGCCGACTCGGCGGCATAGCGCATCGACCAGCAGGCGATGTAGGAGGTATACCAGTTGTTGTCGACGTTGTTCTCGTACTCGTTGGGACCCGTGACGCCCAGCATGACATATTTTCGCCGCGCCCCGGACCACGTGATGCGCTGCGCCCAGAAGCGCGCCACGGACAGCAACACCTCCAGCCCGCAGTCGGCCAAATACGCCGTGTCGCCGGTATAGCGGATGTAGTTGAAAATCGCGTAGGCGACGGCGCCGTTGCGGTGGATCTCCTCGAAGGTGATCTCCCACTCGTTGTGGCACTCCTCGCCGTTGACGGTGACCATCGGGTAGAGCGCCGCACCGTCGCGGAAGCCCAGCTTCGCAGCGTTTTCGATGGCCTTGTCGAGCTGGTTGTAGCGGTAGACGAGCAGTTCGCGGGCGACGGCCCGCCCGGCGGTGGCCAGGTAGAACGGCAGGCAGTAGGCCTCGGTGTCCCAGTAGGTCACGCCGCCGTATTTCTCGCCCGTGAAGCCCTTCGGACCGATATTCAGACGGGTGTCCACCCCGGTATAGGTTTGCAGCAACATGAAGATGCAGAAGCGGATGCCCTGCTGCGCCCGGGCGTCGCCCCCGATTTCGATGTCGCAGCCGTGCCAGCGGGCGGCCCAGGCGGCCGTCTGCTCTTCGAGCAGGGCCTCGAAGCCCGCCTCCTGTCCCGAAGCCGCGACGCAGCGCGCCGCGGCGATAAGGTCCGCCGGAGCGTGGTTGAGCGACGAGCAGATGCCCGCATATTTATATAAGACGGCGGCGCAGCCCTTTTCACGGCTGACCGCTGCGGTGGCCCGGACCTTCTCGGGGCAGGTTTCGCAATGCCACTCGGCGCCGTCCAGCTCGACGGCCTGCGCCCAGGCCGCCTCGAAACCGCTCTTTTTGGTACGGCTCTGCGTGGCGTCGGCCTCGGTCGAGACTTCCTCCCAGAACTTTTCGTCGTAGTTGGCGTCGGCATTGCGCACGTCGGCGTCGACATAGGGCGAGAAGGTGATCCGGGCCGCCCGGTTGAGCGGCGTGACGGCGTATTTCACGACGCCCAGTTCGCGGCGCGCCAGCGAGAGGAAACGAACCGTCTCGACGGCCACCTCGACGCCGTTTTTCAGCACAACCCTCATGCGGCGCGTCAGCACCGAGCGGCGCATGTCCGTCTCGCGGTAAAAGCTCTTCACCTCCGCGACGGTCGCCAGGTCGAGCGGCTCGCCGTCGACCGCGACATCGACCCCGATCCAGAACGCGGCGTTCGGGACCTTGGCGAAATACTCCGGGTAGCCGTTCTTCCACCACCCCACGCGGGTCTTGTCGGGATAATAGACCCCGCCGATATAATTGCCCTGAAGCGTCTCGCCCGAGTAACGCTCCTCGAAATTGGCCCGGCCGCCCATCACGCCGTTGCCCAGCGCGAAGAGCGACTCGGAAGAGAGCGCCCGCGAAGGGTCGAAGCGATCCTCGACGAGACGCCAGGGATCGGTTTTTACATATCCGTCGTTCATAATCTATACTCTTTATCGCTCGTTTCACCGCCCCGGCCGCAGCCTTTCGCGGCGTTGCGCCGGGGTTGCAATCAGTCCCGGTCGATCTTCATCGCCAATTGTTCAAACGTAAACCCCGCGAAGGTTTCCAGCCGCATCGTGGCGGCCGAAAGCGACGCACCGCCCCCGACGCCCACCGAACGCATGCCCGCACGCGAAGCAGCCTCGATACCCGCGGCGGCGTCCTCGAAGACCACGCACACGGAAGGCGCGGCGTCCACGGCGGCGGCACCCTTCAGGAAAACCTCGGGATCGGGTTTGGCCCGCGAAACCTCGTTGCCGTCGACCACGGCGTCGAACAGCGGCCGAAGGCCGCACCGGTCGAGGATCGTCCCCGCGTTCTTCGACGCCGAGCCGAGCACCGTCCGCACGCCGCGGCTGCGCACGTCGTGCAAAAACGCCGCCACGCCCGGAAGCACCTCGGCGGGTGTCATTTGCGAAACAAAACGCAGGTAACGCGCATTCTTTTCGGCGGCGAGACGCTCCCTCTCGGCGGCGGAAAAACGCCCCTCAAGCCCTCCGGCGCGCAGGACGATCTCCAGCGACGCCATGCGGCTCACACCCTTGGTCGCTTCGCCCTGCACGGGCGTGAATTCAAAGCCCAGTTCACGAGCCAGCGCGGCCCACGCCAGATAGTGGTAGCGGGCCGTATCGACGACAACTCCGTCCAAATCGAATATGCAGCAGTCTATCATTTTTTGAATTTCGGATACCAAAGATACGATTTTTTTGCAAAAAAACACGTATCCGGCAACGCATTACCTACATACTTGTAAAATATCACCTTCGAAAAGCGGCTGTTTTTCAGAATTAATTTATATCTTTGCGCACGTAATTACAATCAACGCCTTATTAAAAATGAAGCAACTCTGCCTTCTCATCGGGACAGCGGTCCTCGGCATACTGCTCGTTTCGTGCTCCGCACAGAAGCGTGTATGGTACCTGCAGGACGCCCAGCCCTTCACACCCGAACAAATCGCCGAAAACGGACAGATCCGCATCAAGCCGCTCGACCGGCTGACGATCGTCGTCAACAGCAAGGACCCCGAACTGGCAGTGCCGTTCAACTCGGCGACCTCCTACAATTCGCTCACGGGAACCAACGTCTCCAGCGCGGCAAACTCGCAGGCGCTCCAGATGCGCACCGTCGACGAGAACGGCATGCTCGAAATGCCCGTGATCGGCAAGATCGAATGCAAGGGCAAGACCCGCAGCGAACTGGCCCAGGCCATCGCCAAGAAGATCATCGACGGCGGATATATCAACGACCCCACGGTCAACGTACAGTTCGCCGACATGAAGATTTCGGTCATCGGCGAAGTGGCCCGCCCCGGATTCTACGATGTCACACGCGACAAGGTTTCGATTTTCGACGCTCTGGCGATGGCCGGCGACATGACGATCTATGGCGTACGTGACAACGTGAAGCTGATCCGCGAGGACGAGAGCGGGAAGCGCGGGATCATCAACCTTGACCTGAACAACGCCGGAATCGTGACCTCCCCGTATTATTATTTGAAACAGAACGACATCCTTTATGTCACGCCGAACGAGACGAAGGCGAGGAACTCCGATATCGGAAACAGCACGACGTTGTGGGTGAGCTCGATCTCGATCTTGGTCTCGATCGCCGGCCTGTTGGTGAACATACTTAAATAATTGAAAATAGAGAATTGAGAATTGAAAATTTAGAGAGATGGTGGACGATGGTATAAATACAAGCAATAATAATAATAACAATCCGGAGGGGGAGGATCGTGAGATCAATCTTTACGCCGTGTTTTTCAAGTATATGGTTTATTGGCCTTGGTTCGTGGCGAGCGTACTGGCCTGCTGCATCGGGATGTACGTCTTCCTGCGTTACCAGACGCCGGTGTATAACGTCACGTCGTCGGTGCTGATCAAGGAGGACGAGAAGAAGGGGGCAAACGCCGCCAGCGGCTTGGCTGCGATACAGGACCTCGGCATGCTCTCGATGACGAGCAACTTCGACAACGAGGTCGAGATCCTGAGGTCCCGCACGTTGATCAAGAAGGTGGTGAACGACATGGGCCTGTATATCGACATGGAGGAGTCGAACGCCTTGGGCTTCAACCCCCCGTTATACAGGAACTCCCCCGTTAACGTGTTCATCACCCCCGAGGAGGCGGACCGTCTGGTGGCCCCCGTGGAGTTGCGCATGCGCTATACCGTGGACGGGAGGCTGGGCGTGAGGGCCGAGTATAAGATCGATAAGGAGGGTGACTGGGAGACGATGGAGCAGGGCTTCGACAGGCTCCCCGCCATATTGCCCACCCCCGTGGGGGTTTTCAGTTTCACGTGCATGGATTCCATACCGGAGTTGGAGGGCGGGGAGATCGAGCTGGTGGCCCACGTCCATACGCCCACGTCTACTGCCGAGGCTTACGGCAAGGAGTTGAGCGTGACGCCCTCGTCCAAGACGACGACGATCGCCAAGGTATCCTTGAGGAACACGGTGAGGCGACGAGGCGTGGACTTCATCAATCGCCTTGTGTCGTTCTACAACCAGGACGCCAACGACGAGAAGAACGAGGTGGCGCAGAAGACGGCGGAGTTCATCGAGGAGCGCATCGGCATCATCAACGGCGAGCTGGGCACTACGGAGAGCGAGCTCGCTGCCTTCAAGCAACGCTCCGGCCTGACGAATTTGACGAGCGACGCCCAGATGGCTTTGCAGGAAAGCTCGAGGTATGAGCAACAACGTACGGAGAACGCCACGCAGATCAACTTGGTGCAGTATCTCCGCAATTATATCGACGATCCTGCGAACATGGACGAGGTGATCCCTGCCAACGTGGGCCTGCGGGATCAAAACCTCACCTCTGTCATCGACCAGTACAACACGATGATCATCGAGCGCAAGCGCCTGTTGCGCACCTCTTCGGACAGCAACCCGGCGATCATCAACATGAACGCCGGCATCGAGGCTATGCGCCGCAACGTGAAGACGACGGTGAACAGTGTCTTGAAGGGTCTCCAGATCGCCAAGGCGGACATCGACCGTCAGGCGAGCAAGTTCGAGAGCCGCATCAGCGACGCCCCGAGGCAGGAGAAGGAGTTCATGACGATCTCCCGCCAGCAGGAGATCAAGGCCACGTTGTATGTCATGCTGTTGCAGAAGCGTGAGGAGAACGCCATCACGCTGGCAGCCACGGCAAACAACGGCCGCATCATCGAGGAGCCGCTCGCCGATGAGCGTCCTGTCGCCCCGAAGAGGATGGTCTTCATGCTTGCGGCGTTGATCTTGGGCATGGCGATCCCGGTGGGCATTGTCTACCTTCATGACCTGTTGAAATACAAGATCGAGAACCGTGAGGACGTT
>OGLG01001892.1_pt1 | contig 10684 bp, 9 predicted proteins | sample 1572621 | NCBI WGS metagenome assembly OGLG01 (sample SAMEA2581912, study PRJEB24529) | metagenome | biome: Human gut stool | place: China | collected 2011 | reverse complement strand
AAAAGAAATCCGTTTAAAATACCGATCACGATACCAATGACACCGCCCATAAGGCAGATCACGACCGCTTCCGTCATAAACTGTCTGCGGATGCTCTTATTCTTGGCGCCCAGCGCCTTTCGGATACCGATCTCTCTGGTTCTTTCCACCACGCTGACCAGCATGATATTCATAACACCTACACCTGCAACTAAAAGGGATATTCCTGCAATACCACCCAGCATGCCGCTCATCATGGCGATCTGCTCGTCCATGGGTTTTGCCTATGTAGTAACGACCACAGGATGCGATAAAAATTTAGTCAAATTCTTAGCCGCCCCCCTCAATAAACTGGGCATTCTTCTAATCCCCGCCACCACCATCATCACAAGCTTCATCAACGTTGCCATTCCGTCTGCATCCGGCTGTGCCGCTGCCGTGGGTGCAACCTTCGTCCTGATGGGCACTTTCGGCTCCAACATTTCTCCGGGAACAAGCCACAACAGTGTTGTTGCCAAAATTGCCAATATGGACATGATGGACCTCATCAGCCTGCACACACCCTACTCCATAGCAATGGTCTTAATCGGGGCTGTCGGCCTGACAATCGTCTGTCTGATTCTCAGAGACAACAAACCAACTGCTAAAGAACTTGAAGACTACTACACCTCAGCAGACCACAGCGGCGGCATTGAACGCATCAATCCGCTCAAAGCCATTGCACCTTTGGTCCCTCTCGTCATTCTTCTGCTCGGTAACTCTTACGTTCCGGTCATAAAGATGGGCGTGGCCCAGGCCATGGTCATCGGTGCCATTTTCGCATTGATTGTTTCTTGGGTGAATCCTCAGCAGTTCACCAAGGACTTCTTCAAAGGTATGGGCGAAGGCTACGGCTCCGTCATGGGTATCATCATCACAGCCGGTGTTTTTGCCGCAGGTTTAAAAGCCACCGGGTTAATCGATGCCTTCGTCGAAGTTTTAAAGAGCTCCAACGAGATCGCCCGCTGGGGCGGGTCTTTCGGTCCGTTCATCATGGCAGCCATTACCGGTTCCGGCGATGCAGCAACTTTTGCCTTCAATGAAGCAGTCACCCCGCATGCCGCCTCTTTTGGTATGCCGATTCCAAACCTCGGCGCAATGGCCCTTATCTCAGGCCAGATGGGCCGTACGATGTCCCCCATTGCCGGTGTTGTCATTGTGCTTTCCGGTTTGGCTATGGTACCCCCGATCCAATTGGTAAAACGCACGGCGATTCCTTTGATTGTCGGTGTCGTCGTTTTGGCCCTGACCATCGTCTAAGGACTTCTTTGATCTCTCGAAGCACCTCGCAAATCGCGAGGTGTTTCTGTATATACATTCTCGACTTATTTATCAACTTTCGTTTGAGCTATGTAAAAAAGACCACCAATCAATCGAATTCACTCATGAATTGCTCACATTTTTATCTTCAAGTAAAGAGAAATATTTTTACCTTTGAGCTCGAGTTGAAAGAGAAAAAGGCAAGTAGAGAGCTAAAGCTCTTAAACTTTCAGCCTGACTTTCATTGAAAATTTGCATGTATTCTGTTTACCTAATTATTGTCTTAGGAATGCTCTCGGCCTTCGGTCCGTTTGTCATAGATATGTACCTTCCGGCAATGCCGGAAATGACAAAAGTATTCTCTGCTTCGGTTTCTTCGGTCCAATTAGGTCTGACCTTCTGCATGGTCGGACTCGCTTTCGGTCAAGTTATATTCGGCCCCTTAAGCGATAAATACGGTCGCAAACCGGTCTTATATTTTTCCCTTCTCCTTTACATCGTCAGCACCCTTTTTTGCTGCTTATCCCAAAACATCGATACTTTCAACATCGCGCGTCTTCTTCAAGGTTTAGGGGGCGCCGGCGCTATTGTTTACTCGCGCTCTGCCCCAACGGATTTATATTCAGGTAAAGAACTTGCCAAGATCATTGCCATTGTCGGTGCAGTAAACGGAATCGCACCGGTAGCTGCCCCTGTGATAGGAGGATCCGTAGCAAATCTTATTGGATGGCGTGGTATTTTTTACATACTTTTAGGAATCGGTGTTGTCATTACAGCAATGGTGATTCCGGTTAAAGAAACGCTTCCTAAAGATGCTCGTGAACAAGGCTCTTTCCTTCGTTCGTTTGAAGGTTTTATTTTGGTGTGCAAAGTACCGAATTTTGCCGCTTTCACAACTGTGTTCGGATTAAGTATGGGAGCCCTTTTCGCCTATATCTCCTCTACGCCTTTTATTTTGCAGAACGAATTCGGACTCTCCCAGTTCCATTTTTCGCTTCTCTTCGCCCTCAATGCCATTGCCATCGGTGCCGGCGCTTTTCTTGCCGTCCGTTTTTCCACAACGGCTAAAGCCACGTACTTCGGAACGGCGGGAAGTTTGATTGCCGCAGTTTTAGGTTTAGTCTTCGGATTAACGACCAAAGCTCTTTACCCCTATGAAGGCTCCGTTCTTCTAATGGTTTTTTGCCTAGGCTTTATATTTACCGGCGCTACAGCCACTGCCATGAATTTGGGGCGCAAATATGCCGGAGCGGCTTCGGCCATCATCGGAAGTATCGGTTTTTTGCTCGGAGGGATTGTTTCTCCGATCGTGAGTTTAGGAAATATTCAAGTGACGTCTTTTGCCGTGTGCGTGGTCGCGCTCGGCTTAGGAGTGCTTTTGCTGCAGTTTTTCACCACTGAAACCCACGGCACTCCGACTAATCGCACTCATCAGTCCTGATGGAACAAATGCTCTCGGCCGCTAGGCGTCTCTGTTGACGCTCTCCGGCAAGCCTCTTCTGTGAAAAGGGGGTTGACGGTTGTCTGCGTTACCCAAGACAAGCCGTCGGCCTCTCGAACTCTTGTGATCTTCAGGCAAACCGGAGTCTTACCGGCAGTTAAACCGGCGGAGTGCTTTTCAAAGTCAGGATGGAAGGGCTCTATAACCACGGACGTCACTGAAATACTGTCCGGCTCCGGAATAATGCCTTCAATGAGATCTCCGTCCGAAGAGGCATAACACAAAGCGAACTGACCAGCTAAGACAGAAGCTACTAACAACGCTTTGATTTCCATGAAAAATCAGTTCCTTCCGAGAGCTAAAAACTTTAGAATGCATGCACCAAAAGAATAACCGATTTGAGGCAGTTTTGTATTCCGCTCGGTTATCCATCGTGCAATATTTAGAAATACTCTCGAAGGCTATATGAACATTTCTGTTTTTGACATGTACCGTATCGGTATCGGTCCCTCATCTTCCCATACCGTGGGGCCGATGCGTGCAGGGCGCAACTTTATTTCCCTCCTGAGAAGTCAGCATCTCTTCCCCGAAGTTGAAGGAATCAAAGTAAAACTAATGGGGTCGCTGGCTGCAACAGGTATCGGACACGCCACTGACAGTGCAGTTCTGCTTGGCTTAATGGGTAAAAGTCCTTCCGTAATCGACGTTGACTCAATTCCCGACTGGATCAAAGACATCAAAGACAAAAATCGTTTGCTTCTCGACAGCTGCAAGCCGATTTCTTTCACCTACAGCAAAGACCTCACTTTTGAACCTTCTGTCCTGGATTCCTACCATACCAACACGCTGATCATTTCGGCCTTTGATGCCAAAGGCAGCGAGCTCTTTTCTCGAAAATATTATTCTGTCGGAGGCGGCTTTATCGAAACGGAAGAAGAAGCCAAGCTCAAACAGGAGCCCCGCGCCCTCCCTGCGACGGAAGAAGATAAAAAAGCACTGCCCTATCCTTTCTCCACGGCCAATGAACTCATGAAACAATGCCGTAAAAACGGACTGAGTATGGAAGCCGTGATTCGGGCCAATGAAGAAGTCATCCGCAGCCATGAAGTGATCGACGATACCTTAGATCATATTTGGTCTGTAATGAGCATGTGTATCGACCGCGGGTTGAACGCTAAAGGATGTTTGCCCGGCCCTCTGAAGGTAAAACGCCGTGCCAACGAACTTTACGAAAAGCTCCTCAACAGCCCGTTGAAAGTCGCTGACGATCCCCTTCAAGTGATTGACTGGATCAATGCTTACGCTTTTGCCGTGAGTGAAGAAAATGCAGCGGGCGGCCGAGTTGTTACTGCTCCAACGAACGGAGCAGCCGGCGTCATTCCCGCCGTCATTAACTATTATCGCCAGTTCATCCCGCAGGCAAATAAAGAAGGTATTCGCACGTTCCTTTTAGTCGCCGGCGCCATCGGTGCGCTCTACAAAAAGAACGCATCTATTTCCGGAGCAGAAGTCGGCTGTCAGGGCGAAGTCGGCGTGGCTTGTTCTATGGCAGCGGCCGGATTAGCCGCAGCACTCGGAGCGACCAATGAACAAATTGAAAACGCCGCCGAAATCGGTATGGAACACCATTTGGGCCTAACCTGTGATCCCGTCAGAGGACAGGTACAAATTCCTTGCATCGAACGCAACGGTATTGCCGCTGTCAAAGCGGTCAACTCCGTCCGTTTGGCCATGATGGGAGACGGCTCCCATTATGTCAGTCTGGATCAGGTAATCGAAACCATGATGCAGACCGGCAAGGACATGGCAAATAAATATAAGGAAACCAGTCTCGGCGGCTTAGCCGTCTGCGTCGTCGAGTGCTAAAGGAAAAATATGAGTCGTAGAGTCCCGGCGTTTGTCACCAAACATGCCAATTTAGAAAGAATGTGGAATTTCGGTATGTTCGTGATGGAACGTATCGACAAAGCCTCTTTGAAACAGGTCGCATCCTCGCTGACGCTAACGACTCTTCTTTCCATTGTTCCTGCTTTAGCTGTCATCATGGCGGCTTTTTCTGCCTTTCCGCTGTTCGCTCCTTATCGCGAAGCCTTTGAGCAGTTTATTTTTTCAACCCTGCTGCCTGAACAATACAGTGATCAGATCTTAGGCTACATCAAGCAGTTTGCCACTCAAGCTGCCGGTTTAACTGCCTTCGGTTTAATCGGTTTGATGGTATCCGCACTGCTTTGTATTGCAACTATCGATTCAGCTTTAAACTCGACTTATGAAGTTCTCAAACTTAGAAGTTTATGGCAGAGAGTGCTGATGTACTGGGCTCTCCTCACGCTTGGGCCCGTTGCTATCGGCATCAGTCTTGCAGCCTCTTCCTACCTAACCGGAATGGCGATGTCGGGACACTTATCTGTCTACGCCCAGTGGCTCATTCCGATCGGCCAATTAATTTTTCAATCTATTATCCTTGCTGCACTATATAAATACGTTCCAAACTGCCGGGTTCTTTGGAGAGACGCACTCGTCGGGGGGATTCTGATTGCCTTAGTTTTTACGGTCTTCCGATGGGGCTTCGGCATCTATGTCATGCGCGGTTCCTACACGACGATATACGGTGCCTTTGCCGCGATTCCGGTTATGCTGACATGGATGTACATAAACTGGATGTTTGTTCTGGCCGGTGCGGCTATTACAGCAACGCTGCCGATGCTGCGCGCCAAACGCTATAAGGATTTCGATAAGAGCGGAGACGAGCTGCTCTCAGCGGTTGCCCTCCTTCGAATCCTTATGTTAGCTAAGGAGTCCGGCAATCCTCAAATGACCAACATCGAACTTGCCGATAAGATTGGAAGTTATCCGGAAGCTGTCGATGCGCTGCTCTCCAGACTGATTCAGACCAATTATGTCGTTAAAATCGGTTCAGATGCGACCAGCAGCTGGGCACTTCTTGCAGACGCACACAGCAAGACGCTTGAAGAATGTTTTGAGGAATTCTCAATGGACATGAGCAACTCGCTGCTGCAGGGAGATACAGCTGAGAGACGCTGGGTTAAAGAAGGTCTGAACGATCAGTGGCTTCAAACTCCGATGAGAGAAGTTTTGAATTAATCAAGCGTTTTAGTTATATCGACCCAGCCTGTGCAGCAGGAAGATTTTTCCAATTCAGGAATCGTCAGTTCAATGCCGGTATCGGAAGTCCCGCATGCCGGAAGTACGGAATCCATACTTTTAAGAGATTCGTCCAAATAAACCTTCACATCTTCATTGATTCCGAAAGGACATACGCCTCCGGGCGCATGTCCGATGATTTGTTCACATTCCTCCGGCTTGATCATTTTAGCTTTGGCTGCAAAAGTATGTTTGAACTTCGCGTTATCGATTCGCGCGTCACCGACTGCTAACACTAGAATCGGTCCGCTTAGAAGCATGAACGACAAAGTCTTAGCAATCTTCTTTTCTTCACAGTCAAATGCTTTGGCTGCAAGCGCCACAGTTGCTGTTGATTCCTTTGCAATTCGAATTCGATCCGAGAGGCCGAATTTCTCCAAATGCTTTTTCGCTTTTTCTAATGACAATTTCTGCAAACCTTACTTAAGTCAGTGCAGACAGTTTCTTATACGCACCGTTTTTTATCACATGTACTTGAAGAATGAAAGCGCTAATACCACTACAACGCCGCTCATCAGAGGAACCCACGTGCGCTTGACGAGAACCAGAGGATTTACCTTCACAGAAGCCGAAACAATAATGATGACCGCTGCGACAGGAGACATAGAGCGGAACAAATTCGACATGCACTGCATCGGAAGTGCAACCATGATTGGGTCAATACCGGCTTTTTGCGCAATCTGAGGAATCAGCTCAATGAAACTGTAGAACACAGCATTGCCTGAGCCGCTGATAAATGTGATCAACCCCGTAATACCGGAGAAAGCCAGCATCAGGCCAACTTTGGCATTTTCAAAATTGGAAATGGAATTCGAAATCGCATCGATCAAACCCATGACACGAAGACCGAACACCATGGAAGAAGCCGCAACGATTAGGACGACTACCTTCGAGAAGCCGTCTCCCATTCCTTTGAAGAAGATACCCAGATCTTTCATGCCGGCTTTGATATTGCGTTTTCTGATCAACTCGCAGGCAAAAGCCAATATCAGTGAGAACAACGTAATTTCAACCAGACCGACTTTAGCTTTTCTAAAGAACACCCAGAAGAAAATCACTAAAACCAAGGGAAGGATCGGGAAAATAAAGTACCAAGTCGGCGTGTTTTTCTCAGGGCGTTCGGCTTCGATAAAAGCTTCTTTATCCAGCTCTTTTAACATTCCTGCGTCTTTCTTATCCAAATAAGTCTGCCAAAAATAATGAACAATACCCATGACAAACAGAGCGGGTATGGTTATCGGGGCCAAATGAAACGCGACATAGTCAACGACATTATCAAAGCCTAGAACCCGGGCCGCGACCACATTGTCACCGCCCAGCGGGGTCGGAACAATGGTTGCCGTGGTCGCAATCAGTGCCGCAGCCGTTAATGTCGACATTCCGGCAGCTCGAAGAACCGGGAACAGCGTCGCCATTAAGATGACCGCAAGAGAGGCGGCGCTAGGGATAATAATCTGAAGGCAGGTTCCGACCCAGAAAACCATGGGGATCAGGATAATCGGTTTGCGAACATAGGAAAGAGGCTTGGTCAGCACCTTGATGACCATATTGTTTGCCCCTATATGCGACATATAGGCCGCGAACCCGAAGAGCGTCAAGATGATTAAGCCCGCATTACCGTACTGACGCACGAACTGATCTTTAATAACCTTGAAGGGGTCCACCCAAGATAAGCCGGTACTTGCTTTTGCTCCTAGAACGTTGTGTCCTAAAAGAAGTCCCGAGTAAAGAAGAACAAGGGCTGCAATAAACAAAACAACTTTAGCGTCGTAGTTTTTTGCGATTGCCCAGCCTGCAAGGATGAGAACGATAACGGCAAGGATGCTGTCGACCATTTGAACTCTCCGTGGGATGCGGTGATTTCGTTTTTAAAATATGATCAAATTTTAACGATCCCTTTCTTTATGAGAGACTTTTGATTTTTAGAACTAGGGTTTTGCCTTATTAATTCATTCTTTGTAACGAACTGATACTTATCCATAAGCTTTGGAAGCATTCAGTTGTATATTTAACGAGACTCAAATCCAAAAAAGAGGGGCCATATGCGTTCTGATAATCCCGGCTTTGTTCCGGATTCTCCTTTCTCAAAGCAGCTTCCCGAAGAATGGCTTAACTTTTTCAAAACTTTCCCCAAGCTCGAATTGCATTGCCATTTATTAGGTACTACCAGTAAGGAAACTTTTGAAGAGCTTGTCGCTGAATCCGGGGCGGATGTCAGCCAAGAAGAGATCAACAATTTCTATACGAGAGGTGATAAGCCGGTCGGTGTTTTAAGAATTTTCAGGTGCTTGGAGAGCAAAGTCCTTTCCAAGCCCTCTTTTTTAACTCGAATTACGCTGAAACATATCCAAAGAGTAGCGAGTCAGGGTGTTAAATATATTGAGTTCTACTGGAACTGGACGGGCTTAAAACATTTCATGACCTATGATGAAGCCCGCCAAGCTATTAACGAAGGTATCAGACAAGGCATGCAGCGTTATGGTGTCACGGCTCGTTCTATTCCTTCCATCGACCGCGAGGACACTCCGGAAGCGGCCGTTGAACTCGTTGAAGAAATGACTAAACATCCTGATGATTACACGATCGGACTCGGAATCGATTATCGAGAAACCAATCACGAACCGGAAAACTTCTGGAAAGCTTTCAAGATGGCCAAAGAGGCAGGTTTCAAAATCACCATTCATGCCGGAGAATTCGGTGAGCATTGGAGAAACGTTGAGACCGCCATGAAACTTCTTGGAGCCGATCGAATTGACCACGGCTACACGATTATCGACAATCCGGAGCTCATCAAGGAAGCAAAAGCTTCCGACATGCACTTTGCCGTCGTCCCGACAAATTCTTACTACTTAAGAACATTGTCGGATGAAGAGTGGGCGATCAAGCATCCGGTTCGCAAAATGGTTGAACTGGGACTCAAAGTGTTTCCCAATAGTGATGACCCGACGATGCATCATATTTCTATTTCAGAGTCATGGCTTCTGATGCATAATTGGCTGGATTTCACGTTACCGCAGCTGCGCAAAATGCTTGAAAACAGCATTGAAGCAGCGTGGGTAACAGACGAACAAAAAGCCATTTGGAAAAAAGAATGGCTTAAAGAATTTGATCGCCTATCCGTTGATCTGCCGCCGGTGAATTAAAAAGTATTTTTCTGACCACCCGAGCCGAACTTGTGGCTCGGGTTTTCTTTTTAGAAAGTGTACTTGATGCCTGCCTTACAGGAAAAATCCACATTCAGGCGATTGCCATGTTCTCCGCCGATCTGAGCAAACGCTTTCCATTGGTTCCCGAAAGCATACTCTCCTCCAACCCCGAAATAAAACCGAGTGCCTAACGAGCGGGTTTTAAAATCAAATTCGTTCATACGAATCTTAGTTTTGCCTAGGAAATCATGGTTGACTCCGGCTTTGACAAATAAGCTGCCTGTCCTCTGACCGTCAGGGCTGTTAAAGGCACGACCTGCCGCCAACCCGACCCTCATATTCAGACTGTCGGAGGAATTAACCTTAACTTTCATACCATGCGAAAAAGAAAAGTCTTCTCCAAGCAATCTATAGTAGGAGAGTTGCGCCTGAGGCTCGATAAACCACGCCGAACCATTTGCATTCTCCAAAAAATTGAATCGAATTCCGCCTTCAGAAGAGATGCCAAATCCAAAGTTATGATAGGCAGCGTGCGCAGTGGTTCCTTCCATTAAGTTGGCTCGCATTTTCTGCTTGTGGCGGTTAAAGGTCAGCACTGTATCAACGTAGGCATCCTCCTTAAACCACGTCAGATAGGCCTTACCGCCAAAAGAATGAATGTCTGTCTTCCCCGCGTCTCCCTCGACCCTAATGTTCCCGTCAGTCATGCCAAGTTGGGCGCCGATAATCCAATTCTGATCGATTTTTTTATCGGTACCAAAAGAAACGGTCGAATATCTCAGTCTGCTGCCAACGGATGAATAGGAAGCAAAACGTCCCTTCTCGTATCTGCCTAAAACATAAGCTCCGTCAGATGCGCCTCTTCTTAACTCACCCGTTCTTTCCTGAAGGTCCGCCAGCGAACTGAGGTATTGAACGACAGCGGCACCCGAACCAACAACAGAAAGCACGGTTTTACCCGAACGAGACAAGCCGACTTCAGGTACTTCGGGAGCGGGCGCCGGAATCGAAGGAGTTTCACCCGGATCGAGCGGAGGTACAGTCGAATCATTCGGAGGAAAGACAGGAAAAATGGGTTTTTCTTCTTTTTCGGAAGTAATATGCGAATCTGTAGATGCGTCTATAGAATGAGACGGAGCGGCTTGCTGAGGGTGGCGTGTCATCCATCCTTGCAAGGCAGATTTAATTTCTTCCCAGTCGTGTGCCTGTATGTCCGGGCGGATAAGTACGGCCGGATGCGCTGGAGTAAACTGAAACGGAGAAAGAAGAAATCCTTTTTTCTGGTTCAGCTCATTCAGACTGTGGATATATTCAGGCTCTCCCTCTTCCTGCATGATGAGAATAGGTTCGTCTGTCCAGGGAAGACGGTATAATGCAAAGCAGACATGGCTGCTGGTAAATGAATCAAGGAGCTGATGATATATGGTTTCCGGTGTATTCATGGCCGTTTTTTGACTATTTGATTGACAATGCGTGCGGTGGAAATTAACTTTCCTTCCTGATTGGTGATATCTACATTCCACAGGTGAGATGTGCGTCCGCGGTGGATGAGACGTCCGGTGGCAATTACAAATTCTCCTTTCGGAACCATCTGGAGGTGGTTGGCACTTACCTGGATGCCGCAAGGCATTTCATTTGCACTGCACAATGGAATGGA
>OGLG01001891.1_pt1 | contig 10684 bp, 6 predicted proteins | sample 1572621 | NCBI WGS metagenome assembly OGLG01 (sample SAMEA2581912, study PRJEB24529) | metagenome | biome: Human gut stool | place: China | collected 2011 | reverse complement strand
GTGCAAAGCACGGATTCGGCCCAGGATTCCGGATCCCAAACATCTCTGTCTTCCGGAGCGATATTAAAGTCGCCGAGCAAAACGAGGTTGGGGTATTGCTCTAACTGGCTCGGGAGCCATTTGGCTAAGGCTTCCAGCCAAGAAAGTTTATAAGGGAACTTTTCGCTCTCAACCGTTTCCCCGTTCGGGAAGTATCCGTTGATGACGCGGAGCCTTTCGCTGCCGACCCGCACCGTTGTGCCTAAGAGACGGCTCTGCGGATCTTCAAAACCGGGGATGTTGCGAACTTCCTCGTCCGGAAGAAAAGTCAGCGGATCACGAAGGATCGTGGCTACGCCGTTGTAGGTTTTCTGGCCGAATGCATCCAGCGTGTATCCGATTTCTTTGAAGGCGCTAGCGTCGATGTCTGCCTCCTGCATCTTGAGTTCCTGAAGACAGAGAATGCTGTTTTCAGTCTCTTTCAGGAAGTCTAAAACTTGCGGCTGACGAACCTTCAGGGAATTGACGTTCCAAGTAGTAATCGTGATGCTCATTTGGACTCCACAAGTCCGTATTGGCGGTCGACCGAAGGTTTACGGCCGCGGAATGCAACGAAGCTTTCCATTGCAGGACGGCTGCCGCCGCGGGAGAGAACTTCGTCCAGCCATTTGTTTCCGACCACAGGATTGAAAATGCCTTTTTCCTGGAACAGCGAGAAGGCGTCTGCAGACAGCACTTCAGCCCACTTGTAGCTGTAGTAGCCTGCCGCATAGCCGCCTGCAAAGATGTGCGAGAAGGAGTTGGCAAAACGGTTGTATTCAGGCGGGAATGCGACAGCGACTTCTTTTCTGACTTCGTTCAAGATCTTGTTAACCGTGTCCTTTTCCGGATGGGTGTCCATATGAAGGAGCATGTCGAAGAGGGCAAATTCGATTTGACGAACGTTTGCCATTCCGGCGCCGTAGTTCTTGGCAGCCACCAGTTTGTCGAAGAGTTCGCGCGGCATAGTCTTGCCGGTTTTGACATGGTGCGTTATGGTCTGCATCACATCCCAATTCAAAACGAAGTTCTCCATGAATTGGCTCGGCATTTCAACCGCATCCCACTCCACCGCTGATGCCGGAAACGGCCAATTCTGTCTGGCGAGTCAGCATATGATGAAGTCCGTGGCCGAATTCGTGGAAAATCGTTTCGACGTCTCTTAACGTCAGAAGGGAAGGATTGTCTCCGACCGGTGCGGCAAAGTTGCAGACGAGGTAGGCAATCGGTTTTTGAATTTTTCCGTTGACCTCTCGGCGGGAGATCTGATCGTTCATCCATGCGCCGCCTCTCTTTCCGCTGCGGGCATAAAGATCCATGTAGAATCCGGCGATTTCTTTGCCTTCCTTGTCTTCAATGACAAAGAATTTGACGTCATCGTTCCAGACGGGCGCTTTTTTTTCTTTGATTTTGATCGAGAACATCTTCTCGACGAGTCCGAACATTCCTTTAAGAACAGCGGGTTCCGTGAAGTATTGCTTTACTTCATTTTCAGAGTAAGAGAACTTTGCTTCACGGAGTTTTTCACTGATGAAGGAAAGATCCCAAGTTTGGACGTCCTTGATGCCGAGTTGGTTCCTGCCGTAATCAATGAGCTCTTCCATTTCTTTTTCTGCTGCCGGTTTGGCTTTGGCAGCTAGCTCGCGTAGGAAAGAAACGACCTGTTCGGGAGACTCGGCCATTTTCCGAACCAAGGAAACTTCAGCGAAGTTTTTATAGCCCAAGAGGTGAGCATCTTCAACACGAAGTTCAAGCAGACGGTTGATGATCGGAAGATTGTCCTTGCCTGCCGGAGAGAAATCAGATGCACGGGTAACGTATGCGTGATACATCTTCTCGCGAAGATCTCTGTTTTCTGCGTACTGCATGATGGGCAGATAATTCGGCATATGCAGGGTGATTTTGTAGCCTTTGGCGCCTTCGGCAGCTGCCTGCTGAGCAAAAAGATGTAGTTCAGCTTCCGGCACCCCCTTGAGTTCATCGGTGTCTTCCGGAAGATACAGCGCAAATTCATTGGTGCAGTCAAGAAGATTTTCCGAGAACTTCTGAGAAAGTTCGGCCTCTTCTCGATTGATATCGGCCATCTTCTCCTTGCCCGGTTCATCCAGCTCAGCGCCGGCGAGAACAAAGCCTTCTAATTCTTTATTAATGATCCGCTGACGAGTTGCAGAGAATTTTTCGAAAGCTTTCTTGGCCTTCAAAGCTTTGTACTTCGCATAGAGTTCCTCATCCATGCCGAGTTCGCTGAATACTTCGGAAATCGGAGGAAGAAGTTCATTAATCGTTACTCTTAACTCAGGCGTGTCGGCAACACTGTTTAAATGCTCGACAACCGACCAAACATAGGAAAGGTTTTCGGAAGCATCTTCTATCGGTGTTACCAAAGTGTCCCAAGTCGGTTCTCTGTTCGAAGATTTAACCGCCTTTACTGTGTCTTTCAAGCGTTGAATCAATGTAAGGACAGCCGGCTTGAAGCTGTTCGGATCAAGTTTCGGAAAGTTGATCAGTTGAGATTTATCGTCGATGATGCTCAGAATGTTAATTAAATCAGACATGTATTGATTCCTACTGAGATATTTTTTGCAGACGCCTTTCATAGGCTTCTACCGTATTGGAAAGAAGCATTGCGATGGTCATGGGGCCGACACCACCGGGGACCGGTGAGATATACCCGGCGACTTTTGCAACTTCCTCGGTGTCGACGTCTCCGCAGAGTTTGCCCTCGGCATTGCGGTTCATTCCCACATCAATCACTGCGGCGCCGGGCTTGACCATATCGGCCGTGACGACTTTTTCTTTACCGACCGCAGCGACAATGACATCGGCCTGAAGAGCGAGCTCTTTCAAATTCTTGGTTTTGCTGTGGGCGACCGTGACAGTGGCATTTTTCTCCAGCAACATGATCGCCATCGGTTTCCCGACAATATTGCTTCTTCCGATGACTAAAGCATGGGCGCCGGTCAGGGGATAATCCACAGACTCCAGCATTTTGATGACGCCGTAGGGCGTGCAGCTGCGGAAACCGCCGATGCCGGTAACAACTGAACCGACGTTGGCAACGTGGAAACCATCGACGTCTTTATCCGCACGAATCGTCTCAATGACCTTTTGCTCGTTGATATGACGAGGCAAGGGCAGCTGGACTAAGATTCCGTCCACAGAATCGTCGGCATTGAGTTTCTCCAAAAGTGCTAATAACTCCGCTTCTGAAGTTTCAGCCGGCAGCTTTTCCAATTTAGAGGTAATGCCGACATCAGAGCATGCTTTGATCTTGTTGCGGACGTAGACCTGGCTCGCCGGGTTGTCACCGACGAGAATAACGGTCAGGCCGGGTGCTCTCGAGCTTAATTTGAATTGTTCTACCTTTTCTTTCAAACCGGTTCGAACAGACTGCGCCAGTGCTTTTCCATCAATTATTTTTGCGCTCATTGTTGTTAAAAGATAGTAACTAAGACCGAACCATTGTAAGGATATTCAGCTTGGCTAAACTTTTTAGTCACAAGAACGAGTAACAAAGATCGTCGAAAGAATAGGCGCACAAAAAAGAAAAGGAAGGCAGTGGGCCTTCCTTAGCGACGCTGTCTAAAAGACTATCTCATAGAACCGGAGTCTTTGACAGGAGGTCTGTTCGCATTCATTACGACGCGCATCAGGTCTGCGACGGTGCCGGAATTGGTCTTATCCATAATGGAAGCGCGATGAGCTTCAACGGTCTTAATGGAAATGCCCAAGTCTGCCGCGATTTGTTTATTCAGGCGTCCGCTCACAATTCTTTCGAGAACGTGCTGCTCTCTCGGAGTCAGTTTGCTCAGAAGAGCGTCGTTCAAGGAGCGCTGTTCAGCCTTGGCCTTGCGCTGACGGGCTTCCTGCAGCATTCTTTCGATTAAAGAGCGCAGAGCTGCTTGGTCGAAGGGTTTTTCGATGAAGTCGACCGCACCTTTCTTCAAGGTGGAGACTGCCATCGAAACGTCGCCGTGACCGGAGATAAAGATAATAGGAATGTCGCACTTACGGGCGATAAGGTGTTCCTGGACTTCCAAACCGCTCATGCCCGGCATTCTGACGTCAAGGACGAGAACGGCGATAGCGTTCGGATCGAATTTGGCGAGGAACATTTCACCGCTTTCGAAAAGTTCAACACGGTAGCTGGAAGCTTCGAGAAGCCACTTGAGAGAATCACGTACGGCTTCGTCGTCTTCAACGATATACACAACACCTGCGGTATCCGGAGATTCTTGAGTGTAGGGTTTCGAGGTCATCTGAATCATCATGTGCCTTTCTAATTAATTTCTTTTTACAAGCAATCCGTTATCTTAATCTAAAGGATGATAAGAATCGCTAACTGAGATACTTTGTATCACGTGAAGATATTATATATCTTAATCACACCCCTGGGTAGTACAGAAGTTGTATCTCCTTAATTAGATACACAATTAATTTTGTTTCTTGTTCTCGGAATCCTTGGTGAAGCAAATCTTCAAGTCGAAGAAGCGGAGTCTGGAATTATGCGATTCTGCAATCGTCTGACAAGTACTCAGACCCAAGCCGAGACCGTTCTTCTTGGTAGAAAAGAAGGGTGTGAACAGACTAGCCTTCATGGTATCGCTGATACCGGGGCCGTGGTCGCCGACAGACAGTTCGACGTCCTTTGCACCGACTTTCGCGCTGACCATAATCGTTTTGTCTTCGCTGCCGTGCTCAAGAATAGCTTCTGCTGCGTTGCGAATCAGGTTCATCAGGATCTGCATGATCTGAACCGGGTCGCAGATCACATCAGGCACCACGGCCGGCAGTTCGTAGACGACGTGGACACCGGCATATTTCTTCTCGATCAAACGTCCGAGTTCCATCGTGTCAGAGAAGACGCTGTTCAGGGACACGCATTCCAATGTAGTCGGGCGACGTTTGGCAAATGCTCTGATGTTCTTAATAATTTTGTCGATACGTGCGGCCTGATTAGCAATTTTTCGGTAGATTTCAAGTACCTGAGTTTTGTTCACTTCAGGTGCTCGGCCAATCACTTCTAAGGCCGTATTGGCGTAAGCCGTAATCGCGGTGAGCGGCTGATTAATTTCGTGCGTGATCGTAGAGGCCATCTCGCCGAGCGTAATCAAGCGGGAAGAGTTTTCCATCTTGCTGGTCTGCTCTTCAAATTCCTGCTCATTGATTTTTCTCTTAGTGATGTCCAGAGCAGACTGAAGCGTGACGTGAGAGCCGCCCGGAAGTGTCACTCTGGCTTCCGCTACTGAGAACCAGCGGCCAAGGGAGTCGACCCAAACCTCTCCCTGACGATTGCCTTGAGGATCGAACGGTTCTTTAAATGCCTTGGAAATCTCTAAGTGGCCGTCAGCGGTGTTTCCGAGCTGTTCCGTGTAGTGGTTGTTGTGAATACCCAGCATGCTTCCGGTTGGTTTCTGCATCACAGCGGAAATACAAGACAAGACAGAGTTCAGAAGTCTTTCGTACGAAGCGATGGAGTCGTTCGTGAGGTTCATGGACTGAGCCTCGACGGTGTTGTCCTGGATCATATAAATCCAGCCGATGTGCTCGTTGTATGCCGAGTAGAAGGGCATCGCCAGCATCAGTGCTTCTAGTGTTTCGTCATTCCTACAGCGGATTGTCAGGTCAAAGCGATAAGGTTTACCGGGCTCTTCGTGGGGACGATCTTTTAGCAGCTGAGAAGGAAGTTCGGAGCCGTCTCCCCAGAAAGGATAAGGCGGCGTCTTGCCGAGGAGTTCCTCTTCGGAGTATCCCGTAATTTCTTCGGTTTGGCCGTTGGTGTAGACAATTTTGTTGTCCAAGTCAGTGATGACCAAAGCCAGGTTCATGGAATCTTCGATCGAGCGGCGGAGCTCCAGTTCCTTTAGAGCGCGTTCCAGATCGGATTGATTCCGGCGCATTTCGCGGTTGAGGAAAAAGAGCGAGAGGAGCAGGAACAGCATCAGAGCCCCCAGCCAGTAGATCAGCGGGCTGGCAAAGATCATCGGGCTTTCGAGTACGTTGCAGCCGTATAACTGAATGGAAGGCGGCAGCGGATCGGCTGCGCGTACGTAACTCGGGATGGTGTAGTCATCCGGCGGGTTGTAGGCAGCTCGGCCGGCAATTTCCTTTGTTCCGTGGAGGAAGGAGAACTCATAGTCGGAAAGAAGCGACTGTGGAGTGGAAACCTCCAAAAGTTTGTTCAGTGACAGTCTGGCGAGCAGGGCATATGTTTTCTCACCGATTGCAAACGGATAAATGATGACGACCGAGGGCGAAGAGATGTCGCCGGGCGTGAACCAGAAAGAAGAATAGGAGACTCGATTGGATAGAAATGCGTCGCCAATTGCATCGCGCACTACTTGAGGGTAGTCAAGATAATTGTATTGACGAAGGTCACTGCGTCCCAGCCGGGGATTGACAACTGATTCGAGGCCTTTGCCACTGGGTTCAATCACACGGAGAAGAATCACCTCCGGGCTACCTGAGATAATTTCCCTTCCGTATTTATTGACAACGGCAGAATTAATGCCGTCTAGTTCCATTTTTTCAATCATGCGGGCCATATTGGCGGAGATGCCGCGCATTCTCATTTCGATATTGTCGGCGACCTTTGCCGTGCTTTTCATCAGATTGGTTCTGAGAATAGTTTCGTTATTAGCGCGGACGTTGAAATAGAAAGCCGAGAAGATGACGACAATGAGGACGGCGATCGCCCAGATGAACGGAGTGGTTCCGCTTGGAAGATTGGAATGACTTTTTATGCCCGCAAAAGCCGACGAGAACCGGTCTAACAAGTCGTTGCTTTGCGAAATGTGCTTCTTATAAGTCATGGCAATCTTTCTATAAATTCGTATTCGAGGCCTTCTTTAGCGAAGCGCCTTTAGATTTGTTCATTAAAAGATACAAATCGGTAATTCTTAATTATGCCACTCCTTGATGAAAGGCTAAGCGCAAAGTGGCTGCGACAAAGTCTAATTAGCTTCAGCTTTACACTTCGGATAACTTCTGTTTGTTCTCCGATAAGTTAAAGTTGGATTCAGCAAAATTGCAGATCATTGAGAAATCGTTTTCGTATCATCCAAGCTGGTGCTCTCTAATCCGAGCGTTTGAAGGACTCTCAAGAGATCTACTGAAGTTTTTGCATTTAGCTTGCGGCATGCAACTCCTCTATGTGTTTGAGCAGTGCGCTCACTAATCCCAAGCTTGTCAGCAATGACTTTATTCATTAGGCCCTGGGCAGCCAACATCACTACTTCTTTTTCTCTTTGCGTAAGGAGTGCGTATTTCTGTTCCAAAGACTCTATCTTGGCTTCCTCATTTCTCCGTTTGATATCCTTCTCGACGGCAGAATGGAGGGCGGCAATTAAAACTTCATCGTCAACAGGTTTTTGCAACAGGTCTAAAGCCCCGCGCTTCAGAGCATGAATGGCCATGGCGACATCCGCGTGTCCCGAAAGGAAGACGATGGGGATATCGATAGAAATGTTTATTAGATACTGTTGAAGTTCCAGACCCGACATTTTTGGCATGCGGATATCAAGAAGGATGCATCCGGCTTGCTCAAAATCATCATTATCTAAAAACTCTTCCGCATCACGATATGCTTTGACAATCCAGCCATCCTCTTCTTCCAATAGAAAAACGAGTGACTCTCTCATAACATCGTTGTCGTCGATGATCCGGACTACGGGCAGTTCAGAAATTGTCATGATAGGTTGTTCATTAAAGGGAATATAAGTTGGAAAGTAACTCCCCCATTGGGGTTGGCAAATGTATTAAGTCTGCCGCCATGTTCCTCAACAATGTGTGTCACGATTGTGAGGCCTAGGCCCATGCCGTTTTCTTTAGTCGTAAATAGAGGTTGAAAAAAGTTTTGGACTTCTTCCTGCGAATATAGGCGTCCGTTATCCTTTACCGATATTACGGCGTTTCCTTCAGATTGGCTTGTGGAAACGATAATCTCAGGGTTAGGCAGTCCCGCTAAAGCCTCGGAAGAATTCTTAAGAAGGTTAATGAGCGCTAATTCAACCTCTAGAACATTAATCTCGGCGGAAAGTTCTTTCTGAATGGGCTTAAAGAGTACTTTTCCTGAATAAGCATAAGAATTGCGGAACGTTCTAACCGTATCTGCCACTACACGATTCACATCTAAGATTTCTCGTTCGATAGAGACGTTTTTGGCATATTTACGCACATGTTCCACGATACTTGCTGCTCGGTCAGATTGCGAAACAATGACAGCTAACGTCGAGCAAAGAACCTTGTTGTCTACAGTGTTTTTATCCGCACGCTTCATGAGCCCACGGGAATAATTACGGATGGCGCCGAGGGGCTGTTTTAGTTCATGTGCAAGTAAAGAAGAAAGCTGATTGAGGCTCTGGAACTTTTCCATGGCCTGAATTCTTTCTTTTGCCGCCGTGATTTCTTTAGAAAAACGGATCTTCTCTTCCATCAGCGTTTCTATACTTCTCGTTTTTCTTCTTACTTGCACACTAACAATGACACTATGGACAGCGATCAGAAGGACGGTCAGCAAGATTCCTAACGCCCAATAGCGGTTTGCGTAAATGAATTCTTTTATTCGCAAGGGATCCGTCTTTTCATAGGGCCCGTATCTTAAGTCGATCAATACGTTTCTGATTGAATCAAAATTGGAAGGCGGGAATCCCCACTGCAGCGAGTCAGCCATTACAGTAGTGAGGGCTGCTGCAGTAGCTTTGTGAACCATATTCATGTCATCCTGACTTACAGATGCCAAAACCCAACCGGGGTATAGCGATGTGGTCCTTTTGCAATTTAAGCCGTCACCAAATTTTTCGTCGATCACTCTAAGTTTGGACACGATATTTTTTCGGAATTCTTTTTCGTCTTCGAGTGCACATGCGGGCAGGAGGGCCGCAGCATCAGGGTGCTTCTCGATCGCATCAAGAAGCTCATTGGTTCCTCCGTTGATCTCATGAACCTTGGAAAAAAATTTATTCTCATTAACTTCTTTCGAAAGCAAGTAATTTCTGAAAACAATATTGCTTTCATTTGCCGCTGAAGCCAAATAAAGATCTTTTCCTCTTAAGGAAGAGAGCCTTGGGGGTATATTTTGGTTTCCCGTTACCAGTGTGCCCGCCAGCATATGGTCAGCATCAATTGCATCTTTACGTATAAGGCCCACTAAAGGCTTGATATTTTTTTCGTGTTCGATCGTTGAGAAAAAAGGTGAGTTGACAAGGATAAGATCAACAGATTTGCCCTTTATGGCTTTTTCTAATCCATTCCAGTCGTAGTAAGCGAGACTGACAACCCGAGGCTGAAATTCTTTTCTGAGTTTATCGAGAAGAATAGCTTGGGCAGCTGTCGTTTCATCTAAATGTTCGGTCTTGAGCACGCCGATTTTTATGGGGGGCTCCGATATCCAAAGGGTTGCTTCTGCCCTGTTAAAGGACATCAGAAGAAATGAAAGCAACAGCAGGAGCCTTCTCATAAACTACAACAGATCACGCTTGGAAAAGAAAACGAACCCCACCAGGAGGAAAACAGTTCCAAGCCCAAATAGGTAAAGGAAAGTATACGAAAGAAAAGTCGAAGTTCCAAACAAGTCTAGGATGAAATAAGAGGCGGGTCCTATGACGGACAAAACGGGGTCAAAAAGACAGATCGCTGCAATCTTAAACAACTGAACAGGATTTAAAAGCACTAATGTGTAGATCGTTTCCTCAGGCACAAGTGCCTTAATGAGTAGCCCGAGAAGGGCAACATCAAGCAGTGCAACAAGCAGAAGCCAGATGAAGAGAGAAACTCCCAAACCCACTTCCTGAGTTCTAACAAGTGAAGAGATAAAAAAACTCAGAGAGACATAGAAAAAGGTTGAGGCAAGCAGTAATCCGGAATACAACAAGATGATGTTAATAGGGATAGAACCTCCTAAAACCGAACAAAATACAGCGGAGAGGACCATTGCGGTAAGCAATGGAGAACAGAGAATGACGATTCTGGAGAGGAACTTCGAAAAATAATATTCGCCCAGAGAAATAGGAAAGGAAAGTTCATATTCAAAGATGTTGCTTTCCTTTTCCTTGACCAAAGTACGAACGGTGCTGACAAGAACAAAAATCGGCAGGACTAAGTTGCAGCCTTGAATGAAAATTAAAAGCGGCCGAGTAAGTCCTGTGAAACCGGCCACGCGGCTATCTGAAATGCCGGTTGCAAAGATCCCTCCCATCGAGGCGATGACTAAAACTGCGTAAACCCAAAACCACCTGGAGCGAAAGGTGGCATTAAAGTCCAGCTTCAAAATGGTTGCGAAACTGTTCATAGAAGACCCTGAAAATTTGAATCAATAATCAATGTTTATGCATTTTCATTGCAGCTTTTTGCTTGCTTACATCCTCAATTTCTGACAGAGCTTCTTGGAAAGTCAGGACCTTTTTACCGGCCTCAGGTTTTGTCCCTTTGGGGAGTACAGCAATTCCGTAGGCCATCGGCGTAACATAGCCGGATACGAGTTCGTTATCCTTGATGTTTAGCCAGGTGCCGTTCCTTGGATCCGTCGCATAAATTAAAGCTTTGTCTTTCCATTCTTTCGCTTCCTTCCCTTGCAGCCACATTAATGCGCAGCCCAAGTCGTCGAAGAAAAAATGTTTTCCGTCAGTCGGATTAACGACCTGTGCGGAAAATTTTTTATCGCTCACGA